>Ga0115854_10229_pt1 | contig 13250 bp, 13 predicted proteins | sample InSIn2SAF170_FD_83868 | JGI IMG/M metagenome (GOLD analysis project Ga0115854, IMG submission 83868)
TCGGATGGCGAGGAACGATATGCCGAGCCTCTGCGGCGTTCCTACCCTACTTGTATAAGCTGTAGAGCATTAGTTTCTCTTCATACAAGATGTGTCCCGTCAATCTACACTATGTTCCCTCACCTTCACACTATTTTGCACGTGATGAACTTGCTTTACTGCCAACTACGTTCTGTCGTCAAGTATCTGCGCGATAATCTAATTCTCGACTAGTCCCATTCCATACGGGTATACCTCAGCCAATTCATCGATACCATACCGTCGCAGATCTACTCCATTATATTACGGACCTTGTCAGGATACATTGATCGATTGAAGAGGCGATACAAAGGTCTACTGAACAAACAGAGGAAGTATAGCAGCGACGTACAGAAGTTCAGGCCGTGAAGAACGCTAGAACTACTTTCTATAGATGAGAGCGTAGAGCTTCTTGGAGAGTTAGAAGTCCAGGCAACAGACGTGTGCGATTGGCACCAAGAACCCGATTGACGACTGCTGGACAACCGCGTATCTCGAAGCCTCCACTCGAGCGCGAAGACTACAGTACAGTGTAGTGCTCTTCCAACATGGCTACGAGCTCATCTTCATCTCGCCAATTGCCTGCTCTTGGACGTGCTGCTCGCCCGGCAGCTGCACCACACGCAGGCAGGGAGCCCCAACATCAGCGACGAAGCAGGAAGCTAGACAGCAGACAACGACGACGTGAGCAGGAGCGCACGGACGAAGAGCCTGAAGGTCACGATGATAACGAAGACGACGACGACGATTATAACCGTGGAAGAACTACGGAAGAAGATGAGGAATCACTACTGGCGCGCGAAGAGGCTGCTCTCATTGATGCACGATTCCACCGCGCGGTCGATATCATCCAGTCATTGCCTAAAGCTGGTCCTATAACAACCACGTACGAAGAGAAACTAATGCTCTACAGCTTATACAAGCAGGGTGGGTAGCTTCTTTCAATCTACTTTCTCTACACCTTTTACGCTGACCTTGGCCATTTGGTAACCACTCCATTTTCAGCCACCGAGGGTCCTGTAAAGATACCTAGACCAGGTCTACTAGATTTACTAGGACGCGCAAAATGGGACGCATGGAAGAAGAGAGAGGCATTATCTAGGATTCAGGCTCAAGAGGCTTACGTTGAGACCCTTATGGGTATACTGAAGGGCTTCAGTGATAGACCAGAAGCTGTGGAGTTAATCAATGAGCTTCGGAACTTTGGTCTAGATCCAGATGAACACACAGGTAAGCTTTTTTACCTGATTTCTGGAGTAAGTAGGATCACAAGTCTCTGACTCTTGACACTCTACCTCTGGACAGACGACTACGAATCGATATCATCCTCCCAGCGGTCAGTGTCTCCTCCGAGCACATCGAGGCGGACATACCATTCAGCAGTACCGTCAAATGTGGAGCAAAGTAGCTTGCAAGGAGATGTGACACCAAAACGGAAACCCACTCGTCAAGCACACGAGCGAGCGCGACCACAAGCGCGAGACTATGGAGGAAGGCAGGAAGAGACAGTTTCCGAAAGATCATCGGATGGCGAGGAACGATATGCCGAGCCTCTGCGGCGTTCCTACCCTACTCAAAGACCGTCACCATATCATCATCCTGCACAATTTCCGGCACCCGTATCATCGCAGCTCCCTCCTCACTTGCCACTCGCTTATTCGCGCAGCCAAGAACAACAGCATCAGTATCAGGGTTCTTCCTCTTTGAGACCCAGCTATCCTATGCGTCAGGCTACAGCCGGATCTGCGGTTCCTTCCTTATCAGCGTTTCCGACAGATGCCAACATAGACATCCAATCTGTACATTCGCGTCAGTCTTCAGGTGGGCTCTTGAACCCTGCTCAGCGGGTGACGGCACCCTACGCTGCTGGACCGTCGGCTTCGGTGCCCACATTACTACCCTCACAAGGTAACGCAGCATCAAGTCAGCAACCTGCCATAACAGCAAGACAAGCAAATCTAGATAGAGCACTAGACAGCATTCAAACCTCTCTAACAGCCATGCATGAACGTCTCTCACAAATCGAGAACGCACAAACACAATCATATCAAAGCGCTTCTACTTCTTCATCAAGCTTATTTGCGAATTCACCAGTCTTACAATTGCTAAGAGTGGTATTCAACAAGCTCTTATCCTTCTTAAGAATTCGAAGATCGTCCTCTACTTCGACCTCATCTATGTCCCTGACTTCTCTCCTTTCACGCGCTCTGGTGTCGATACTAGTGAGCATACGAGATCTAAGTAGAGACGCTGTGGCAGTGATTTTCCTCGCTGCCGCTGTAGCGGCCATCAGGAATTCGAGAGGTGACTGGAGAGCCGTCATTCGCGCTTGGACGAGAATTCTAGCCATGGCGAGCGGGATAGGACTGGCACGCGAAGGATTCTTGCTTGGTGGTGGTAACGTGTGAGCAGGCCTAGACACCTGTAATAGGCTCATATTTCGAGCGGTGAGAGAGCTCTTGTTGTTGTAAAGGTGTCAACGCTCAAGCCGTGACCTCCATTTTATGCGGCGTATTTCCGTCCTGCGGAAGTATCTCTGCGTGTGTTGCGTAGCAGAATCTCTTGCTTTAGTTCCAGTAAACAATGGGCTAAGCTTTGCACAGTACGGCTGACTTAATTGAGGGCATTTGGTATTGTCCACAGCCGTGGCAACATCCCCCTCATCGCTACGACTCGTAGAATTCTTTACTGTCGAAGCTAGCATATTCACCCGGGCTGGCGAGGCGGTAAGCCAGACAGGTTGATCCATACGGATGGATATATGTAAGCTACATCTACGTGGTGTACTTTTGCCTAACCCTGAAGCGTTTGAGGGTTGCTTGAATTTCTGTATCTCATATCTTCTGCATGGATTATGTCGTGGCATTACAGTTTGTGAGAGTCAATTCCCACTGTTGATAAGCACCAGCGCGCCCACTGAAATCTGGCGAGCGTCATAGAAATCGGTGGACGCCCGGACACAATCGACTAGTCCTATGACTTCGAGGGTTGCAAGCTTTCTTTCACCTCCACGCGTATATCACTCTCTGGTAGTGCCTCTGAGCAGAGGCTGTGCTGCGAACCCGCACGTTTGTGGTAGAGATCTGGTCGTTGTAGAAGGCTAGAACCTGCTAAGCATTTTCAAGGACTCTTCGCACGGCATGTGCCGATAGGTTGATGCCAATATCGAGAACCGAGAGAGACGATGCGGAACTGCATGCGAGCCCCGCAAGGCCGAGATAAGTGTGATAAATATCTGGGTAAGACATTTGCTTTAGTGTCGGGTATCAATCTCAGGGTAAAATTGCTTTATGCACCTGGTGATTCTCCCGGATATTTGCTGATTCCTCCGTGTTGCGATTGGGCCAGTGATATGAATACCTCGAAGCGTAAAGCCGGATGCAACGTACTGGGCACTTCTTCGCTGTCGCCGCAATGCGGCACTCTACTGGCTTTCGTGATGTGGCGCAGTATGAGCTATTAACGCAGGTCAGCTCTCAATGTGAGCTGAGGGATCTGCTGGACAGAGCTTTACCTCTATGGCGCCGCCGACCCAGAAGGAGTAGCAGACGTCTGGATCCTTCTCGGGCCGGCCCTGGTATCCACCAAAGAATGGTTGGTTTCGCTGTGCGACTTGAAAAGCAACGCTGTCTTCATTATGCTCTGTTTGAAGCTCATCGAGGTCAAGAGGAACAAGACGCTGAGTAAGCCATCGTAGTGTTGAAGACGGGCTCGGAAGAAGCTCCATATTGCCACTGAGATGTATAGCAGCAATCGCACAGTATGTAGTGCCCCCTGCAACAAAGTGCGCTTGCCGGTTAGCTAATTCCACCAAAATGAACAAGATATCAGCGGCAGCGATCGCCTACCTTGCGCTTCACGACCAGGTGACTGACCGAATCCCCCATCATAGCTCTGCTCGTCGAAATGGACTCAGTATGGTACCCTGACTCATCTGGATCAATAAATACTGACCTGACAGGATAGAAGGTAGCGTATCGCTTTTGAAACGTCAAAGTCGCTTGCTTTGCCGTGAGATCTTAAGAGATGGCGAATGACGAAAGCGCAATACACGAAGCGCACATCACGTTCATCATAGCCTGGACTGGGGCTGAAGCTGATGGTTTTGCAAGGAGATTAGCGATGTAGCACGCTTTGACCGTTTAACAAATACAGGATGCTAGAATGGAGACTCACGAGCCATCTTCCGCTTGACACCTTTTCACCGACAAGATCGCACCATCCCGATCTAGCCGCGATAAGTTGTCACCTAATGTTGCCAGGTTGCATATTGCAGTGTAGGTCATAGCGAGGTGCGGAGGCTCTAGATGATTCTGAAAATTTTGGCGTGTCTGTTAGGTGCCGCTTGGAAACGGATAGTAAAGTTATTGGACCTACATCTCCAAAGCTAAGAAAGGGACCAGCACGGAAGCCACCTTGAGAGCATTGCTGGTCGTATATCCAATTGATCCACGCTTTCCTGTCAGTTTCCTTTATCTGGTTTACAGCGCCAAGGAGGTCCAGAGAAGAGAGCGCGAAGAATGCGAGGGACATGCTGCCAGTTCAGCAATGCCATGGGGTAACCAGCGTCAGTTTGTACATATATACATATTCCTGCTGCAGTGCTCAGGCTGCGTGCCCAAGCATGCGCGAAATCCTAAAGCACGTGCTTCCTGATTGCTTGCTTGCTTCGCGCTTACCGACTGCAATCCTCAGCTTGATATGGCGTAGGCAGCATCTGTAGATGGAGCAGACAGAACTTGATGAGTTTCTTGACGTCGAGCAGGTCATCAGTACGTAGATCTTCAAAGTCCGGCATGATGAGATAATGTGAGTTGGTTTGGTGCTGAGAAGGAGATCTAGAGCGAATCATCTCAACTCGCATTATGGGCGGCTTTTAGTATCCAGGAAAATTCTGATCCGGTCAGCTTCGCAACTTTGCGAAATAGAGAAGTATGAGTTCCAGACCAGGTGCTCATTGAGCATTATCCCGACTGGAAGAGGTGGTCAGCTGCAAAGTTATGCAGCGCCGGGCATTGCGTTAGATAATGCTTATATGGTTTCATGACCAAACACTTTGTAACGGTGACTCAATGTACACTCTGATACTGGCGATACTAGGCGTGGTTACCCTACGTATGCCTTGCTGACACAACAAGTTAACAATCTGATGCTTGTATTGAAGTCGGTCAATGCCAAGGGCACTTAGACTTTGGGAGAACAATGCAGGGGACGATCTAACACCAACACAACGGAAGTCGCTGTTGTAGAATCTGCACCGGATCCCCACTTCGTGACTAGGTGAATGCGGGTGTATTAGTGAGGACTGCGCGACCGCGTATGATTCTATTACGCCTTTTCTTGCGGATCCAAGCAAACCTCAGGAGCACTGCGGAGCCTGATATGAAGCCCTCTCACAGAAGGCATGGTACAATCTAACAATAAAGTATCTTACATACTACGTGCCGGACTTCCAGCTCGAACGCGTCATGCATGATGGAGGACGCGTAGGAAGGGCAATGCATACGACAAGGTTGTGGTTTTAGCCTAGGCAAGCACTAGACGGTTGAACAACTATCCCAGACATCTACTGCCATTCAGGGAGGAAAGCTTCTTTGCCAGCGGGCTAAGAGGATAGAATGTAAGATTAAAAGGTCAGCTGGGTAACAATAGTGATGCTCGAACGAGAATACTGCCAACTTGCCTTGCCAACCAATGTAATGGCCTCTCCAAATGGTTCAACGGTCCGTCTACCGCTTTGTGGGCCTGGCTTAGGCTTCTTGTCGGCCTTTAAATCATCAAGGATCCTCTTCATTGCCTCGGGTGTGAGATCCTCCTGTGTGTTTGGTGAAAGAATGCGCGAACGCGCAACAAGTTAGAAAAGCATACGCCAGACACGTGAGGCCTGTTTCCTATGACTCACATAGTATTCATCGTTGATCTGTACCATTGGTGCGTTGCTGCATGCTCCTAGGCATTCAACCTCGATCACTGTAAACTTGCCATCGGGGGTGGTCTCTCCCATATGTGAGATGCCTAGTTCCTGTTTGATGGTATCTAGAATGATAGTGCTTCCACATCCACCTAGCATGCAGGGTGTCGTCGTGCATATTTGTACGAAATTCTTGCCGACCTGGATGGTGGAAACAAAGGTGAGCGGTAACGGTAAGTTCGAGCTTCTTGGCTAAATACACAAGTACAAAAGAGTATCCAAACTCACTGGTTCTCGGTTGTACATTGTGTAGAATGAGGCGACTTCGTAGACTCTCATAGGTGGGATTTCTAACAATTTCGCCACCGCGTTCATGGCAGATATAGAACAGAAGTTGTTGTTTTGCCGTTGTGCCAGCTCAAGGACGGGTAGTGTAGCGGCTCGTTTGTACTGTGGATCCAGAAAGAATGCATGATTGAGCTTATGCTCAAAAAGAAAGAGAGAGATAGACCTAGACAGGCCGAAGAGTTGACGGTCGGCAGGAGGGAAGCTATGGGACTCACTTGAGGTGGGTATCGTGATATGATTGTTTTGGCCATCTCCATGGTCCTGTTGAAGCAGTGATTTGGAAAGTCAGACTTATTCATACAGCTGAAGGCTTCCGATGAAAGCTAGCTGTTGGCTAGTGATCGGGTATGTGGAAAGGTATACACCCACTCTTTGTTGAATTCGAAAGGAATCTGAAAGTGAACAGTGTCGCCATCAGCTGGGCGATATTGTGGCTTCGTCAAGTACAGTCCTGCTCACGGCTGAGTTGTTCTGATCGTTGGTTCAATCAATGACCAGCGTAGATTCGAGTCCAATCAAGAATCTTGAGTTAGCATGAGTGGATTGACAATGTGTAAAGCGTTCACCATCTCACATAGGAAGTATCTCTATCTGTGAGGTTGATATTGCCCATTAGCCAGCGCTCTGAATGACCTGCTTCAAATTGCATCACGATACTCACGAACGAATAACTGATCTGATGCCTTTCTGGCGGACGATGTTGAAGAGCGGGCAGCTAGGCGTGAAGGACCAGCGATCTGTCTTGACATTACAGCCATAGGTAGACGTATATGCGATGCCATGATGGGTTATCGTAGTAGACTTCGATGAGTCCTGTCTTGATTGTTATATTATTATTGATCAGTTGAATCGAAGAGAAACGAGGAAGAGCTGGTTGGCTGGATTGGTGGTTGTCTGTCCGAAGTCACGACGGACGCATCACATATTATATTCATCTACAGCGTGATTAATAGTTGATTAGAGAGAGAGTAATAGGAGTTACTAATGTTAGTCACAATTATACTTATATCTTCATCCATTATTACTTAGAATGCCTGACCATGCCAATTCACCTTTCTTGATCATCCATCCTTCAGTTACCATCGTGGAGATGGATGCATGCACGTTCTGTGCAACACACATTCAGGGCTCGACTCTCTTCCAACTCAGTTACACTTCGCCAGATACTGAACAAACGCTATGACGATACTCGCATGCCCCCATGTAGACATCAGATCTTGAAGCTACCACAGGCTCGTCTCTCGAATGCACATATGTCAGACTTGCTACAATGGTGCATGTACAAGATTGCATGCTAAAGCTCATGCAGATTAATTTGGTGATGCATTTCTATCGTCATAAACACTCAGCGAGCGCGAAAGACTCTCGACAAACACTGACAGCCCACGTCGGCTAAGTATACTAAGCATAAATACTAACTAATCTATTACTTCACACACCGCCAAGACTCTTTTAATCCTCATACTGCCAGCTATCCGGCGAGCCTCCATTACAAAACTAGCAATTCGTGAGGCCTCCCTGAACATGAAACATATGACCTTCGCACCAAGCTAAAATGCTATGTTTGTGGATGAGCAGAAGTAGACAAGAAGGGCATCGGCCTTTCCGACCGATGCTGATCTAAACATTCCAATCTGTGCATTCGCATCGTTCTTTAGGCGGGCCTAGGTAGTGCAGCATTAAGTCATTAACCAGCCATCACAGCAAGACAAGCGAATATAGATATAGTACTGAATACCATTCAAACCTCTCTGACAGCCATGCACGAAAGTCTCTCACAAATCGAGAATGCACAAACAGAATTATATCAAAGTGCTTCTAATTCTTCATCAAGCTCAGTTGCGAATTCACCAGTCTTACAATTGCTAAGAGTGGTTTTCAACAAGCTTTTATCCTTCTTAAGTATTCGGTAATCGTCATCTACTTCTACCTCATCTATATCCCTAACTTCTTTCCTTTCCAAGCGCTCTGGTATCTGAGCATACGAGATCTAAGTAGAGACGCTGTGGTAGCCATCCTCCTTGACGTGACTGTAGCGGCCATCAGAAACTCGAGAGGTGACTGGAGAGCCGTCATTCGTGCTTGGACGAGGATTCTAGCCATGGCGAGCGGGATAAGACTGACATGTGAAGGGCTCTTGCTTGGTGGAGGTAATGTATGAACATGCCTAGACACCTGTAATAGCCTTATTCCCCTAGCCACACAGCTCTTGTGGTTGTAAAAGGGTCAAATGCTCAAGCCGTGACCTCCCTTCTAGGCGGCGTTTTTCCGTCCTGTAAGAAATCTCTGCACGTCTTGCGCAGCTCAAGTCTTTTGCTTTAGTCCAAGGAAATATTGAGATTCAGTCGCTCGAGCAGGCCTTTCAGCTCTTGTTTGCAGGCCTGCAATTCTTCATATGGCGGCGTAGGGACAGCGCTAGTCTGAATCTTTCTCTGATTCGTCAAACCTTCTAAGCTATCCTGGAGGCTGTCCATATCCCTTTGAACCTGTATTTGTTGCGGCACAACTACATCTTCTCCATGTTCTTTGGCATGCTGTTCCGCTTCCAAGTCTGGACCAGCGAGATCTGCAATTCTGAATTTGCCTAGCTTTCGAACGAGATCACGAGCTTGCTGAGTGATACTTTCATGGTCTTGAGGAGCTATAAGCCTATCTATGCTGGCGTTCGTACCCAGGTAAGCGAGCAGACTGGCCGCTACGCCACGAAGAAGTCCAGTCTCTCGGCCGAGTGGGACACCTTTTGTGTTATAGCCTTCATCAAAGCCTGCTTGGGCTGTAGCTTGCTGGCCTGCTGTGATTCCTTCACGATAGCCAGCCTGGAAGTACATACATCGGATTAGCTTGACAATGTAACTGCTCTGATGCGACACCTTTGCCTTAAACGCACATCTGTGAATTTGCTGCTCAGACGCTCCCAGTCTTGTGCTGCATTCCGCTCTAGAACAGCAGGAGCAGTCACATCTTCATCCAGCCATGGATCATCATCATCCACGTTCATATGTGGCTCAATATCTTGAACAAGTGCTACTGCGTGTCTGATGCAAGCAAAAGGTCATCAAGAAGAGTGCTGGTACAGACAGAGGCGTGATCGAAACGTGCTACATGATGGGGCAGCATTTTGTTTCAATCATTAAGTTGTTTTTGTATTGGATATTTTTTGCTTAGGGTAAAGCATGACCTAACCTGCGCTTCTCCACCATCTTATCTGCCCATCTTTCCCTCCACTCGCAAATTTTCCGCCACCTATGCTACCACCAAGCAAGCCATCGATGCCACTCGAAGGTGCCATAGGCGCCCAATCTATCGCCCATACATCGCTTTCGTGTTCCTTTAATACAGCCAGACAGGAAGACGAAGGTTTAGCTAGGTCCCATAGCCGGACGGTTCTGCACATTTGGGAAGCAACATGTCAGCGACGACATCGTCTGTAGTAGAGCTTGTCCAGTACTGCTTACCCGTCTGTGGAGGAGCTTGCGAAGACTCGTCCATCACCTCTACACGCCAGACTTAATACCCATCCGGTGTGCCCTTGTAAGTTTGCAACCTGTTGACCGACGGAGCTGTATCTGCTTCTAATAGATGAATTGCCGTTCGTCTGCCTTGAATCTTGACTTTGTTCCTCGCGACCTCGAGCAGAGATAGATCGCACATCATATACGTTGATCTGTTTATCATCTCCGCCTGTGATTACTAGAGATGAGTCTGGTGAAAATGCTAGACTTCGAATGTTACCGGTGTGTGCTAACACCAGGAGGATCCATGTTAGTTGTATCGAAACTATGACAGGCAAGGGATTGACATACCCGTTATCAGTTGCACTAGATCACCTGTGTCTGCATCGTGTAAGGCCAATTGGCCAGTGTTGCTCACTATTGCCAGGATCCGTCCATCTGGACTATACTGACATGTTGAAAAGTCGCCTCTGCCGTTGATCTTCAATTTTTCCTGTCCGAACGTTTCAATTGCGCTGCTGAGAATAAGTATCTCGGAACCAATGCCACTTGTAGCGAATTGAGCTAGATCTGAATTTGGATGTATTGATATAGACCAACATCCGCCTGGCTGTTTTGATTTAGGTGCTTGCCATGACGCTTCTTCCTTGCCTAGCGAGTCGTCCTGTAGTGAGAAGCGACTAATTCGAGAGTCTATCGTGCATGCAATTACATAGCTTGGAGCTTTATGGCTTGGCTCAGCATCCAGACCAACTATTGCAAGTGGCTTCCGACCTTCGCTCGTCGACGGCGTCATAGTAGATCGAGCTTCATTTGGATTTGAAGGGTCCCTAAGAAGCATCTGTCAGATATACATATGCAAAGTATAATACAAATATACCTACCATAGCTTTACTGTACCATCAGCTGACCCGCTGAGGAGTCCCAGGGAAGTATACTTGATCACCCAGATGTCGTCTGCATGAGCTTCGGAGGTAGCTTCGACCAGATAATTTGCAGCGGACTACGCGAGTGTCAGTACAGTCAGTCAAGCTATCTACTATGATCAATACAACGACACTGACCATTGCACTGCTATTGGCTATTGTTGTATCGAAGTAAGCAGGTTTACTTGAAGCGATTTGTTCACAAGCCAGAAAGGTGATCGAGGTAACGCAACGCGCTTTCCTAAAACTCTAAGCTTCTTTTGACTCCAATAACAACATTGCAATTGACTGTACTACGACTAGACGCTTTTCATTCACATGCTAAAAGGTGCGGACGTGATCATGGCTCGGCATTCGTCGGGTTCCTAGAAATGAAACGGACTGCCCTCCATGTCATTGCGTGCCTGTACAGTAGATGCTTTTCCGTCATAATGTTTCCTTCAATCTACACGACCATTCGACCATCGTCTCCCACAGAATGTTCTACCTATTGTTCAGATACTCTCCGGCAGCCTCTTCCTCCAGTACCATTGTGAGACGATCTGCAGGGGGTTATAGCGTAAGCAGAGAGTACATAAAGTGTGTACGGAGAACGCTTACAATGTAACAGAAACTCCTCCAACGGGTCAGCACTCAGTGCACTGCCATCCAGATCCATGCGCTGTTGGAAGACTGTCGGAGAACAGCTTGCGATGAATCTCTGTACTGCAGGCCAGTCCCCGGCTGTTATTCCGATTCGTGCAAAGTCTGCCACAGTACGATAGCCTCCGCTGGCTAGAACCTCTGCAATATTAGGCGGAAGGAGAGTCGCCAGATCGACTTGCGACGATCTTGAAGGGGCACCGGTACTCTGACTGGAGCTAACAGTATGTTCCGGCTCTCTGTGTGATTCCACTAGAGTTGGAACAACAAAGCCAGGCGGACTCGAGGAGCGGAAGCCTTCGAATCGAGCTCTCTTGACCGGTCGACTTGATCCAGCCAGATCTGCTGTAACGCCGGCTCTGAGCAGAGACGGTGGGATCAGAGGAGGTCTTCCAACTCGTGGTGGTGCCACGGGTGCAGCGGCCGCTTCGCGAACTATGTTCATGCTTGTATGGCTCATGAGATTACTTTGGCGTAATGGAACCCTGCTTGAGTCTGAATCTGAATCGAAGGTCCGGCTAGAGTGACTTGTTGTTTCCTTCGCGCTCCTCTGTGTCGTCTTTCTTGCGGTTGCGGTATTGTGACCAGCAATGCGAGTATTCGGACTGGTGCCCGTTTGGCTGCTCTTTGAGCTTTCACCATTCTGGGTTGCCAGTGACAGGCGCCCTCGACGAGTCCGGACTGTGCTCCCGTCGTCTAGAGCGGGCCTGCGGCCTTGAATTATGAGTTCATTGACGCACATTTCATGATGGTCTGGTGTAATCTATGTAATAGTTGAACAGTTAGTGGAGTTTGTGAGAAAGCTGGTAACTATCTGCTCACATCCGTGACCGTTACTCTCCGATTTCCAAATTCGTCCGGAGGATGTAGGGCACCGTAGAACTCGTATCGACAGCCCGTATGGGAGTAGCGACATAACATCTGTGCATTATTGATACCGGGACGTTTGAACTTTAGGAAACTACCGGGATTTACAGCCTCCGTATGCTTCTTGACAGCCTCTATGAAATCTTCCTCATCTTCGAATACGTGCCCGACATGGGGTCCCGGCCCGCGCAAAGCCGCTGGCAAGACAAGTGTATCGTTGCCAGATCCTTCAGCCGTTGCACGTTTTCTCGCCAAATCAGGGTTTAGAGCTTCCTCTTCCTCAGCCTGGTGATTTTGGATACTTAGGCTTGGCTCAGAAGCATTTGTGAGTCGATCCAACTCACCTCTTCCTCCGCAATCCGGCGGTGGTGATCCAGACAGCCTTCGCTGTGATCACTTCGTACCTATAAGTTAGCGAATCAAGCTGAGCTCAAATTCCATCGAAGAATGCAAAGGACAACCTACGCTAGTGACCGTCACTCGTCCCTCCTGCAAGTCTGGAATCTCGTATTTAGCCGAGAAGCTATACTTGCATCCCAGGTCTCGATGAGGACAATACACTCGAACTGATTCCGATTTCGTAGTTGTCTTTAGCTCACAGCCAGGATTTACTGACTCGGTATGTGCTTGTACGGCGCTCTCGAAGTCGTGCCAGTCTTCAATGACTTGGTCAACCGCAGGCGGATCGAAGTATACACGCTGCTCATCAAAGCGGACGTCTCGATAGTAGGCCAGGCATGTTGTGCTGTGGTTTCGATTGTTCTGCAAGTCCAAAAAATTCAGTTGCGTTCGCGAAGAACGGCAAAGGACTTACTGCGGTGACTTTGATGCCAGGCACTCCACGGGCACCATGCTCGTACACACTATTGAAGCTGTACTCGCAATCTGGGCGCATGCAGTATACGCGAACACGTGCGGGGTCAGTATGAGCAACCGCTAGGCGGCAGCCAGGATTCCGCTCTTCAGGTTGCAAACTTACAAGGGCACACCGGATGGGTATTAAGTCTGGCGTGTAGAGGTGATGGACGAGTCTTCGCAAGCTCCTCCACAGACGGGTAAGCAGTACTGGACAAGCTCTACTACAGA
>Ga0115854_10230_pt1 | contig 13235 bp, 9 predicted proteins | sample InSIn2SAF170_FD_83868 | JGI IMG/M metagenome (GOLD analysis project Ga0115854, IMG submission 83868)
TGCTTGCCCTGACTACAGCTTCACACACATATGCGCACCGCGTACCACCACCGTGATCGAGCGTGGCGGATATTTCATATACCCGCCAGGCAAGATGTCCGTTGATGGCCAGCTGCAGTGTGGCAGATGTCGGAGCCCAAAGGACTGGTATGATGCTACGGCAGGCGCTTACAGCGCTCTCCGATGTCTAGATGGGGTATACAAGAAACGTATGACGAGGTCGGGTTGCAGAGCGCTATCGATACTCTAGCTCGCCCATTCGGGAGTCATAGCGATGCATGCAAACTCGTCTTAGGACAAACGCCCCGACAGTTTTGCCGCGCAGCCGCAGTGTCTGCCCAGTCGGTTATCTGAGGCCCACTAGAAAATAGTGAGGCTCGCAGACGCCCATCTCGCAAACGCTTCCGCATCTTCTCAACCTTCGAACAAACGTCAGTCCTTCGCATAGGCGAGCGTTATTGTGTCATAAGAAAAAAGTACTAGAGAATATCACGCCTTCAACTAGTAGTCGAGATAAGTGGATCTAAAGGAGATCCCATTAATAGACGGAGACGTCATGCCTGAATCTTAGTCATTAAGGGCGAGGCTCATCCGTAGAGCATTTCTCGTGGCCTTCCTCTGAAGAACTTGGGATGCCACCATGGCAAATAGCTTCTTGGTTTCTGAAAATAAGTGCTCTGGGAGCAAGAGTGAACGGGAGTCATTCGGAAGTAGAAACGCTGAGACATGGATGCGAAAGAAGACCGAGCTGTGGCGTGAACATGCTACATAGTGGCGATTCCAATGACAATAACAAGAAAACTCACGTGTTTCACCCACTTCCAAGGTTGCTCTTCCCCCCGCCCATGTGCGTGGTGACTGCGGTCATTCACGCGTGGTCAGGCACGTGTTCTGTTGGCGACGACTGCGGAACCATCAACTTTGGCCGCTGTTTCGAGAGACATCTGTGATTTGGATGGCCATCATCGGACATCTTGCCTGGCGGGTATATGAAATATCCGCCACGCTCGATCACGGTGGTGGTACGCGGTGCGCAAATGTGTGTGAAGCTGTAGTCAGGGCAAGAAGAGCGGAGACGCGTCGCCCTTTCAGGGGCGTCTCGGGGACAGGTTGTGCATGCCGGGGACTTGTAAGATATTGAATGGCCGAAGCTTGCTCGTTGCGAGGCGCATGGTAAAGAATTTGGAAAATATTAGAGAGTGGAGATAGGCCAGCACGGCACGCGACTCGGCTAGCGGCTGAAAAAACTTAGCGTTGCCAAGCACTCGGGCCCGTCCCGAGGTCCCGGGGCCCCGCCATTCCAGCGCGTCGCAACAGCAACAAAGCACACCAAACCTCCCTGGATGCGCTTATAATGCCACCCGCGACCAACCAAGACCTCGTTGCTCCTCACCGAAGCTGGCATCTTCAGTATCGTCGTATGCCTCAGGACGACAGGGTGATGGAGCTTCCTTCGCTACAAGACATTAACTACGAGAGATGCAGGATTGTACACGCATAGGTCCATGCTATGGAGACCTATAGTCTCCTGCGATCCGTTGACGAAAGGTATGGAAGCTCGGCCGAGCACGCCGATGCCAGCTCTCCTACTTCGAATTCGCCTTCGACCTCTCTCCGTCCACACAACGCCCCCGACTCGAACTGTACCATCTTGACCAAGTGCCCTGCAGTGAATTTTGGCAACGGAGAAAAGCGGATTCATTGCCGCGTGATGAAGTTGTATTCATACCAGCTGCTACGCACGAACAACGACGGCTCCGACCGCTCCTGGCGGGTCTCCTTGGGTCTTACTCTTGGGCGGTGTAAAGACATGGTTAGGGCGGAAAGGCATAGATAATTGGTGTAATGGAAGGGAGAGTAGCAAGCCCTGGATGGAACAATCGGTTTCCCGCTATAAGACATGCAGTACGATACTGTCGCGTGAGGAGGAGGAGGGGAGGATGAAGATTTGCCATCTTCAGGGCTGTTTTGCATATGCCGAATGGAGAAGGGCAATACCTCGAATCCTAAATCAAAATCCGGTGATTTATCATCGATATTATGAGCCTGGTCACTTCGTTCATAGCCCAATCGCGTCTACTGTCTCGCTAAGATACTTAGTCTTATTGTGTAAGTTCCGAGTGCAAGTTCCGAGTGCAAGTTCCGAGTTATGAGTCTTCCAGATGTACTTTGCGCACAGATAATTCGCCCCAGCTCAAGATCCCACTCATAGCTCGTTCCCATGCAATAATGTGCGAAGAGTATGATAATGGCCTCAAGGTAGGGCCCCTAAGAGGCTATATTAAGTATCAACGCCATGGCGTTGCTGGAATACATCTCAGCTATTCTCTCCGAGATATGTACCAGATTAATCTTTCTATTTCTAGGCTTTCAATCATCTTTTACTAGACCTAGCTGGTAAACTTTAGTCACTACCCTCGTTATCATAGAGAGCACTACTAGCCTTTTCCTAGAGGAAGCAGTTATCTAAGATAAGTTTCCCCAGAATTTTCCACATCTGCATTGTCTGTTTTATTAGTGTTATCGTGAGGTGACACTAAGCTCCTCAGCCCCATCCATGCGCCCATCATACACAGAACCGTCAAACCGGTCTCGGGTATCCATATACTCATAGTTTCCCGCTGTTGCGCCAATAGTAGCAATTTGCTTGAAACCTTTTGGTAAGAGTGAACGACTTTGTGTCATGTCGCATAGAGATTTTGTGTTATCCAGTATTACTTCGTGCTCCGTCGTAGATTCATAGCTAGACTTTGTACTTCATCGCGGTGTAGAACACGTTGCAAATACCCTGTCATTCATAGACCATCAGAAAAATAAGAAAGAGGAAGATTCAATCGAGATGTCATAGTTTAAGTAAGTAGCCAACCATTTTTTTCTCCTTAGTAGTGCCTGTGAGCAACGGTCTTTCTTCTACTAGGGGCACGTCACAACTCTCTGTCATCTAAGTCACTAATTCTTGTGAACATAGAGTCACGGCCCGTGACCCTTCGAGTACGTTGACGATGATTCTTCGTCGTCGACTCACGAACTGGCTTTGGAATCTCATGAGTCTTGTCCACATCTTCATCCCATCTTCATGAAGTGAGTCAAGCATTAGTATAAAAGCTCCATCCTGGGGCATGCTGCATCTCTCCTTCAACAATCAACATCTGCAATAAACACAGCAACTGATCGGGCTTTACCAGAGGAGTCCTCGAGCATACATACCTCTTACTAGCCAAGCGTAAAACTAAGAGTATTACAACCACCAAGGTTTCTACACTATCACATCTGGCATGGCACATCTGTCGAGCTTGAAAGACACGTGACTAACACTCATAGATCCAATTAAAAACTATCCTTACCAGACAAGCTCCGGTTGCTAAAGGAATAGCACACTTTCGGGAATGGCTTCCTCAGAAGATCCAAATAAGAAAATCTCGTATGCGAGTCTGTACCGACCCGAAAATAAAAAAGAGGAAACGATCGCCGAAGATACTATGAGAAGAGCTAGGAATGATCCAACATCAATCGTTCACGACTTTAGGCCAGAACTTGGAAAGGCAGAAGGAGAAGCCCTCACCGCAGAAAATGTGGAAAACTTTGGCCAGACCGATGATACCAAAGGAAAAGCACGAAGCGCAGGCAATTCGTCAATCGCCGGCCAGGTCGGTGATACCGAAAGTCAATCTGAGACGTTCAGAGATGATTTGTCAACCACCGCTCAGGCCGATGGTTCCAGTGGGAAAGAGTTCTTGCAGCAGACAGAGCAGACTGGGGGTACATCTGCTGGAGAGCAAGCAACTAAAAAATCAGACAAATTCAAAGCGACGTTGGGACCACTGACTCCAGGTAATAAAACTCATTTTGGAACGTTGAAACGCAAAGATGAATACTCGTAGGAGTATCTATGAGGAGGCTCTGTTAGGTTACTAAGTCAGAATACAAAGCATATTGGGTTCTGCATAGCTTGCATGCCTGCTGGGGACATCCGAGAGCTAAGGGTTGGAGCTCGGAAAGTATTTCCTTCTCTATTCTTCATGTTTGTTTCCTATTTTATTCCTTCATTGTCTGGGCCCAATTACCTGGGTTTTGTAGAAATTGGGTTTGGGTGATTTACACTGTTGAGGGCTTACTCTGTTTCTATAATCTTTATATAGACTAGAATTCCATTATTTTCTTTCCTTACCATATGTTCTATCTTAAAAGTCTTCGGGATGAGTGAACCCTGCAGGATATTGCATGTGCGGTACGATCTGAGAGCACAGAAGGACTACCGACAGTAATCCATTTTCGTTTCGGCGAGTCCGCTCAAAGCCATAGATTTCAATGGGACAAAGGTCATTCAACGTTTGAGATGACTCCAGCGCGCAATACATACGTCGCCTTACTGAGCTTTTAAATTAGCCCATCTCGAATTTGCAAGCCCGTATTGCCTCAAAAGCGGGCCTGCATACTCAATATTTCGCATCGATGCGGTGGTGTGGGGCTTACAGACAATTGCCGACTGCCGGTTACTGAACCGAAGCTAATATATGGGCGATCTTCATTGAAGAATCCAATACTATCGAAGCGTTTTCTCGGCTAAACAGGCTAGACCTACACAAGAATACTGTTTGTAATGCCGTACCCTTGGAACTTGTATGGGCGCATGACGTATGATCGGCAGAATGATTTTGGTGTTCTTTGGAATTGCGTGAGTGATGCGGACGGAACTTCGCTTTAAGAAAAGGCGGGGTGCTTCACTTGGGTGTGACCACAAGAAAGATGAAGACATGCCTTCGACTCAGCTCTGCCACTGTGTGCTTATCACTAGCATTCGGGCTCGCACAAGCACAAAATGGGACCGTCACTAGTCGATCCTATCTTGAAGGTCTGCTCTCAGAGTACTTCACTGCTTTGGAAGCTCACGACCCATACCGTTTATCCACGACTGAAGATGTCATCTACGTCGAGAACAGTCAGATCCTTCCACTCGAGCCGGGTGTAGGAGATTGGGGTGTCGCGGGCAAGTTTGGCAAATACCGCCACATCTTAGCCGATCCGGAGTCTATGCAGGTTGCAGCGATTACCACCGGGACCGAGAACGGCGTTGGTACTATCTACATTGTCCGCCTCAAGGTAGAAGATGATGGAAACATTAGCGAGATTGAAACTCAGATCACGCGCGATGCAGTCGGTGCGGCTCGATATGAGAACATGACGAAGCCAGAAGCTATCTGGCTGGAAGTAGTGCCTCCAGAGCAAAGAATCTCGCGCGCCAAACTCATCGCACAGACTGACAAATACTACACCGGAATGGAGCGGAACGATCCAAAAGGCAACTACTCATTTTTTGACAAAGATTGTAATCGACTCGAAGACGGGCTCCAAACGACGAATCAGAAGACTGGGGATCCATACGGTCACTCCAACGATACCGCTTTCGCATCTCTTGGCTGCGAAGCGCAATTTCAGACAGGATTCCTTGGATTCGTAACTAAAATTCGCGATCGCCGGTATCCCGTCGTAGACGAAGAACGACAGGCTGTACTAGCCATCACTATCTTCGACCACAATGGCACCGTGCGGGAATTGCCCAGTGTAAACGGAACATCATCCCCCATCCCGCCGTACTTCGACGTTCCACGGACTCTAGCAGCCTCCGAAGCTTTCCGCCTACGAGGTGACAAACTCTTCCGAATCGAGATGACCTTGACGGAGGTTCCATATGGGATGCGCTCCGCTTTCGTCGCTGGCCCTTCGGCCGACCTCCAAGGACCCGGAACCAATGTTACAACATTAGCCAATTGCGATAGTAATCGTGCTTGTCTCGACAGCGTGCTGGATAGTGTTCTCCAGGCCATATTGGCAAACAACACATCAAAGCTACCACTGGCCCGAAGCGTGCGGTATTCCGAAAACGGCCAGTTCCTTGCTATTGGTGACGGGCTGTGGGAGACCATCCAGTACATCTCCAGGCCAGGAGTCGATGACTATGCAGCCCGGTTCGTGGATCCGTCAAGCGGAACCGTTGCGTATTGGGGACTTACTAAAGAGCAGAGTACGCCAGGCGTTCTTATACTTCGTGTCATGGTTGAGTCGGATAAAATTACTGAGATCGAGGCGATTAGCGTGAGAGCAGAGTTTTCAGGAACAAGGGGAGGAACGCAAACTCTTATGCGTCCACCATTTCCAGTTGAATGGGACGGAAACTCTTTGGGTGGACTTGATCTCTCGTTCCAGAGAAACAGTAGTGGAAGAGCAAAGCTAGAGGAGTTGACGACCGCCTACTTCAATGGACTGGAGGAGCATTCGAGCACCGAAGTTCCATTCGCACCATCATGCATCCGGCGGGACAACGGACTTCTAGGAAATTCAAGCTGTGCTGCGCAGATCAATGGCCAGTCGAAGGCTCCCAATGGGCTGTTTAATCACACGACCGCGGTTCGAGATCGACGTATTTTGATCACAGATGCTAGTAAGGGAGTTATAGTCGCAGTCGCCATAGTGGACAATCCGGCTACGGCCTCCGGGCCATTACCCGCTACTGAGAATGTGCCTAGCTCATATCTGATACCCCACCTGATAAAGGTTGAGAACAGGTCCATATCTCGGGTAGAAAGTTTCATCAAATGGATGCCATTTGGATACACCTCAGCGTGGACGGAGGAAGACGTATCGTCAGTGCGAGAGTCCCGTTTGTAAGTTCATCTACCTGCTCGTGTGTCGTTGTGCCGGTGTATATGAGAAAGCCTTTTGTAGCCCAGGGGAGCGAACGATGAGCAGACTGGATCTGAGAGCTTTACGTATAATGTGGGGGGCAAGACTTGCGCCTCTACTACGGGGTAGAATTGTAGGGGTTTTAAGTAGCGGCTGTACCACAATCAACTTTCGAAAAATGTTTCACCGCATACTTCCTACTTGGGCAACTGTCAAATACAGCGCTAACCTTTTCGCTCATGGGTAAACACATAGCTGCGCGTTGCTAAGGCTAGCCTACCACAACTAGTAGAACATCGCGTCGAGGTCGAGCTTCCAAACTGCTCGATTGGGTACATTTCTCGAAGTGTCGAAGGCAGCACTAAAATATATTAATCGTTGAAGTTGTTTCAGCCAATTGGAGGCTCTCCCTGTTCCGTGATACGAGGCCTGGCGCACAGGACGCGTTGGTCGGTCAGCTTATCCCTGTACATTATCGACGATGAGTATTCCGGCCTTGTTCCTCTACTCTATGTTTTGACCCTTCACGCACGAGAAAGCGGGGGAGAGGTCGCCTAAATGCGCCACTATCACCATGCTTGGCATGGAGTTGAGGGGTTCCGTTCGTGTCAGCCTGAGCAGGATTCGCTCGCCTTGTTTCACATTGTCCCTGCGCCGCGATGGAGTGGCTGTGCCACCTCGTTGGCTTCAAAACTGCCCAGGTCCTGACCCCCAGTTGTTCTCAATCTACGTAAGCCTCATTGACATCTCGCTGGGCTTTTTCCATGCGGTGTTCATACAATAACCTCAGTGTGCTGCATTCGCGATAATACCCCGATGCATCTACCATATTGGCTGATGCCATGCGACATTTGCGGGTGGCGTCGCTGCGATGATGCCTGTTCTGGAGCGCAGCTTCGAATGCTCGAAAACCAAGCACAATATCAAACTTACAAAACGTTCCCCGTGTCTTCATGCTCACTCAACGGCTCTCAAGGCCCAGGTTCCGAACGCAACACACGCCGCCGGAAGGCCAGGCTCTTCAATGCATGCTCAAATCACCTCCTCGTTATTATAGCTATTATCGGACTATCTTTGCTCTTCATGGCCTGCGCGTATGAGCCAGGTGAACACAACGAGCCCGTACGCGCTCCGAAGAGCAACGAGACGTGCCATTGGTGCATCATTGACGTTCCTGAGGAACAGAAGCAATGGCCAGCCGTGGGATACGACCTGACGGAGTCATATGGGTACGGTGTCCCTCAACATTGGAAATAAATTCGGAAAGTTTTGAACTAAAGATCGCAACAGAACCGCGACTGTCAAGTTCCCTTCCGGCGAGATCGTATACATTGGCCCCATCGAGGGCGATGCTTCATACAAAGCCGCAATGCATAAGCTGTCGCTGGAATCATCCAAACATACTGCGTACGGCACCCAGTCTAATGCGTAAAAGAACGAGTTCACTGACCGCTATAGACCCCCTTACGAATGGTACCACGACCCACCTGGCGGCGTCCTCGCAGGCTGGTACGACATTCCTCGCCGAACATGGCGCTCATGGCGCAAGAATCTCGGCTTCCCTGCAACGTACGAAGTTGGCTGCATTGCGTCGCTGCTATCCTCCCTACTCGCTGAAGCAAATTCTGCGATCCAACAACATAGTCCGGGCCAGAAGGGTACAAAAGCCGTTATCACGAGTCCCGATATGCTCGCGCTGTACGACGAGGACATCTACGACATCGCCGAGTACGCGGGATTAGATGCAACGGAAACCCATCCGTGGGAGACTCAATACTTTCCTGAGACACTGCTGAGCACTTTGAGATTCCGAAGGCAGCCGAAGTACATCGATTCCGCGTTCATGGGATATGGGCTGGGACTATGCGAGCATCCTGAGTCAGACAGCAGATGTAAAGATGAAGAAGCGGAGATGCCGAATCGGGATTTGATTACAGTGTACGTGTCACGGGGTGCTGTAGACGTCGAGTGTCCGTGGTCGGGAAGAAGAGTCGCCAGAACGGATACATTGTCTTGGCAGCAACATGTGAGCTACTTTGACGACGACTTAGGTCTGGATAGTGGAGACAATATTGGGGAAAATTACTGGTTTAATATGCATACTCTACTATTGAATTGCATGGATGTAATTGGCAACTGGCGGTACGTCACCGACGTACTGCTTGTGGGCGAGATGGCAGGAGATGAGCGAGTTGAAAAGGAGGTGATAAAGGCTGTGAAAAACAGACCGCAGGTTGAGGAACCGAGGGTATACAAGGATGAGCTGCCGGTGTTTGTTCCGAGTCGGGGCGCTGCGGAGATGGCGGCGCGTATTTTGTGGACTCCAGAAGGGTGTGGGTTTGACAAACCTGCAGAAGGGAGCAGATTATGTCGAAAAGGATGATAGAGAACAAGGGGCGACATTTCGAATTTGTATATTAACAGTGACACGAGAAGAGGTTCAGCCAATAGAGTCGCCGCTGTAGATTATATTACTGCTATCTGAGTTTTGGGAGAGGTTCTCGCTCTTACTCCCGGGTTCTTCATCCCTGGGCGTTCAGTAACAAACCACGCATCTCCCCCAATCCAAATGCCTGAAGTCGCTCTTGAATGATACCAATACAGTGTATCAAGGTCTTTTTGCCACCACGACACGCTCCACTCTCCAGATGCTGAGACAAGCCGCTCAGAGTCGAAAAGTGCCTCTCGGTCTTCTGAATCGCTTTGGTGTTGCTAGATGACGTGGAAAACAAGTTACTCGGACAGTGGTAAATTTTCGCACTATGCGCCGGAGAGTTCATATGTTGCTGAAGTGCCAGCGACGTCGCAAACCTGTTTCGCTTTTCGGGGCAAAGAGGACATCGCAGCGTAGGCATGCTGGATACGTCAATCGAGACACCCCCTTCGAGCGAGCCTCGGAAGCTCTCGAGCATCGACCATTGTTCTGAAATGTCCCCCAAACTGCCCTCAGAAAGCGGAGGGGTGAGTAATGACCATTCGCTGGAGGCATCCAGAGATACCATCTCCATGTCGGAACAGAGGGAAGAATTGTCCAATGGAGTGTTTGGAATAAGTGACGGCGTTTGTGCAAGACGATTATGAATGATACCGTCGTCATCGTACGATTGAACAAGCTGGTAAATATCGTCTCGGGTAATTCCTGACCGGCAATTTCCATTTTCTAGATGGTGTAGCAGAGCTGACGGCGAAGTCAATTTTTGGGGACAACTCTTCCCCATTGGACAGCTCAAGTCACTGAGTGGCTTATGCTTAAGCGACTTGCTGTGTTGTTCAAGGGCCTGGGTGGATTTAAAGGTCTTCTGACACTTGTTGCATTCGTGGCCCATTGTCGTGTTCTTCTTCTTTGTCGATTCGGTGGGCTTTTGCTGCAGAGGCTTTCGATGAGCACGGCTTTCCATGTGTGCTACGAGGGCGTGAACATCTTTGAAGAAGATGTCACAATTGCAACACTTGAATTCGGAAGCATGTGTTTCGGTTTGGCGATGAGTCGTGTATGATTTTTGGTTTTCGAAGGGTAGATCACACTCCGAGCAGAAACAGTGTCCCGTAGCAATGCGATGGTCATTGAGCATGTCCAGATTTTCGCAAAGCTTGCCACAATAGCCGCATGTTTGGGGTTGGAACTTGCTATAAACCAAGCCGGTATGTTTGCAACCTTGTCTACAGCGATGCGAAGGAAAATGTCCTCGGGCTCTTCGGTGTTCTTCTAGATCTACCGGATTGGAGTAGGTCAGGCCGCAAAAGCAATCCAGCGAAGGCGAAGGTTGGTGGTGCGCCATGATGAGGACCGTTCGAGAAAACCACCTCGTAGTGGGGTACGAGCGAGGAAGTCGTGGAAGGCAAGATCTCCAGACTGAGGATTCAAGTAGAACTAACTTGTGTATTTTGATGATGGTGCTGTTGTAACATTCCTAAGGGGGCGAGAATGTCCCAAGAGAAATGTTACTTGAAGCGAAATTCCTGCCACCGGAGCCAACGTATCTAGTTGGGCTTGCTCACATTCCAGGGCGGGTGATAAACAAAATTAGCGTACCATGTAGCGGTTGCTCCCGCAATTGGATACAATAATTCCAACCGGTGGTATCCAATGAGAAGCGCCGTCTGCGGATGCCCTAAATCTTATCGCTACCCCGGAACCACCCTTTTCACGCAGAATCCAATGCGAGGGTGTAGGAGTAAAAACGAAAAACAGTAATCATCGAGACAAGTAGGTCCTATCAAGTTCCGGGAAAGTACTCGAAGCTACGCGCTAGTGTAGATGCTGTAGGTAAACGCTCCGCGGACCTTACATAGGGACCGGTAAGCTAGGGATCGATTTTGCGATACAGTTCAACAAAAATTAGTGACGCGACATTCGGCTCCTCTTACGCGTACCACAGCTTAGTGAAAACAAATGACAGCAATACAGTGGGGAAATGATGCAACACTGCAAGAGCTAGCGAGAAAGTTGAACCTACGCGCTTGACGCGAGGTCCGGTGAGCATACTAACATATTCAAACGAGTCACGCTGACAAACCAAAAGGTCATTGATTCATTCGTAGCTAAAATTGGCGATGCGAGGATAGTAGGCGAAGATGGACTGTGATCCTCACTGATTTAGCGCGAATCCGCAAGCCTGCGCCGGTCTCTCTAGAAGTTCTTGGTCCCTTCCCTTCAACTTTCTTTGAAGTATATTACAAGCCATCCAGCATTCCCTCGTTGTTCGTCGCTTACACCACCAACTTTCAATCGAACACATCAAGGCTGCCCAATGCGCAAAAAGCAGACGCGCCTTCGCGTCCTGCTCCTCCAACAAGTCGATGAAGTGAGAAGAGATGCCTCCGACGACGTTGATGTATAGCTGCACGTATCTTGGATGAGGATCTTGCACCACGGCTGGAGCAAGCTTTTCGATAAAGTCAAAATATGGATTATTGGTATTTTGGGATGAACGAAGATTATTGATGCCGCAGAATTCAGCGAGACGCGTGTCAAGGTTATTAGTTGGTGGTCCGATGATTCGGGTCTTCGTCGAAGCAGCGAATATAGGAAGCCAGATGCTGGTAGATCGAAACGGCCTCGTGCGCATCAGGAGATCAATGAGACCAATCTGTATCCGGAGCCAGTCGTATCGCGGCTTGCCGGTCCAGCCATTAGCTTCAATTAGCTCATCGCGATAGTCGGCTGCACAAAAGGTCAAGCCGTTCAGTAACATGGCCGCCGTGAGCACGGAATCCGCTTCTTTTGGGCCGTCGATTGAGCCTACGGCGTTCCGGAGACCTTGGCTTGCTAGACGAGCATGGAAAGCTTCTGGCAGACGATACAGTTGTGCATCGATACCTAGGTGCTGGATATGACACGCCGCAACTGCAATCATGGCATGCATGAGAAACGGGAACTCCTTGGCAAGACTAAGACCTTGGACTGAGTATGTAGGCCCGTATTCAGTGCCTCCACAGTCTTGAGCTGCAAACTGCACAAAGTGGTGAAGTAGGAATAGGTCATACTTAGTGTGGTGCATCCCCGATGATTCGGCGGTCAATACGATTGGGGTACGTGGACCAGGCCAAGGAGCGTTCGTTGGACTCGGTATACCCCGCGTGGCTATCACTTTTCCTTTATTGCCTGACCGCCTCGCATGAAGTAGATCGATGTACCGGCAAGAAATGTCGTTTTTGGTGCACAGCGTACATGTGGGCTTTCTTTCATCACACTGGCGTTTGTTCAACATCGCAAGTTTCTGATATGCCGCCACCACCTACACGTACCTTTCTGCGGCGCTGCTTGCAGTATTCGCAGCCACGTCTTGACTTAGAGTGCGGTCTTCGACTGTTAATGCATGTTGCTTTTATTTCGGCCGAGGTACTTGACGTATGTGAATGGCTGGGACGGACGCGAAATGCGTGCAGGCTGTGCTCCATGCTTCGGGAAAGCCAGATATGGAAGGCAGCGTATTCGCTTCCAGGTACTTCACCAGGAACGTTATCGACAGTGATGGAATGTGGAGCCTGAACATCGTCTTTTGTAGTAAGTTTCGAGGGAATCTAACATTTAAGCGGGGCGATGCATCATCGCTTTATAGGGAAGGCTTGCCAAGGGCGTACTCGGTAGCGCTAGTGCGTTGACTAGATGTCATCACCTGTGATTGGGCGGTAGTTCTCGTATTCCTAGGTACTCCTCAGACCCGTATGTCGTAGACCTCGTTCAAACCTTCATCCATGACTTCGTTTCGCATTCGTCGTTTTCAGTTCAGTATGCTATCTGATTATTACCTCTGATTTCCTGCTCCATGTATAAGTATGAGTATCTTAGCTAGCACAAGACTTGTCATTGTCTCGTGAATTTACAACCACAAGGATGCTCAAAATGACTTACGTCTTTGCCTTTTGCGTCACACTCCTTCCATTTGTGATCGCCCATCCACAAGACCACCACATGTCCGACGTGATCGACTTAGGCTACGCCAATGGGCCACGAATGCAACAAGTGTCAGAAGACCTTTAAATCCACCCAGGCCCTTGAACAACACAGCAAGTCGCTTAAGCATAAGCCACTCAGTGACTTGAGCTGTCCA
>Ga0115854_10231_pt1 | contig 13222 bp, 13 predicted proteins | sample InSIn2SAF170_FD_83868 | JGI IMG/M metagenome (GOLD analysis project Ga0115854, IMG submission 83868)
TGGCTGAGCGCCTGGGTCTCTAAGTTTGATTTGCGGCATTAATGAGCAGCGCCATGCTCGGAATCGTTATATCTGGGCCTTGGCCGGCTCATCAATTCATGTTTTCTCTCTCCTTATAGCTCGCTATCGGCGATTCTCCTATATCAATCTACTAGCCTCAAAGTCACAGCAATCGACTCCCGTCCACCGTCAAAATAAGAAACTTCGCAGCAAATCTAGTTGCCCACCCGGCGAACATGCCTTCTCCAATCAGAAAATCAAGCCCCGCCTTGGGGGACGACCCGGCCAGCAACGATCCCTTCTCTAGAAGATTCTCGTCAGGCATGACTTCGCAGAGAACCTTCATCGCCACTGCCCAGGAACCAGCAGCATCATTGCAAGCTGAATCAGCCAAACAGGCACAAAATTCTAAGCAGCCAGTAACAAATACACAATCTCGGGAGCAGCATAACAACGGAAATCTACAACCTACACATACCGCTCTGGATAGAACTACATTTATTCACCCTGCCGAGCTCTTCAAGGCCTCCTGGAAAAATTGTCGTCCTAGGGTAGTAAAACGACTTCAAAATAACAGAGCTTCAAGCCGATATGGTACTTCTTTCACGAGAAGAACAGCAGGAAGGCCTGAGACAACGGATGTGGTTGCACGGCGATTGATTGGCCAAGCTCTAGGTATCAATTTTGGTAGGGAGAGGAAGATACTTTCACAAATGGAAGATAGTAGACGAAAGTTAAGATGAATTTGCGGGAGATATGGAATAAGTTTGATTTTGTTTGAAGCTTTTCAGCGTGGCGTGCTTGCTATTGACTAAGGTGGAGGATGCCGTATATGCTTGAGCCGATATCAGAGTTAAAAAAGAATAGATATCAGAGACGTGGTGTGTAGGATCCACCTACCCCTGAATCAGCAAGCGAGGCAAGTCATGTGATTTAACTTAATTACCTGCAGAAGTAGTTTTCCGGATTTTAAATATGGATTAAGAACAAAAGTAACTTAGGGGTAAATTATCGCCAAGGAGCATCATCAACCAAGTGTGCTATCTGTCCAGCTCGATTGATTCGAGCTGCAAAGCTACCAATAGTTGAAGAAGCTATGATTCCCGGCATCATCTTCATCGATTCTTTATACATACCCACGGGCGGATATTTCACAGGTTGAGGTTGCTCAAGCTTTTCGTGAAAGTTTGGGAGAGTTGGTGATGTCTGAGATGTCCGTGATATGAGCCAACAGTCTCGCAGTTTGCCGTACCACAGCGTCGTGAGCCTCCTTGACGTCTTTGATCCTCTTCACAACTTAGTCCTCCTGCATTAAGAGCTCCCATATCACGTCATTCTCTGTCTCGTTCCCGTTAGTTTTCATATTCCTGCTTCTTATCTCTTCTAATCTTTCAGCTTCTCTCTTCCTGCGCATCCTTTGACCGCTTTTACTCATTCTCGATCGATCGTCTCCCCATCACCAGCAGCGCCTTATTTTTCTTCCCCGGCATCCAATTTCTCATAATGCTCTTCAAAATTGCGAGGGACCAGAAGGTGTCGCTGTTTAGCTGGGGATCACGCTCACGCATCTGATCCACGAGTAGCGTATCCCTATAGTTCTTTTCTCGCCTGCTGGAGAGTGTCGTATCGGCTAGATGAAGTCTGATACTTCGATCTAGTCTCGTTACCGACGTTCATCCATTTACTCCTTGGTTCCAGCACCCTGTCCTCTTCCTGCCCCTGAATCTACTTCGCCGTGATGGCCTTCAGCTCACCACCAAGAATCCAGCAGCCGGGCTGCCTGTTTCTTCAAGTTTTTTTGGTCTGGATCCACCTTGTATCTGTCAAGGTATCAATACATACGAAATACACATGGCAAGGCAGATTTATAGATTGTTAATAACAGTCTCGGAGTGAATACGAGGCTGTGGCCCGCCGTCCTCTTGTCTTTCTTAAGTCTGAACAATCGAAGCATGAAATGAAAGAGCATAGCCCACTGTTACTCTGAGGCATTTCGTATGGATGCATTGTGCTGAGCCCCTCGGAGTGCTTTTCAACTGAGGCGATTCTGCTTCATGGTAGAACACGTCCCGCAAAATGAGATAACCCCGACTTTCAATATTCCACAGACATATATCCCTTGTCGAGCTGAATATACTGTTTATGAAGGAGCACTGTGTAATGGTGAAAATCCACCGCGAGCTCAAATTGTCGACGGAAGTGAAGCCACAATAGGTTCCTCATTCGTTAATCTTTGCCTAAAATACCTTCATAGCCACTTTAGTTTGTATCAGCTTCCCTGGGATTATTGCCATCTTGGTGGACCAATGTGCATAGTTTGCAACTCCGCTTGAGCTAGATGCCTCTCATGGGCTTGCGCATGAAATTAACGGATGTCGTGACCCTAGACTTGACTGCAGATCTGATCATGGGTTGAAAAGCGGGAAGCAGTCTTCCAAGTTTGACAGAGTAACGACGTACTGCTCAGGGGATAGCTAGAACACAGTATATAAAGCCAGTAGTCGCCCCGTTGAAAGAAATTTCAAGCTACCTTCACATCCTTATCAACATCTTCAAAGTGCATGAAATTCTCAAAATGACTTTTATCTGCATGTGTTCAATTTTTATTACAGCATGGGCTATTTCCATTTGCTGGCGACGTTATCTTGAGCATGCGGCAATCGTACAACACTTAGCTCGACCCACACCTTGTTTCGAATCTTTGGACGAGTATATCTTCATCTTGAGATTACTGGAGTTCTCCGCCGATGATATCAGGAATGATCAACAAACACCAGCGTCTGAAGAAATCCCAATGTTCCTATTAGAAGGGTTAAAGTCGGCCGAGATCATCATCAATGGCAAGAAAAGCTGGAAATTGGTGTTAGACGAGGGTGGGAAAACGTTGATTAAATGGCTCTTGAGGAATGGTGCTGATCTGACGAAGTTGGATGAAAATGGAAAGACGATGCTACATGTAGCAGTAGAGCAAGAAAACGATCCAGTGGTCCGGTTACTGCAGAGACTAGGCTTTAACATGAAGGCAACGGATTCGAAGGGCAAGACGGCCTTGGAAATTGCGACCGAAGGAAATATGATCAGCATGCAGAGTTTGCTACGGGGGTATGATACAGACTAGAGTACATCATCTCAAGCAGCAAGCATCTGACTGGAGGGACGTGGGTATTGTGGACGCGCCCGGTTGTCACTGGAATGGGCAAATGCAGTGATCCCGCGCTATACTTGGGCTTGAGCACTGCATAACCTACATCGAAGTATAGGTATTGCAATACTGTAACGTACAACAAGAGTTCCCACCATCAATTTCTTCTGAATCCCAACTTCACTCTTTTGGAGGACATTGTTTCCAAAAATAATACAAGTAGACTTCGAGTTTCTAGTCATCACACCAGACCCTATTTCTATTTTCATCTCATTTGTGCTATGTCTGAATCTTTTCTATTATTATCTTTGCTGACTTGATTATCGGTATTACTATTACTAAAATCAAGTCTTCTCATTTCGACATTAAAATTCTAGTGGCGCGCCTTGAATTTTGATCCCCTCTGCTCATTCACCACATAATCACATCATACTATGGACGCATCAATCTGGGCTTGTTGTGGCGTCCTAGGAGCATTTATTTCCTACTATCCCCTCTCGTTCTTCTTGTCCAGAGCTTATCCAAAATCTGTGGCTTTTTTACGGAGATATATATTCAACCCCCAGATTCCTCGGAAGCTGCGGTTAGGGTCTATCCGTGGAAGGAAATTGTCAGTGAACATACGCGGAACTGGCGTTGTTACGCCTCTTTATCTTATTCTTGCGACGGCAGTTTTGATTCTCAATGTCGTTGTCTTGGCCCTGTCGTTAAAGAGCCGTAATGTGCTAATTTGGCGCTCGGGACGAGTCCTTGCGTTTGATCTTTGTATCATGATTGTAAGTGGGAGACAAAGTTTATTCTCTGAAAGTTTCGGTATTTCCTACGAATTCCAAGCATTCTTCCATAGGTGGTTGGGGAGGGTAGTGTTTCTTGTTGGCATCATCCACGCTGTGATTGCACTTGTACCGTACCAGACCGGCGGAACTATTCTACCGCCTGTGCCACGTATCGCAGGTTTTACGGTTTGTAGCTCTTTCTTTTTAAGGTTCATATTACTGATGGCACATGGACGTAGGCTGCGTCGGCCCTAGTTGCCCTTATACTGTCTTCCTTCTCTTCTGTACGTCAAACGTTTTATGAAGTATTCCGCTACTGTCATGTCTTCTTCGCAGTTGTCATCATTGTAGGTGGTTTCCTCCACCTAACACCTATCGGCGTATCAAAGCCTTCGGCAATTTTATTTGTTATCACTGCATTTATGTACTTCTTGCTCTTTAGCATGCGAACAGGGATGCTCATACTTCAGAGAGCAAAAGCCACGATCTTTCATGGTGATGGACTTCTCAAAGTCGATATAGAACTGACTCGTCCTATTCGCGTTCGAGCCGGACAACATATTTGGTTGCGGATCCCGTCAGCAAGCCACACGTCCTTTGCTGAATCACACCCTTTTGCCATTGCATCATGGGGGAATACGCAGAACGGCAAGGCAAAAGAAGTAACGCTTCTAATTGATGTCAGAGCGGGATTTACGCGAAAACTTAAAATGCTTGCCAATTTAGAATCAACAAATACCCAACGATTCAATGCCTATATCGATGGACCTTATGGATTGTCACCCAGGGCCGAGGAATATGGCACAGTTATTCTGTACGCCACAGGTCTTGGGATCGCAGCACAGCTTGCTACTGTCAAGCATCTACTGGATAGTAGAGAAGCTGGCACTGCTAAAACACAACGCGTAACACTCCTCTGGGAGGTGGAGGAAGAATTTATGGAATACGATAAGGTAAGTGAGAAGTATACTACAAAGTACGATACCGCATATCAAATGGTATTGGATTTGTTGCAGCAAGACTTTGCCAGACTTTCAAAGCTACGACTTGACCCTGCAAAGGAATTCGAATATCGGTCCGGCTGGCAAGGTGCACCACCTGATCAAGGCTATGTAAGCTCTAATTTCCTTCATTGAAGACGTTTGCTGACGTCGTCGTGTGAAGATGTTTAGATGTACTAGATACATCAAAAGGTCGTCTCGGCATATAGTTCCGACCAAAAATGATAGTACACAAAACTATCCCATGAATAGCATAGAGAGGAGAGCATCTATACAGAGTAACTGGAGCGGCAGTACACTAGTAGAGAAGAATCATGGCAACACTGCATCTTTACGAACTATCTATTGTGACGACGACCTTGACGTGGCTGCTTCTTCTCTGGAGAGTCAACTGGGTAATGATAACTGTAGAGGTAGAACAATGGTATCTGGTAAGTAATCAGTATACTAGATAAACGTGGTACTTATTTGTTTGGTATAGTTTGTGCATACCCAGAGTTCGCAGATTCAATCCGTAACATTGTTGCTGCTAAAGGTCTTCATCTACATGAGCACGAATTTCGACCAGAGAAGTGGCCTAGACTGGAGAGAGAAAAGGAAACAGCTTGGAACGAATACACCGCAGAGAAAGAAAAAGTAGTTGAACACGATTACCGCCCAGCAGAAGAAAAATCTGTTCAATACACGGATCAAGGAGTCGCCGAGAGTGAAAATTCCACGGAAACCGAGAAGACCATCGGGTATGAATATCGGGCGACAAAAGAAACAACTATTGGATATAGATATTCGGCAAATTGAGTCTATCGTGCGGGGTTGGATGTCGTCTAGAAAGTGATGTGATTAGAACAGAGCATTTAGTCTAGTTCCTACCGCGCAGCATCAATAATAAAATGAAATGAAAATGGTGCTGATGAGTTGGTATAGGATTCATGATTATGATATGACGCATGATTAAACCAGCTCCCAAATCTAAGATACCTAACTTATGAGGGTGCATATCTCGCAGATCTCAAAGAAATCAACAGTCAGAGTAACCGCATGAATGTCATCATGCCGTTGTGCAATAGGGCCACCTCATTGTCACACTTTCGTACTACTGCCACTAGTCATCCGCTGACTTTTGGACAGCACGATTTACTTGTCAGCAATTCTTTGAAGATATGAATGCACTGAAGATAAAAGCGGATGACGTTACCTGTAAAGATAAATCATTCAACAACTTCCGCAGGATTATCCCCATCAGTATTCTAATATGGCACTTCCATCACCTAGCTGGACCTCAGTTCGCAAACTTCTTATCAACAATGACAATGGTCTACCTGACTTCTATTTTGCGCGCAGATTTTGTATTCTGGTAGTGATCAGCGTCTTCATCACCTCACAAGGTGATTTTACCACAACACAGCGAATCGTTGACGGTCTCTCCAGCCTTATAGGTATAGACAAGAAGACTCGATGGAAGTATATCTCGATCATGTTGTGGAAAGCATCCGAATTTGGCATTGGGTGGTGGCTTGATTGCACCGGTACATTACATAGGAATCCATGTTCGTTAATTTTACTGAAATTGCCATACAGGTCCGGAAGTTGCATCTCTTGCATTGTTGTGCTATATTCCCATCACCTACGTACTTGCTTCAGCATCCACTTCCACCAGTATCAGCTCGTTGCTAGTTAATATACTGGCAACTTCTGGTCCGTATTATTTTCTGCAGCAAAAGCCTCTCACTGTGCAACCTCCTCGACGCCAAAGACTCGACTGGAATAGCTGGTGGCTGCGTTGGATATATTCTGTCGTAGCTGCAGTGCTTTACAGTTTAGCGATCCATAAAGCCGTCACGAAGTGGATATTGCCACAAATTCGAAGGTATTTTCCCTTGGCTCGACACGTTATTCGAGAATCGGATCTTAACTGGAAATGGTTACTCTATTCGACACCTTTCCTCAGCATCGCGGTATGGAATCTCCTCCGAATACCGAATATCCCTCAGCACCGAAGCACCGAGAGTATCAAGGATAAGGAGAGTGGAGATTGGCTCTATTGGTCAGAGCATATGAGAGTGATAAAGCGGATCTCTGTGGTTGTTTTGTTGTCTTCAGTATTGACTTGGGTGCAATTGAAGGCGAAGTCAGAGCTACTGTAGAGCAAATGGTGGTTAGCACGCTTACAATTACGGTAAAGCCCCCGATGAGGATGAGTTGGTGCGGTTATATTCAAGCAGCACCTGCTTGTCAACTTTGATTGTAAGAGCCAGTCTACATTTACGCTTGATTTTGAGTTGCGCCTGTCCTCAAAGAGTGGTAGCACGCAAAGTGTAGCAGGATCACTGATGCTGGTGTAAACACCTGATGCTTAAACTCAGCAATTTTGAATGTTTAATAAGATGTTCGTGTCCAATATCTGATGACAATATGCTCGGATGCAAATGGACAAATTGTTGCTGAAATATATTAGATGCTTTATATTTATTGTTCATAGGATATCTGAGCACTAGTCATGTAATTCCAATAAGTCACGACATATTTCTGCAATTCACTTCCCACCAATTGTTTAATTTATAAGTTTAAAGTTTTCCCCACAGAACCATATAAGGAATATTTGTGGATTATTTCTATTATTACTCTATAATAACACTTGCTGTTGCTACTTTAATTCTAATTGACGATCAACCCATCTTTGAGTTCTACTGCTTGTTTCTTTGGTGTAAAATATAAAATTATGAATAATCCAACTATTCTATATTCACTACTAGGCTTGGAAGATTGATTAAAACACTTTTCTTGTCTTCTGCTTTGCCTTCCTGCGTTCTGATACCGATTTGGAAATCTTCTTGTTTGTGTTCAATGACTGAAGTTTTCCTCCCGGCTTCCTCTTATTCAAGGCTTTCTGATTATCTTTATAAGTAATGTTTCTAATCCCTGCAGTTGAATCCCGAACGCGTATAAGAAACGGCTCTAGATGATGCTGTAGCTCAGATGGGTGAAAACTAAGATTCCAATCCAAGAGGAAGAGGAGTTGCTTTTCCATAATGTTGACCTCTTGATTACTCAGACTGAAATTCTCAAATCGTGAATATGAAGCCCAGTCTTTGTTATAAAGACTAGAGTCATCAAGAAACTTCTCGGAAAGAATAAGGCATGCCAGGAAGATTCTATGGGGAGTAGTTTGAATACCTTTGGCAAGAGGCGAGATTTTGGAGCGTAGCCGAGAAAGATACAGGAGAGTTGTCAGCAATATCGGGACATGGATATTTGCTTGCCTGACAATACTAGAGATAAAAGGTTCCAAGGCAGGGGTTTTGTCATCCATATGCTGACTCGCGGTGATGACCTTTGGAACTCGATCTAATGGCCTAGTTGAATTCTGATTGCAGTGATTTCTTTCAACAACGTTGGATACTTTTTGAGCTAGGTAACAGATCATCTCTTGGCTGACGCTGCTTTGGAGAAATTGGTTCCAGACTCTGATGCTGAAGGTCTGGGGTCGAGAAACCATGGTTATGATTGTATTGGATAGGGTATTGTTGGTGTCAGCGTCTAGCCGTCAAAGAGAAGGGAAACGGTACGGCAAGAGTATCTTTATATCACAATGCAGAAGTAATGTAGTGGAGTTATATTTATATCTAGGCGTGAAAGCCACAATTGAACCCTGAATCCCTTTTTGAAGGCATTCCTAGATTACTTTATTTCCATCTTATAGAATAGTTTTTACCTTTCAGTACTTCTAAGTAACTGAGGATCTAGTCTTATAAGCTTGACATATCACTTTTATATGGTCTTATGCTACAGAAACACATCGATGGCTTTTCAGCTCTCGTATGAATCAAAATGGGAAACTGTGCTAATTGAAGCGCTTATGATGACTTGGATTGCACCAATGCGCTCGCCCCTCTTCAGCTCCAATAATGCTTTCTCTACATGGTGGCTTGCCATGAACCAAATTCCTGAGTGCTAGTCATCTTTCTGTCGTGCGTTGTGTTTCCTACTCTAATCATCAAGACTGCTGTTATTGACCATGGTCAGTTCTGACGCGACCCAAACCTCCATCATTGCGAGCAACAGCGAACCAACCGCACCGCCACATCTGCATCAGTGGCGATGGCGGCACCGGCGAATTCAGCATAGAGTTCTGCTTTTTGCGTCGCAGTACATTTCTGAATACCTTCCCACCATGACTCGTATACAATCACGCGCCTCGGCCCGACCACGATCTACGAAATTACCCCTGTCCACTCTCTTGACTCTGTGGAGTACAGTTGCTCCCCGCTGCGACGCCCTGGAGCGCAATTGACGGAAGGGCCAAAACCCGGCACCGATAACACCCGTCCACTCAATCGGAGCTGACTGACGGCGACGATATTCACGGTCTGACCTAGCGGCAAGTCAGATCTAGAGTATTGTTGGTTTCTGTGATTTTACGCCGTTGAATCTGTGAGTATTCCAGAGAACAAAAATGATATAACCCTGCATACAGCTCGCCTTCACCACCCATTCTCCTAGTCCGATGCCCGCCTCCTTCCACATGTCTTCAAAACTCTGCATCGCGCTTACGATCCAACTCCCACTTTCTGGTTCCATCAGCACCGGCTCAAAATCACCAACCTGCTGCCCCATAAACCAAAACGCCCCTTCCCCCTCTTCAACAACCCCACAATCTGCTCACAAGCTCTCTTCTACACTTCCAATTCCACAAAATGCAGAACCAGTCCAACCTGTGCTGTATCCATCTTACCCCTTAACTCCTTCAACGCCCCGTCCTTCTCAAAATATTCGCATGCGTAGAATGGGCGTCAGATGCCGCGCAGTTCAGGAATGGCTTCGTAGCTTAGGGACAAGAGCTTGGGCTTTAGCTCTTCGCCGTAGAGATCCGTTCAGGGTGGGCCATCTTGCGCGAGTTTTCGGAGGTCATGTGCAAAGCAGCAGCCGACATCGAAGAGAGTCCCTCTGGTAGAGGGAGAGCGCGAGAGGTAGAGGTTGATGAAGAGGAGTTGGGTGGACGTAGGGAAGGGAATGGGTGTTCTAGGCTCGATCGCGCTGCGTTTGTCAATTGAGGTGAAGAGAGAGGGGGGGAAGGAAACGACTTACGATCTCGCGGATGTATGGTGTGACCTTTCAGGGCGTAATGCGCCGCAGCCCAAGACGTTCGGATGTTTACTCGGACCCATATCAATGCAGGCTTTCACATCCAGCACGATTGGGTTATTATACTACGATTGTGCCGCATTTCCCACCTCTTTGCCATCCAACGCAAACTCAGCCCCACAAGAGATGTGCGTCGTCAGCCATTGTAATCGCCAATCAAACTCCTTTGTGAAAGTATCATCACTTCCTGATGCCTTCTGTTCGTTCGTCCGTCGGTGGAGTGGTCGGAGAGTGCGCTCAGGCAAGTATCGAACGGGCCATGTCATCCAATACCCTTCCGGGAGAGCCCAAACCACGCTTCTGACGACTTTGTGTCCCGTTCCACAAGGTATTCGTGAGACGTGGTCGGTCGGGTCGACGGGGTATGCTCGATGTTTCGTCCGCTTCTAGAATTGATTTCCTGTCGGTGCCGCTTCTGGTTCGAGTAAGCCTTGCAGAACTGTGCGGTTTAACAGATTCTGCATGCTACTTTCGATATCGCCATGCGCGCGACGGGGTCGGCGCACATTTTCTATCAGGCCAAAAGAATATCGAAAGAGTGGCAGCTTTTCGAATTGCGATGTTACAAATTCTTTAGCGCGGCTTGTCATTGGGATCGGATTAAGTTCGCCTGTAGCCGATGCACGTGCCGTCGTGACATTTACCATCAATTCGACGCATTTGAGCGAGTCTACGAATTAGGAGACTTTCTATATTCTAATGATATCTCCGTCAGATTCTTCTTTGACTTTTACTGGATTTTTGAATGCCTGCTGCCATCTGGATGGCCCTGTTGACTCAAGCAACTTGGCCAAGTCATAATCTAGATTCGAATAAAGGGTCATACCAAACAGCTTCCTACCTGCACCAGAAAGGTCTATTTGGCAATAAGCACATGGGCTCCCCGTCGTTTTGATTTGAGTGTGAGGTTTATCGTGCCAGAAAGCGCTCACCCCTCCCACCCCGCGGACACCGACCAGAACTGATTGTCCACTTGTCACTTGTGGACGCTTGAGATGAGAAACCATGTCCTTATTTGGGAGGCCTGTTTTGTAACCAGCTCCTGCGGACATGATCTTCGCTCTGTTTATGCAGTCCAAAATACCGTGGTCTTGCATCGCCCGTACCGGCATCCTCAGCGGCGAGGAGCGGCCACTTCGACGGATGTTTCTCAACCGCATGGTTCCACCATCCAGACCCCCACCACCCAACACCACTCTATTGACGAGGCATTATAGAAGCATATTGTGCAATCACAATGTCACCATTCAGTTGCCAACAATTGCGCGTTAGAGTGCTTTCCACCGCGGCTCAGGATCTCAGGACTCAGTCCTCACGTGAAGATCTTGTTCCTCACGCCTCAACCTGCTTTTCCTGTCGGGACTCTGTGCTTCGGTACCTGGAATGAAAATGGGGGGCGCATTTAATTGGAACGACTTTTTTTCCATTCCTGACATATTGAGCCCTGGTACAGTAGTACAGTAGAAGAGTGCGGAGAGGAAAGGCTGAGTTCCTCGCGTTTCAGCAGTTGATCTACAGCTAGCCAACCAAGGAGTCGAACTTCTGAACGCAATTTAAGCCATCACTACATCCGCGATCCCAAGTAACCCTACATCAATCCTCGTAGATTATTATGGACCATTAAAGTGAAGTGCATCACAAAGCTCAGCTCACAACATGACGATGCGTACTGGACTCCGCCGTTGTTACATTCAAGATCAACATCATTCCAAGTAATCAACCTCGTAAAGACTGCTCCCAAAACTCTCTTGCCGAAAACAGCGCCCCGCCAGACAACACAGACAGCTCCCAGTCCACATGAAGGATTTTGGCAAAGAGGATGAAGCTTCAATAAAATCTTGGAGGTACTCGTTTCAGAGATTGTAAGACCTTCTGCCGCACTGGTACAAGAGGTCAGAAGCTATTTCGTATCTATAGACAATTGATGTACATCCAACTTGATTCAAGATGTTAAGCCGTGCGTGAAGAATCTGTCAGGTTGTTTTCCGAGAATTCCTGGTCTTTCTGAGTTCAAACCGACTGGGGGACTATAAGATCTTCCGTTACAATCTCCACCTCGTACCTCCTAGCTTCTGCCACCCAATTCCACCGCCTCCGACTTGGCTAAACTTTAACAAGGCCATATCTTCTCACCCCCAGCCAACAACCACTTAACCCAAGACTACAAGTCGCCCCTCGCACAAGTCATCCATTCCCACCGCCTGCTAACGAAGCAAGATGGGGTCTGGCCCAAAAACCGTCGAGCAAGAGTACCCTAGTCCTGATTTACAGTCTATTTGTCCACTCCTCCGGCACTATCAGAACAGAATAGTGACCTTTCTACCGCTGCCGTCGCTTTGAGGATCGGTTTGAGGGGTCGTTCCCAGCTTGACGCAGCCTCTTTCCGGATGGCTTTGAGCGTCCGTCTACAATATTTGCAACATCTCCCCCGACTTTGCGTTGTATCCTCTCTGAGGGTCGTATTAATTTTCCACCATCCCTGGCCCCATTCTTTAAACCCAGAGAGATGCACTTTTCACTGCCACACAAGCAGTCCGTCTCTCTTCCCTTCCAGAAGTCCGGACCATAGTCAGCAAGCAACCAGTCTCCTGAATAAATATCTTGTTCAGCCACAGCAACATATCTCCTCTTACAGGATACCGTCTGTTCCTCAAACTTTACGTTGGGATTTCCACAGGTGTGATTGATTTTCCTTAATGCATTCGATTTATCGCGACAGTAGAGGAAGCCTATTGGTTTCCCCAGACGTAAATCCAAATCATCTCGCCATATCTCAATAGAATAGTCAGGTCCAGGCTCATCTTTAACATCGCCCGATAGCTCATCGATAATATCCCCCTTACGATACAGGGGTTTCTTACGTGTTTTGACATCATCGCTATCGGACTCCCAAGCAAACGCCATAACCCCTTCTCCTTTGGCTCCATCGTTTACCACTTTCAGATCAGCCTTCTTCTGTATCTCGATAATACACGTGCAGAGATCGCTGCCATGGCAGACCTCGCATTTCGGAGCATCGGGTGGAATTTCCATTGCATGCTTCAGCTCTTTAGGCCAACGCTTAGTCTTGGGAGGTTTCCAACTATGATGACATCGAGTTCCCGATATTTGGGTGAAAGGAAGCGGATCTTTATGATGCGTTTTCGTGTTGTCTCCATGTC
>Ga0115854_10232_pt1 | contig 13184 bp, 14 predicted proteins | sample InSIn2SAF170_FD_83868 | JGI IMG/M metagenome (GOLD analysis project Ga0115854, IMG submission 83868)
ATCTAGGGATGAGAATAAATGTGCATTTAATTCTCACTTTCTATTTTTTAACTCACCCACTTAAATAAAGACCCACTTAGCCTTTTATTTCCATAGTCACTTTTTCAGGTGAAATGCTGCTGGAACTTAGTCTTCCTAATTGAGCTTTTATGAGGAGAGATTACAAACCTCTTTGATCTCATTTGGAAGAGTGTAAGGCTTGTCAAAGTAAAGGAGATTCCTGTTTCGGACCCTAGGAAGAGCTTGTTCAACATCAAGGCTGAAAAGGTTGTAAGGTTCTTCTACTTCAAAGTTAATACAAATAAGTTTGTTTTTCTCAATAAGCTGTGTTTTATGGTTTATTGTATGGATTCCTTGATCACCATAATGAACATGATTTATGATATTAGCTATGCAGTTGTTATTTGATGTTTGCTTGTTTGTGATTGTAGGTTCTCAAAAGGAAACTCTTTTGGACGGTTGAAGGATGGTTGCTACAAACTAGCATTGGACTTAAGGTAGGGTCTAGACACCCTATAGTTTTATTTATGAATCGTATATGTTTAGAGAAGGATAGATTTGCTTGTCTGCTTGTTTCTAGATATCTTTTGATACTAGGGAGATTGGCCTTGTCTGCAAAATTGATTTATCCAGCCAACAGTTGTGCTTCAGATAAGAAGATTACTTTTGGGTGTTGTTTTGGGTTGGGTTCAGAAATTGTGTCGTGGATGAGCCGGAAATAACAGTCAATTGCATTGAGCTCAGCTGGGGCAGAGTATATGGCTGCTAGTTTGGATAGTTGTGAGGCCATATGGCTTCGCAAGATGTTTTTTGGTCTATTTGGTCAGGCATTGACACCTTCAGTAATTTACTGTGATAATCATAGTTACATAAAAGTCATGGAGAATCCAGTTTTTCATGACAGGTCAAAGCATATTGAGATCAAGTATCACTTCATTAGAGACTATGTCCAAAAGGGAGTTGTCAAGCTTGAGCACATTTCCACAAATGAGCAAGTATTGGAAATTTTCACCAAAGCCTTACCACGGAGCAAGCATGTCTACCTCAGAGACAAGATGGAAGTGGTGAAGAACACTTTCCTTAGTAAGAGGGAGTGTTAAAATTTGGGTACCAGAGAACAAGTAGTTCCCTAAGGCTTTGATCTTTGGCCTAGGGAAAAGTGTCCAAATTTATTTTTTACTTTTCTCCTAAAGTGACTTTATAAGTGGTAAAGGCAATTTAATTTAAAAGTGACTTTATAAGTGGTAAATGTACATTCTAATTTAAAAGTGAATTTATAAGTGGTAAAGTTACATTCTAATTTAAAGGTGACTTTATTAAAGTCAATTAAGAATTAGAAACTGAAAAAGTGACTATGGAAATAAAAGGCTAAGTGGGTCTTTATTTAAGTGGGTGAGTTAAAAAATAGAAAGTGAGAATTAAATGCACATTTATTCTCATCCCTAGATCTAAATGAATCCCAGCCATTAGATCTTAGGGTAACCCAAAAGGTCATTTGGAGATTAAAAGGAGAAGAGAAGAAGAAAAGATCAATTCATTCTTTCATGAGCATTTGAGAGAAAGAGAAGAGAGAGCAAGTAGAAAATTTTTGAGCAATGAGGAAGTGAAGGAGAGCAGCAAGAATACATTTCAGCAACTCTGAACGGCAACATTTATTGGCACGCATCCCAAGGCAAAACCATACAGCAAGAGGAAGGCATAGACATAGAGGAAAAGGGACAGCAGCAAGGGCATGAATTTTGAGGCAGATTTGGGCATGAATTTCTAGGCATCCGTACTGCTGAAATTTGTAGGGTTTGTACAATCTGTACAACAAGTTATTGGCATGTTTTTCAAGGTTGGTCGTACAATATTTAATGTTGTTTTATTGTTGGAAAAATTTATGTTTTTTTTGTTTGCTAATTGGCATGATTTTTGAGGCAGAGTTCAAGCACGAAAATCGAGATAAGTTGTAATTTGTGGTTTCTAGAATTTTTACTGTGTATTTCAGTTTCTCTGTAAAAGCATTTTCAGAAATAAAGAAGAGCTCTCAAACTGGTTTTCCCCGAGAGTTGTAGGGGGTTTTTCCAAGGTCACATTGACCAAAAATAATTATGTTATTTTCTGTGTGTGGCTGTCATAATTTTGTTGTGTTTTATTTCTACAATTTCAGCAATTGTGAAATCTCTAAATTTGTGTTTTCATAAAATTATTGTCATTTCCAAATTTTTAGAATTTTTATCATGCTTGGATTTAAAACTAAATGCATGGAGTGATAAGGAAAATTGATAACTAGAGTGGGGGTTGAAATTTCTTCACTATCACTAAAGAAGCAAGTATTATACACTCTTCCACATATGCTAGACAAGCCTTGGGAGCCAATTTACATAGATTACATGTCAATTTTTCCTTCCACCAACCATAGAAATGATTGTGTATTTTTGGCTATCAATTGGTTCTCTAAGATGGCTACTATAGCACTATGCAAGAAGAGAATCACAATTAAGTCATTTCTAAACTCTATTTGTGCATGTTTGGGTTCATTTTTGGCCACCTATAACCATTATTTTAAACAGGGACAACAATTTCCATGATATCTTCTGGTCTATCTTAAGTTCTCTGATGGATACCAAGTTGACCAAATTGACTTCCTTTTACCCCCAAGAAGGTGGAAAAAAAATTGGTTAACATGATGACTGTGCATACCTTAAGCATGTACAATTTCTCCACGTGCATGTAATTAAATACTTCCATATGTTCAACATGACTATAGGAGAGCGCTCCACAACTCTATTTTCCAAAATTCTTTTCAAGTGTGCTTGGGGTTCTAGCCATTGGTCCCCATTAATGTAGCTTTTCCCATTACATCTTCACTAGCAGAGCCCTCCCATGCTCAGGATGAGGTAGATAGAGTAGCCAAATTTTTTGAATGAATCTAACATCTCTAACAAAAATTTAATGAGTTCTTGTGAAAAATTAATGCCAAGTATGATTAGTGACATGACTAGCATCAAATTCCACACAATTTTTAGGTTGGTAATAAGGTGTGGTAGCATTTCCAGAAAGAGAACTTCATAGGACCCCATAGGTAGCTTTCACCACTATGATATGGACCTTACACAATCACAAAGGCTATGGGTGAAAATTCTTTTGAATTAGTACTCCCCTTTTCCATGTCCTACACCTACTATTAATGTGAAGTTTCTTCAACCATATTTTCCACCTCTATTGGAGGACTTGGAGGTGGCTAAGAAATTTTCCCCCAATGAAATTTATCTTGACTACATTTCTCAAGTTTTAGTGGATCAAATCATGGACACAAAAATTAAGGATACCCACCAATAGAACATACAAATTTATTGGATTGTCAAAGTAGGATAGCATATTCACCAAGGCAAGTGATTCACTAGGAGCAAAAATTAATAGAAGAGTCCTTGTTTGGCGAGGGAACTTGATGTACTGGAGACCATTAATTCCTAAGGGGGAGTATTTATCTAGATGGACATTGATGACCACCCACCTCTTCCATTAACTCAATCATTCTCTATCTTCTTGGTGCTTTTTCTATGACTTTCTGGGTTCTAAACTTCCAAGCCTATTTGGAGGCCCTAACCAATGTTTTGTAGGCCATTGGGTTTCCATGACAATCCTTGGCCCTAGACAAAAGTTGTATTCCTCATATATTTCTTTACAATGAGACATTGTGCACCAAAATTAGATATTGTATGCAAAAGTTACACCCCCAAGAAGTTGATGTATCAACTAACCACCTCGGGACCACAAATCTTTTGTCGCTTCATCTTCAAGTAATAGAGTTTTGGAACTTTACGTTTCTTTATGTTAAAAGGATATTCTTTTTTCCTTTTGTATTAGATTTTGCAAATTAGAATAGCTACCATCTCTCTCTCTTTAGTGATAACCTGCCACCATTCTAGCCATTTCGTGCACTACAATATTCTACTATTTTGTTCATAATTAGAAGTAGGGTCTTCGTGATATTAGTGCGCTCTATATTTTATTTGTTTGTGTGTGTTCAATTTCCTTTCTTCCATTGATCCATTTCATTCTTTGTACAACCCAATTCAAATTGGAGGAGCCTTCACGTTCTAGCTTTGCTAGGTTATTGAGAGAGAGTTATAAACCAAAATTTCTGCTAGAGCACAATTCCCAATATTATGTATCCAATTCTGGAATTCTTCAAAATTAAATATCTTAGACATGGGGGGTTTCCCTTGGAATATATTAGTTCAAATTTGTATTAAACTACCATTCCCTATAATATAGTGGATTTTTTTTTGGGAAGTTAAAATTAATGCTTTTGGGAACTTGAATATTGGAGACCCCTTATACTATTTAGTTAGAAAGTCAATATATCTTTTCCTTGAGCCTCTAAATAATATATTTCTTTTCTAAATTATTGTTTTCCATGATTATTATTTCCGAATTATCAACCTCCACAATAGTTTAGCTCGTAGAGGACCATTCATCAACATTGGATCTTGAATGCCCAGTCCACCCTTATCTCTTGGACATCTAATAATTTTCCAATTTATTAGGTGGTATTTCAATTCATGAAACCATATGACCCAAGATATTTTTCATGATTAAGGCACCAAATAACATTTTTTTATTTCTTCTTCAAAAATATCCCTCCAAAGAACCTAATTGTCTCCATCGAAATTTTTCTTCAAAATGTTTCTAGGAAATTCTTCAACAAGGGTTGGATCAACATCTTCCTTCTAAGATAATAAGGATGCAAAATGGGCACTAGTTGTAGCTTATATTTCTTCAAATTTTGATATTTTGGAACCATCCACAAGGAAAATATCTTTAATATTAGTTCTTACCTTGTAGGCCTTGGCTTAGCTATAAAAAAAACAACATTGTTGCAATTGCTTGCCCTCAACCATAAGCCTTAAGATTTGATCCTCTAATATTATTCTTCATTCTTAATGGCCTACTAAATTTTCTTTTGGAGAGAAATTTCCTTTGCCAAGACTCGATGGAATACTTTAGTATCCTCCATTTTCAATTGAAATGTAAATCCTCCTCCCACATTTACCCAAATTCACAAGCTTGTCCGGGTAAACATGAGACGAGTGTCACTATGACATGACACGACCTCCAAGTTCTAGTTAAGGAAGTGGGGCCTACAAAATGAACACATACTGACATCCTATAGGGACTACAAATCACTCAGGAGTTGAATGAGCACCCGAGGTAATCAATCCTTGAGTTGGAACCTTGTTTCTCTGGCCTAGCACCCCAACCGCATGCATAACAAGACAAGGATGCAGTTATAGGCCTCCAACTACACACAAAATCCTTCTTCCATGTGGTTATGGCCTAAATATTTCAGTTTTGAGCATGCGGTCTCGGGATCTATGCCACCTTTCTAGGTCAGCCTCTAGATCACTACCCAAAATTTCCTTAAACTTTCCAAAATCATAATTTACATTACGACAATGCCAAACATTCAAACTTGAAGCAAGAACTTCACCTAGACTTCCTAATCCATAACAAACATTTTGTCAAACACATGGAAAACATGCAAGCTACAAGTCATGAATTTATATCTTATCATAGATTGGTAGTATTCATCAGAGAATCATCGAGAAGGCTCTAAACCTTCTCTAGCTAGCTACAATAGCACTTGTTAGTCCTTATATTCATCAACCATTTGATAACTTAACAAATCATGATAAGAGCCATAGGTAGCATACATCATATAATTGAAATATAACCAACAAATAATCAACATAGAAACCATGGCCAGTCAACCATAAAGCTAGCATGATAACTAGTACAAGTGCTCATAAATCACAATGGGAAAATAAATCTTATTAACATATGAAAATTCCAACCAAGTCAAGGACTTCCACATACCACCTGACCATAGATTGGGTTGAACCAAATCTCTCTTTCATCCAATCATCCTCGCCCCATATTCTAAGAATGAATGTGGGATCTCATGGAATAAACCAAAATAAAACAAAACCAAAGGTTCCAAAGCCCAAACCACCTCAACCCTTATCCACGGTGATTCCACCTCTAAGGTCCAGAAATCACTAACATAAACCAGATCAGTCTCTACCCAAGTTGTCCAAGGCTCTAGGAACTAGTAACTCAACCCACAACCTTCCAAGGCTCGAGAGCATTTTTTCCAACTACTTCTCTAGGACTAGTAACTCAACCCACCAAGGGCTCCAAAGTATCTATCCCAACCAACGACTCTAGGAACTAGTAACTCAACCCAAGATATTCCAAGGTTTTTAGAGCATTTGTTCCAACCCACGGCCATAGGAAAAAAGAGCACCAATCGAAAAGAAAACAAGTGGGAAACCCACAACACCATGGTTATCCAATAAATGGTAAGGCAAGGCTAAACTATTGTCAATCCAAGAAAATCTCCATGCTAATGAAAACACATAACCAGAGAATCACATGCATATACCTTGCATCTAGAAATCAGCAAGGAAATAACACATGAAACATGTTACCTACAAAAAAAACGAGTTGTAGTTATTAATCCAATTGTTTCCTTGTGCTCCCTGCTTTCCTTTACCTTCTTTCTCCAAATCCACGTGAATACCTAAGTTCTAAAAGAATGTTCTAAGTGTGCAAGAGTATGAGAGAATAAGAGATTGAAAATGAGAGCTCCAAAAATGAACAGACAAAAGGCTAGCCATTGATCCTTGGAAGCCTTTTTATTATTGATGCCTCTATTTTCTTCATTTTCCTTCATTTTTCCACCAATTTCCTTAGCATGAAAATATGTGTCCCTTCACCTTCATTTTCTCCTATTTCCTTTATTTTCATAATTAAATTCCATTTATTGCCTCTTTTCATTTTCTAATGCCTTTTCCCATTTCAATAACCATTAATTAATCACAAATGATTCCCATCACTATGTTTTGCCCAACATTCAACTTGGAATACGTGTCCCATGACCTCGGTTTAATTTTTCCTTTATTAACCTTTATTACATGAACTTTAATCCAAGTTTGTTACATGAAGTCTTCAAGTTGATATTGGAGGCCCACAATCTCTACTAATGGAGGAGAGAAAGGGCCTTCGGCCCAAAACTGGGGAGTAATTTTGAATTGTTTTAATTTTTTGTCTCATATAAAAATTGGGGTTCCCAGAATCCAAGCCTTCCAGGCAACATGAACTATGTCAACTACTTCTTGAGATTTTAGTCACAATTTATTAAATATGAAAGGGGTATGGCCATAGTTAATGGGATGGGCTTATGATATGAAATAGCCAAAGTGATGGTCTTGAATTTTAAATCAAAATCTTGGGTTAAGATATTATTATGAAACAATAACCTATCTAGTTTGTTTTTGATATGCCTTAATGCATTTCGCTTATTTTTCCAAGCATATTTTCCTTTGGAGGGTTTGATATCAAAAGGCTCCCAATCACTCATTAAATCCTCCATCTTCTATTTAAATGAATCACAAACAATATTACACCATTATTTAGAGCTAAATATTGTTACATTAAAATCCTATGCAATTATGAAGTCTAATGCAAAGTATGAATCTTTAAGGGAAGCTAAATTTTCCAAAAAAAATATTTATCATTGTAAGTGAGAAGCATATACAAGTTGAATATTGAAAAAATATTACTAGAGGGGAGAATTTTGAACCTTCAATACAATTGGTTTTGAGTCCCTAATGAGAAATCCATAGTAACCAAATACAAGTTCCATATTATACACACTCCATGTAATGTTTCTTAAGCATCTTCCCCAGTTCGTTCATTGTTTCTTAATATTTGCTTTCCTATATTGATAGTTTCCTTGCCTTTCATTTTCATCTCATGGAGTAAGAGGATAGATGGAGACACAGATTTTGTGAGGCCTCTAAGTTCTAGAAGATGATTATCATTATTTATTGGGAATTTTGAGAAATCCCCTATTGTTATGCCATTTATTCCCATGATTTCTAAACAGTTTGATACCAAAACACATAATCTATTATATGGTTCTCTGATATCCCATCATGTTTTTGCATACTTTCTCTTCTCGCAAAGTCTGAGCACTTTTCTTCCTAGATGGACAAAAATACCTTGGGATTCTCTCTTATAACTCCTCTTCTTCAAAACCTTCATTAGCTAAAACTACGCCTCTAAGGTTTGATTACTTCACTTATTCAATATTTTCCTAGATAACCTTTTCTATGCCTTCCATGGCCAAGTTCGAGAACCCAGTAACTTGTGGAGATTTTCGAAAAAGAAGCAATTACCACAAAACCTATAGGCTCAATTTCTAGATTAAAAATTAAAGCAAATACCGTGAGTCTTAAAAACATTCTTCAACGAGGATGCATAAATGATAGATAGAGGGGTTCCATATTCAAAGGAGAGATTAGGACTAAAGGGGGATCCACAAATTTTGTGGTTGATGTAGGGTTATTTTGATAGAGAGGGACTCACATTATTCACATAGGAAAAGGAAATTTCAAACTTAATGTTATAAGATCTCATTAACCTAGCCTTAGAGTGGTTGTTATGGAGAGAGAGAGAGGATAGAGCTTACTAAAGCATACCATCTAAAGGGTTTGGAGATTGTTGAGACAAAACTTTTTGAGAGAGGGCACGATATGTAGCTAAGCTCCCATTTTTTTGCAGCTATTTTCCATTCTTCTTTTCTAGAGTTAGATTTTGATTGGCCTCCAATTTCTTGCAATTGTTGGCAAAGTGACCATACTCATGGAACAAATTTCATTTAAATGGAAATGTTCATAGTGAAGTTATTGAACATGCCTCTATTTATCTATAGAAATCAAAATAACTTTAGGAAGAAACTACTTTAGATCAACAAATTTATCAATGAATTTATGTAAAATGTTTCCAATACACTGCAAATCCTCCTCATTGCATGAACAAGTTATTTATTAATATAAAGACTGAAATAAACACAAATGTAGCCTTCACACATATACAGATCATCAATTGAAATAACTGAGACAATCACACAAGGGACACCGTTATTTTTGTACAATCGTCCCCGAAAAAACCCAATGCAGGAAAACCGGTGTAGCAGATATGAGGGTTTTATTATTATGCAGTTTTCTGAATACAACTAGGGTGATAGAAATGGCTCACCCTTTAGAGAATTTCCTTGGCATGAGTACCTCTCCTCGGAGATAGATATTCCAGCTTATCAGCAACCAAATGATTGATCCCACAAAAACTTAGATAGTTCCTTAGCTAGACAACAAAAGTTGCTCCAAGCTTCTTTCCAGAAATGCATTACTCTCCAATGGTTGTGTCACCCTATATGGCTTTGTATCTTCCTCTCAGCTCCCAGTCTACCCATGAAAATTCCTTAGCACTACCTGTTCAACCTAGGGTCAGCTCTACTAGCCTCTGTGTTAGCCTCTTGGCCCTCTGCATCACCTGTGCTGGCCTCCTCAGCCTCTGCGTCATTCCTGGATACCTTTGCATCAACCTTCCAAGGCTTTGTGTTGTCTTTCCAACACTTCTCTGCCTCTATGATATGTATTCTAAACCTTCTATCGAACTTCCCCTCGCTGCAACAGATCACTAACTCGATTCCTTAGCAAACCCTGCCCTAGAAAATCAAATTCTTGATCAACTTGTTGTATCTCCAATTGACCCTCAAGCCACCTCTTATACTTTTCCTGTTGATGATTCAACGGCCGAGATTAAGTCCCTAATCAATGACTAAGATTAGATTTGGCTTGATCCTCTTTAGAACTTTCTCACCCATATTATATTAATACACATTAATAATTTAATTTTCCTAAGTTTAGACTTAGGGTCTCACTAAAAATATTAATTATTTTAATATCTCTCCATCCGAGTGGAATTTCCCTAAATGATTTCTGGGTCCTAGAGATTTCATGTGCCTTAGCCTCTCCAACAATTTTCATGGATATATCACATCCGATGCTACCAAAAATCAACACTCCCTCTTAGCGAGGAATGTGCTCTAGTAATGCTTCACCATAGAAACATCACACTGATCTTTTGCATCAATACCTATGTTGATTCTTGAACTGCTATCTCACATCTCTTGCACTATTGCTTCCTGTACTTCTACCCATGACACAACCACTTCCACTGCCATATATGTACTGCAACTCCCTCTCAACATGCTGCATCATGCTACCCATAGCACTGCCACTGCTAATTGTTGCACTACAACTCAGTTACCGAGAAGTAAGTAACTGACTTCACCCAAACACTGACATCTTGGCCAGTTTGGAAGCCTCGTGATGTTGAGGCTTCCTCTGCTGCTAACCCGTGCTCCCTCTGCTTCCATTACACTGCTGCAACCTCTTCTATGCCTCTTGTACTGTTGCAACCTCTACTACTCTGCTACAGAATTCTACACTCTAGCCCTACCTTGCTGCTCCACCACACTTTGCTTTTCCCAACACCTGTCATAATGCTATTGTCATTAAGGGCTCCCATAGCCGGATGTGATCCAAGAGTTTGGGCACCTCAAGGAGCCTTCCCCTAGCATGTAGTCCTCCTGACTACAACTCAATGTCTCCCCACCTCTTCTCTTGAGGTGCATGATCACTCATGGCACAATCATCATCAGTCTTGACCTCTTTCTCTGCCTTAACTGGAGTTGCCTTTGAATCAGAAACCTCTTCCTTGTTTTTCTTCCTTGGACACTGGGATGCATAATTTCCCATCTCCCCATAATGGAAGCACTTAACCTTGGATATGTCCTTCTTCCTCCTCTTCCCTTGTTGTCCTGCAAATGTTAGAGTTGCATCCTCCTCCTCTTTCTTAATTCGACCTCCCTTGCCACTAATACCCACCTTGGTCATTCTCTTGATATCTTCCTATCAAAGAGCTGCTCACATCTCCTCCCAACAAATAAGAGTAACCCTACCCAAAATACTTTGGAAAAATGTCTCCCACTCCTCGGAGACTACATTGAGGGCAGTCCTAACCATAAATTATGGATCAAGTGTAGACCCCACAGAAGTAAGTTGGTCCTGAATCTCTTGCAACCTAAGAAAGAATGGATCTATCTGCTCTCCCTTCTACATCTAATATGACCGTAGTTGATTCTCCAGTAGCTTCTTCCGCTACACGAAAGAGCCCTAGTATAAGGTGATCAAGGCGTCCCACATCTCCTTTGATGTGTTCTTCTCAGAAATATGTGGTATGACATGATCTTTGACCCTTTCTAGGATCATGCCCTTCACCATCACCATTTCATCCTCATACTTCTTGTTCTCAGTTGGTTCAACTAAGATAGCCATGGTTTTCAAGGCATAATCCTTAATGTGATGTCAATTCAGGACTGCCAGGATCCTGGCCTTCCAGATGACAAAGTTGGAAGCCCCGTCCAACCTGTCCTAATCCCTTAGTCTTTTCACTATCATTTCATCTCCTCTTCTGGACTCCCTCTGAGTCTTAGCTTCCCTCTTGGATATATCCCTCTAAGTCCTAATTTCCCTTTTGGAAATCCTCTGGCCAATTGTCGAACCACTCCTCTCCAATCCTTCTTGCAACTGCAACTCGGATCTAGATTCCTTGGCTAGAAATGTGTCGAGGTAGTGAATTCATCTACCTTGGTTTTGTCTCCTTAGACATTGTTCTGTATTGACAGAAACAACATCCCACAAACTCCTCAAATCACAATCTACCCACAGCTTCTCAAGCCCCAGCAACTGAAGAAACTGATCCTTTCAAGCTCTGTATAATCCCAACAAAGGCTGAATCTTCTCCTCTTTGCCACAGCGTCGATCGTTCCTGGCTAAGAAAGATGACCAGGAACTGTGTAGGTCCGATCTGCCCCTTTCTACCTTTGCAGTAACCCTCCTCCTGGCTCGAAATGATGATGCAGGCTCTGCGTCACTTCTTCTCTAGTTGGTTCTACTATGGAGCAACGTTTTCTCTTGAGACAGCTACTACTACTGCAAATTTCAGATTTATGTTGGTGCCTTCAGTCCTCCTGTGATCTGCAACGCTCTGATACCATGTGGAAATTTCTAAGTCTGACACATTAGAAATCCCTACTGCATTATCTAGTTTATTATCTCCTACTTGTTCATTACATTAACAAGTTATTTATTAATATAAATATTGAAATAAACGCAAATGCAACCTTCACACATATACAGATCAACACTAAAATAACTGAGACAATCACACAAGGGACATTGTTATTTTTGGACAATCATCCCCGTAAAAACCCAATGCAGGAAAACTGGTGTAGTAGATATGAGGGTTTTATTATTATGCAGTTTTCTGAATATAGCTAGGGTGCCAGAAATGGCTCACCCTTCAAAGAATTTCCTTGGCATAAGTACCTCCCCTCAGAGATAGATATTCTGACTAATCAAAAACTGGATGATTGATCCCACAGTAACATAAACAGTTCCTTAGCTGGACAGTGAAAGCTCCTCCAAGTTTCCTTCCGAAACTATTTCACTCTCCAGAGACTGCGTCACCCTATGCGGCTCTGCATCTGCCTCTCAGTTCCCAGTCTGCCCCACGAAAATTCCTCAGCGCTTCCTCTTTAGCTAGGGTCATCTCTACGCAGCCTCTATGCAGTCTCTGCGTCAGCCTCTTGGCCCTCTGCATCATCTGTGTTGGCCTCCTCAGCCTCTGTCTCAATCCTGGATACCTTTGCATCAACCTTCCAAGGCTCTGCATTGTCTCTCCGACACTTTCTCTACCTCTCTAATATGTATTCTCGACCTTCTACCAAACTACCCCTCGCTACAGTAGATCACTAACTCGATTTCTGAGCAAAACCTGCCCCAGAAAATCAAATTCTTGATCAACTTGGTGTATATGCAACTGACTCGCAAGCCTCCTCTTATACTTTTCTTGTTGATGATTCAACGGCCAAGATTAAGTCCCCAATCAATGGCTAATATTATATCTGGCTTGATCCTCATTATTTAGAACTTTCTCACCCATATTATATTAAGACACATTAATATTTTAATTTTCCAAAGTTTAGACTTAGGGTCTCATTAAAAATATTAATTATTTTAATATCTCTCCATCCGGGTGGAATTTCCCCAAACGATTTCTGCGTCTTGGATATTTTATGTGCCTTAGCCTCTCCACTCATTTTCATGGCTAGAGCTCATCTGATGCTACCAAAAATCAACAAAAACCAAGTGGAGTTTTTTATGGTTTTATCATTGAGGGCATGTGGAGCATCCTTAAGGGGAACCTAAGGCATCGATGAC
>Ga0115854_10233_pt1 | contig 13136 bp, 15 predicted proteins | sample InSIn2SAF170_FD_83868 | JGI IMG/M metagenome (GOLD analysis project Ga0115854, IMG submission 83868)
GAAGCGTGTGGTCGGCTGAACCACTAAGGAGGATTGATATTCCTGGAGACTGTGTTGGGAAGAACTTGACCGCATTGACAGCTTTGGTGTGACCATTCAGTATGGAGCGAACTCCTCGAAGATCAGGGTCCTACGTGAGTTAGATAAATGCTCAATGAACAAGGGCCTCAGTGTTGCCTACTAGAGGATCCCACAGCGCAATGCCGTTATCCGCGCCAAAAGCCAGCAACCGTAGTCCATCAACGTCCCAGTCAGCGGCAGCAGGGTTTCTATTGCCACCTATAGAGGAGAAGGCCGCTGAAACATCCATCCTCACGGTTGCATTCATAGTAGCATGTCCAAATCGTGGATGACACGAAAAGTCATCGAGTTCTTTCACGCTAGCCTCGCTTGTATTGCCCTTTTTGGACTAGTACAAAGGCTCGACCTCAGAAGTTTATCGAGTCTGCAAACGTCCACCCAACGCCATATTTTACAATGGCGGAAATGAAGGATGGCGATACTATTTCGATAACGGTGGAGTTCAGGTATATGATGGAGCGGTATTCAATGCTGTGAAGATGCTAACATCACGCAGTGGAGGGTTAGAGATGCTGTTTTCCAACGAGCGGAAACATACACTCTCCATTCCCGTAAAAGACGCCAATGGAACACGCTCGAATATTGCATATCTAGTTAAATACCTATGCGATAACGTTATGAAGGATCCTAGGAAGGATTTGTTCGTCCTCGATGGAACAGTGTGCGTATACTGCCGAAAAGTTTTTCTTGAATTCGCGACCTGTGACTAACGATTATATCAGGCGACCTGGTATTCTCGTCCTCGTCAATGATGCAGATTGGGAGCTGGAGGGTGAAGATAAATATGAGATCGAGAAGGGCGACAATATATTGTTTGTTTCCACCCTGCACGGTGGATAACTGAGGGCACTTACTACTACGATAACCATCCAGCAAATAAAGCTCCAGGAGCTGAAATCTCCTCAGTTCATACACAACATGACTCACAGCTACGATTTTATTTAGCGTGATCTGCCAGCTACATTCAGATTCTTTTTCTGGGTGGCACCAATGTATGGTCAGCTAATCTTGTGGCACCAGACAAATTTGTCTGCATTGTGTTAGCATTTCTCAAAATTTGACTTTTTGGGGATAGTTGTCAACATGATGTTACAAATGCTGATATCCAATTTTCTTTATATATTTTGAATTGCACCAACGAAGCATTGCTGATTGGCTCATGCGCCCCTCCCTCTCGTTGCTCTATATGCAGAAACATCTTTCTTGTGGCTACCATGAATCTATTGTTGACTCCTCTCTGCTGTATTGAACACTGCGTTCGCTCGCGAATGTCAGAAATAGTTGAAGATCAAAGCATTATCCCTATCACCCAAACTTATTTGTCCTGTGCCAGAGAATATTTCCAAGATTACATTCAGCATTAGGACACTTGAGCGCCGCCCCAAATATGACACTTACTTCAGGGCTCGAATATCCAAGCGTGACGATTGTGCCTAGCATCCCATACCTTCTCACACCAGGTATTGTGATCATCCGATGAGCCTGGTCCACGTCTCTCGTTCGGAAAATACTGAACGTCTTCCTCCCCTCCGTTGTCGAACAGCTCATAGGGCAGGAACCGGTCGCGAAATGGCCAAGAACAGATAAAAATCAGTAGAGAGTTGTCGTCAAATGTTTCTTGCTTATACCACTCTGTGTAGTCCTTTGGAATGCTACTCCATAAACTCATGAATACCTCATAACAAAGTCCAAGGCCGGTGATCTTGATCGTGGGCACTTTCGGGTGATAATCGATGATAGCGGCGATTATACTGACGATCGAGCGCCGGAAAATATTGAAAATTTCCCAACCTCTAGAAGTCGCGCAATTCTGCCACGGCTTCAAATTCTCAATGTCTAGAGTTAGCACCTCCCCGACCGATTCGATCCCCGAGGGCTTCCACCATGTGAACAACGGAAGTAAGTTGTACTGGACCGCTGCCGCGTGAGCACGAGCAGCGTTGTGTCTTATGCGAATTCTACTAGAGCAATTGATCCAAGAGCTTAACGTAAGATGAGAAACGTTCCCCTTGGGAGGTGCTGGGAGACCCCTTGGAGACGCCATCATCAGTCCGGTGCCAGCGTGTGCTCCACAACTCTTCGATAGCGCACTGATTTGTGCCTCAAGATGCTCTTTGGACTCGAAATCAAAAGAGAACAGAACGTGGACCTTCATCATGAGAAATCGAGACTTTGGCGCGTACACAGCTTTGATACCATTGATGAGCTTGCTTTCCATTGGCATCATAGGCTCTGGAACGTATAGCGGAAGAATAGCGAGTGATCGCCGCGACTCCGCGAAGACTTGGTGACATGTCTTCATGACCGCTGGGAACTTGGCTAATCGGCTAACGGTGACATGGCCATTTTCAACTCGGTCGGATATGAGTTCGTTCATGATCTGGTTTCGCAATTCTAATGGGAGCTCCAGAATCCGACACCGTTTTGGACCGAACGTAAACTGATAGAAAGAGATGGCCATCGAGTCGAATTTTCTGGCCGTGGTGCATAATTCGGTTGTTGTAGGCAGAATAAGGCTGTTCGAGACATTGTCATCTAAGCCGTACTGTTCGATGACGACAACAAATCAGACGTGGCCACGGCAGTGGATAGCTGAAGGGCTGCACGGGGAAAAGAGAAGGTGAATGCAGTGTTGCGGGCCCATGGAGCATTAAACAAGAACCCGCTTAGATCCCTCCAGCGGTCCATCTTTAGATCCACGGTTTGCCCAAACAGGCGATCCATGCTGGTAGGTTGCGTTGTTTCCAAGGTGGGTTGGCGGATGCGAGACGTTGATATAACCTTATGAACCCGCGGGGAAGTTTTATTTCTGTCGCTGGGTTGGAGTGAAAATAGACACAGATGAGAGAAAGAGGGTGTGAGTAGGTGAACGGTAAAATTGCCCGAATGCGACCAAAGTAGCTCTTTTCCGGTGTGACTTGCAGTAGGAGTGAATACAGAAATGACGGTAATGATAATTACATGCACACTGAGCGGGACTTCCTTAGAGGCTATTCTGACGGTGCATTGAGATAGGCAACGTGATAAAAAGTCCATTTAATAAGATTAAAATAAAATCAGAAATGTTAATAAGTTACTAGAATTGAAAGAGTAGATTTGATAGCCTGGTGCTTGAGTTCTACGTTGTGCTCATAAGAGTATGTAGCACTACAGTCAAACTAAATAAAACCTGCATCTACCAGAGACTTCCTAATCTCTTCTTCAGTAACTCCTTTGACACTTTGCATTGCCTTCCCGATCAACTTCGCAATCTGATACCTGGTGTCTGGCTTTACGCTATCCCTAATTGCTACTGCCCGGGCACCAAATCGACTCTGAAACTCAACATGCCCCATGACAATGTCCTGAGGATACAAGAACGGTTTTGGCTCATTTAATACTTTGACGAAATCCACCCAGAAAGGATCGCAAGCACAGTCTTTGACATTTGAGGCCCAGTGGTGAACTGGTCGGCACTTACGGTACATCATAGCCAGCTGGCTTACGACGTAGTAGAATCTCTTTCGTTCTTCTACTAGTTCTTCCCTCCTAGCCTCGTCTTTGACGCTACCGAAGTCGATGACAACGACATTTGGGAAACCGGGGACGTCCTGTTTGGATGGATCGAGCATTATGTTGCCTGGATGTAGGTCCCTATGAGCTAGCTCCATGTCATGCATAAAGCGGATGGCTTCCCCAAGCTGCAGATAGATGTGCATGACTAGCTCATTCGGAACTGGATCCGGCCCGGTTGCTTCTATCAGTTGCTCAAGATTGAAGCCTGGAATCGCAGTTGTGGCCAACCAGCGACAACTCGAAAGGGGTTCCTCAACGTATACAGCATCGATGAACTGAGGGAAGCGCTGTGCAAGTGGGCCTGCTTTTAGCCCAAAACACTTGAGTACTTCTATCTCCCTCGCCGTTGTGTCCTGGTTCTTTCTCGATGGGATCTTGACAGCACAGAGTTGCGTTTTGAGTGGTGCTTTACCTGAGGTCATTTGGAGGAAGGTTCTATAGAAGATGCAGATATACAGAACCAGACGTCGCCATTTCTGCCAGATCCAGCCAGCTCGGTTGGGATGTACTTGCCATTTGTAATCCATTGGACCGAGTCTTTGCTGTTGAACATGGGTTGCAAAATGGGGGACATCTTGCAGTTGGTGGTCGTGTTTTGGAACCGTTGGTTGTATAATACGAGGGGGAAGGATCCAGTCTATGAGTAAAATACATAAAGACAGTATGTAGAGCACTTTCACCGTGCTACTACATTGTGCATGGCTTGAATGAGTGAAATATTTGCGATGCGTTGCCACAGCACAATACTTTGTGAAAAGCTTGACCACATGGCACAAATGATGATTGTTCTACGCCTCAGTGTCTCTACTGTGTTGAGCACAAACCGAACAGAAAACAAGGGAGACATGATGGTAGATCACGTCAAGACAGTGTCTTGCGGCACATATCTGTTGGGTTGAAGCGCCAGGTCGGATTAGGCAGAGCAATTACGAAGAGCGGTCTTAAGAGGTGCTTGATCTAGGAGAGATCTCGGCTAGGAAGTGGTTAAGAGTTGGGGACATGATTTAGAGATGGAGGAATGCTCTTGGTCAGTCGAATTTATGAACATACATGGAATATACAGATCGAGAGTTCCGTAGTGTACTAGAGGTTTATGTGCAGACGCATTTGTTATCTGACCGAAGCTTCAGGAGAAGTCGGGAGTCGGAACCGGCAGCGCTGTGATTGGCCAATCGACCGCTCTTCTCCGGATGTGGGGCAGAGCGGGGGGTGATGAACGACCTCAACACGCACTTCACGCACACTCCCATATCACCGTTCGCTATAGCCCAAGTATATTCCCTCGACAGATACGTCGCAATAATCTTTTCAAAAGACGAACTCATTCGTTGCAACTCTACCCTCTCCTAAAACTCCGCTCTTTGCCCAACAAGGTCTCCTCGAACAGCCAGATATCAACATGGCAACCCACGACCTCCTCCCCTCCACGCAAACGGTCGCATGGATCGAGAACCCCAGCCCAGACGGCAAACTCGTTATACGCTCCGGTATCGAAATTCAACAGCCCGGTAGAAACGAAATCCTCGTAAAAATCGAGTGCTCAGGCATCTGCCACTCCGACTGCCGCAACGTGGAAGGCATGGGCAAATACACCGACATACCTGGCCACGAGGGCGTTGGAAAGGTGGTGAAACTTGGCCCCGGCGCATCAGAATTCCTGTTGGGCAAGCGCGTTGGCATAAAGTGGCTGTGGAGCGCGTGCAACGAGTGTGCGGCGTGTAAGAAGGGCAAAATCAATAACTGTCCGAAGCAGTTGAACACGGGAAGAAGCGTGCTCGGCACGTTACAGGAGTACGCTGTGGCGCATGCGGATTTCGTGAGCTTGATACCAGATGGCGTGTCATCTGAGGTTGCAGCGCCGCTGCTCTGCGCCGGTCTAAGTCTGGCGGGCGCTGTATCGAAGGTCGCGCCTGAGGTACAGCCAGGGGAATTCGTTGCCATTGTGGGCGCTGGAGGTGGACTAGGACATATTGGTGTGCAGATTGCGGCGCATAAGGGGTATAAGGTTATAGCCATCGACGGCGGGGAGGATAAGGCGAAATTATGTAAAGAGATGGGCGCAGTGGCTTTTGTGGACTACACGAGGGAGGATGTTCTGAGCAAAGTGCAAGAACTGACGGATGGCGAGGGTGCGCATGGTTTGATATGTGTGGCAGGCAGCGAGAGGGCGTATGAGCAAGCTCCTGATCTTGTGCGCAACAATGGTGTGTTTGTTTGCGTGGGATTGCCGCCAGACGATTTCATGTTTCCGATGAGTCCTATTCAGATTGCCAATCGAGGTATGAATTCACTACTGAGTCTCTAGCACGGATGCTAATTGCACTAGGTCTCGTCATCAAAGGTTCATCAACTGGTACCAGCGAGCAAATGGATGAGCTACTCCAACTTGCTCTCGAAGGCAAAATTACACCCAAGATCGAAGTCTACGAGTTCGCCGACTCGCCTAAGATCATCCAGGAACTACAGCGATATGAAGTCACGGGACGTAAAGTCGTGAAGGCGCCGTCATGATATTAAGACGGCAGGCATCAGCATGAAACATAACACATCTGGAATATACCGGGTTCCTTTATTAGTTTATGTTATTCGGTGAAAATATTCCCATGCTGACATCTATATTTTTGTCGCTCCCACTCTAGGTGCCACTCCATCTCCCTCGCTACTCGTTTCTCCACCTTTCAGTTCCCACCCTCTGTTTCGGTATCTACTCGGCCAAATACCGCAGCGCCCAGGAGCAAGGATACCGTTCGGGTCCAGTGCGTCCTTCAGGGTATTATTGAGTCTAGATGGTTGTTATTTTAGGATTTGAATGGAGGAAAATGGCCACATGAAAAGAGTACGTACTTCATAATAGCGCCGTCGTTGAAGTTGTAAGTCCCGGCAACCTGATCCATAAGCGCGAGATGCGTTCTATACTCCCCGTATCCAAGGGCTGCTGCATCATCGATCATGTCTCTGTTGTCTTGTCAGTTCCTCACCAACATTGCCTCATCTAGCACATGTCTCATTGTGAGATTGACTCGAAGAACTCACCTCAAGCACTTCTCAGCTCTCTTCCTTACACCCTCATCTGTAGAGTCGAATACGATTTCGACGATCAAGTGCATTTCCCTCAATCCAACACAGAAAGCCGGCATTAGGTCGATGCCCGCCTCTATGTGCCTTTTCTTTGCTAGTTCGTACAGCGCCTCCGCATCCTTCCCTTGTATCGGCGACACGGGCGAAAAGGCAATGTGCGACCCATTCGGCATCCAATTGACCCACTTTAGCTCCTCCAAATCTGGCGTCCCACTAGCTATTCGATCTCTGCTCCAGAAATACTCATCCGCCGGCAAAGTCTTCGGATCAATCTTCTTGCAGCCGGGAATTTTATGGAATTCCTGATCTATGAAATCCAACTTGAATTTTCGGATATGGGCAGGTCCATACGACATCCCGTAGTACACCCATGCACAGTCGCCCGTAGCCGTCTCTTTCAGATGTTTGGAGACGACGTCTGCGGGCATTGGACCATCGCCTGCATAGTAATTGGTACGAGGATGCCCCTTCACAGAGAGCGTTTGCAGGCCATGGCGCAGTTGGGCGACGTTTTCGAGAATGTTTGAAATGCGGAGGGGGCGAATGATGTCGATTAATGGGGCGAGAGAAGATTCGGAGAGGAAGGTGTACATGAAGGATTCGTAGCCGCCGGGGTTGGGCATGAGGGTCATTCCCATTTTTGTTACGATGCCGAAGTTAGATTGGGAGAATATGCCACTATAAGGATGTCAGTGTTCACTTCTCGTCGCTATCATCTCTTAAGGTAAAGAAGGAAGCAATCAAGCGGAGCCAACATACTCACTAACCGGCCCAAACCCATACGGGAAACACTGCCACGTGTTCGCCCCCTCCAACGCTCCCATCCCCGTCCTCACAAGCCTGGCCTCTTCCCCCGGGAGCACAACCTCCAACCCTGAATGTGCGGCCCAATGATCTCCATACGGTGTATACCCGACACCTCTGTCTAATGTATTCCCCACCACACTCCCGCCTCCAAGATCTGGGGTGTCGATCCACATCTTGTCCCCAAGTCCTCGCCGCTGGATCTCCTCATGCAGCGCATAGAACGAGACGCCGGGTTCTACAAGGCAAGTATAGTCTTCGGCATTAATGTCTAAGATGCGGTTCATCCTTCGCCCCAGGTCAAGGGTCACGGAGCCGCGGACACGTGGAGCAGCGCCACCATAACCCAGATTCCGACCCATGCTAATAGGAAAGATGGGAACAAAGTGTTTGTTCGCCCATCGTACTACCGCTTGAACATCCTCGACCGACCCAGGATACGCGACGGCAGATGCTACGAATTCTTCGGAGGAGAGGAGCGGCATCATGTCATGCGTATTGGGATGCTCCATGTACCAGCCATTTCTCAGTTCTTTGTCGTTAAGTTCGACATTGGAGGGGCCGAGCAGGGTCTGCAATTCTGCGATTGCGGCGAGAAAGGCGGATTTAGATATTCCTTGCGGGACGGGCAGACCGCGAGCTAGAGGCGTAGTGTCCGGCACGGTCTTTCCGGCGTATATGAGGGACTTTGCAGAGTTTGCTTTCGAGAGCAGGTTTGCGGGGATACCGGAGTGGATGTTTGCAAGAGTCGGTGTTGAGGGGACGTCTGAAGGCACATCTGAGGGCGGCATCTTGGTTAAAATCGAGGCGCGGTTCGAATTGAAATCTTTTGGCAGCCCCTTTAAAGGGTTTGATACAAGATCAGAGCTCAAGATCTTATGTGAATACGCTCACAGAATCGGAATGATTCCGGCCTACTTGACCCGCAGTTGACGGAGAAATGCCGTGTGGGGCCCTATGGAACTCGAGTCACTATCCACTTGACTCAAGATTTACGCTAGGGGTTACAAGAGGACTTGGTAAGAACTAAGAAAGAGGCCAGCGTAACGACGATTTTTTCGGATTTGCAACTGCTAATGATTGAAGAACTGTTGTCAATATAAGCGACGCACGGGGCCCCACCCGTTCGTGAAAGGCCCTGAAGCTTGGACTCTCACTTCGTTGAACCCTGGTCAATGCGGGGTAGCTCATTACCTTCCTGAGATGCGACCAATGTTCGCTTGTGGGGCATGGCCTGGATATGGAGATGTCGAGCGTATTGCGCGAAGAGAATTGTAGTTGACATTGTATTAACAGACATAGTACCTCATGATGCATACCTGATGAGGTATGAAGACTTGATATTGATCCAGAGCCTCCTGCTGCATCTAGAAGGGAATTGTACCGCCTAATAAGGAAGAGGAATGGCTGTAATGCCATCTCTCAATAGATTGCAACAAATACCAGTAGCCGATAAATCTACAAAGAGAGCGTCTGAAGTAAAACCCTGCATTCCCAAATGAGTGCCGTGTACCTTTTCCCACGACCTACTCCGTTTACGACTAGCCTTGAAAGAGGCAGAAATTTGTTGCCTACTACATGACCATAAACACTGCGGCCATGACACTGAGCCCCAGCATCGCAAATTGCGCGAAAGCGCCAAAGACACCCGAAGGCTCGCTCGAAGCCCTGTATAACCCGCTCGCCGCATTGACCTTCTTGGATGCAGCTGTCGCAGCGACCATGCCCGAATCTTTCTCGAAGGCCAGACAAGCGGTCGGCAACTGGGACGCAGTAGTCCAAATGGTATAGTTGAACCGCTTCGTCACATCGAAGAGGAGGTCGGCTGTAGCCTCAAACTCGAAGCCGACTTCCATACCTAGTTCAGCCTCAATATGGGTGAGATTCTTGAAAGCTTCATTGAACTTCGCGTTGCTTTGTCCCTTGCCCGTTTCGCAATTCTCGTTGACGTTGCTGGTGGCTAGTTGCGTGATAGTGGTGCTGATGTAGGGGAGGTCGATGAAGGGCCCGCCAAGTACTTCGAGCTTGTCGTCGAAGAATGAGATACCGATGGGCATGAACGGACGGAGGCCGGCCTTTAGAGTAAGTTCGATGTCGGAAGCATTGGCATTGAAAGGCAAGGCTTCGACTGTTGTTTGGTCGAACCCTGTAATACCGCTCTGATTGAACACGCCAAGATCGAGACGGATGGTAGACTTGTCGGGAACCTAGTGATATATTAGCTCTCGATAATACAGGGCTTGCACGAGAACTTACATTGACTTTGAAACCCCAAGTCAGTTCAACACCACCCTTGATGCCTATGTCGAATACAAGCTGCGGCTGGAACAACACACCAGCAGCACCGAATCCCGGAATCTACAACACGATTAGTATAGGTGCAATTAGTACTAACTAGTGATTGGGAGACAATTGTGTGTAGGATACTGCTTTGTAAATCTCGTTGAATCACAAAAGGACGCTTACCTTAAAACCGTAGACAGGGACGGTGAACAAGTCAATCGCAAACCCCAGACTTGCCGATGGGCCTGCCTTTAAGAGGACTGAGGTTTCAAACCCATTCAACTCGAGCTCGAAGAATCCGGACTTTATGAAGTCCATGTCCTTGTCTGGATCGAAGGCCTGCTCGGTGAGCTCGTCGAAGTCCGTCAGATCAAATGCACCCTGCGTAAGGATCAATTGTCCTTTGGTCGTGCACTTCTTGCACCCGACTGTGATAGGCATTTGAGGACCTGCTTCAACTCCTAGAGGCCACGAAAATGTTGTATCGGTTTGGTCGTTGGACAGGTCGAATGTCACAGACTCAACAGTAGGGGTCGCCGTGGGTATAAGACTCGTTGCTGCAGACGCAACTTCTCCTGAAGCAGTAATGCTTTCAGTTTGACGTCGGGACAGCCGATCGTGTTTGTGTAGGTAATGCAGATCCGAAGACTGGCCAAATTCGATTTTCTTCGAGCGAAAGCTCCTTGACCATGTTGTCTCTTGTACGCCAAGAATGATTTGTGCATTTCCACCATCGTATTCGATGCTAGTGATACTGCCAAGATTAGAAAAGTCAGGAGCATAGTGGTTATTCCTCACTTGAAAATGCTATGAGCATTCACCTCGCTGCAGGAGGAGTGTGACGATATGACTAGTCCCTCATCTAAGGATGCACAAGCGCCTTTAGCCTTCTCAAAAAATGATATGTCGCGGAATCTTAGAGTCATTGTCGAGCCAGAACATTCAACGAGGTCAAGAAGATGATCGAACTCTTCGAGAAAGAGCGTGGGACGATCACCACCGAGGCGGACCCGCGAGGTGAAGATCGTGTCATCGACATAGCTAATGTCTAAATATCCCAGTTAGAAATAAGGCACCATGATGAAGATAGCGCTCTCGCAAGAAGGCTCGGCGTGTGGTGCTTGAAAGCTACCAGCCGGTTACGAAGATGATTGCTGGAAATTGGTCGGTACCTTCGGCGTACGTAAGTACGATGGTCTTCCTCGTTGCGATATCGTCCGCTCTTTGAGAAATATCTGCATGTTTTTTGGCAGCGTTCAGGTTCCGGTATTGCAGAGAACTAAAATGGTGATGCACACTGTCTGCAAAAGAACGAGCAACCCCAAGTAGGCAGATGACGGTTACTAGCAGGCTAGATAGCATGATGAAGGAGATGTGGTGAGTCTGCTCTAATCAGGATATAGCTCTTGATGGAGAAGATAGAATACTGACCGGGCTGATGGGATGGTATACGCAAGCATTGAAGGCCGCCGCTCTTTATGTTCTGATCCGCTACACTTCGGTCGAACTATGTAGCAATTAAGGGCTGTGAACGGCAGCCACACCTTGGCAATGCGCCTTCGCCCGCTCGCAGACTGTGGACGTGGGATGCACATGCTGAGTTCTTCGTATGCTATCGGCCTGGCCGACACGGTTGCAGTCCACCCGGAGACACAAAGAATGATGAGTATGATCTATTCGGTTTACTAATTGATCGCTTCAAAGCGAATGAACTTCTGGCCCCTGAGAAGTCAAGGGTGACTTCGGTGGCCTAAAAAGAATGAGGCTTTTATCGCCAGCTTTGGATAAAGTTTTCAGCTGCCATGCCGCAATCGGACCAGGAAGGATGCTTTTGCAGCACGCAGATACGAGCAACGCACTTCTTGGCGTTGTCCCCGGCATGAAAGGGTCCAACATTTACCACGAGGGGACACAGCCCGAACGACCTCGGATATCAAGCCAATTACTTACTGGGATTCGTTGATCAACCTTCCCATTTGGTTCAGCTGCAGCTGGAGTTTGCACGGTTAAATTTCCACGGTGGATTCGAAACATAGGCGTAACGGGACAGATGACCGAGGGATGGGGGCCGAAGTGCAAGGCTGAGGCTCAGCCTTGCGCAGCAAACTTCAGTTCCCAGGATACTGGAGCTAGAGTTAGTGTGCGCACTAGCCATACTGTGAATAACACTCCTGTTAGGGATATACATACTAAGGTACATACTAAGAATACAAAGTTCTCCTAAAGCCAATTCGTGCACCTGCAATGAACAATGAGGCTAGTAGCATCAAAGCCTACTAGTCCCACAACACATGAAGACTTTTGAGATGATGATACTAAAGAAACAAACAGTTATCAGGCAGACCATTTCCACTAATGTTCGATGGAAGGCCCGTACATTCCCGGCTTGGGTGGGGCTTACGCAATTTTGGTGAGACGCTTAAAAGCCCATCACAACTGTGTCAAGACCTGTCGTATCTGTCTGACTGTAGCTCAATTCATGAAGATCGGGCCCCAAGTTGAGGGGAGAAAGGTGGGTTTCGTGTTTGAGAAGGCGGTGCCTGGCCATTCTCCAATGAAACTGAGGATATTCACAAGGCTCTCCACGGAGTGAGAACTTGATCAAAAGGTTTTCGGTGTGACAAATGGTGGACAGGGTGTTCATTAAGTTCAAGATCCTTCGCTACGTGGGGGGTGAAGGGGGTCCAGGCCGTGTCCGAATGTTCCAAATGTCCTAGATTTTAAGTGCTTTTGCGCATCCTGGACGAGGAACTAGAACGATGTAATGCACCGACCGGAGAGAAATGAACCACGAGGGTGCTATTTCGTGCCAGATCCGTCAATCATGGTAACGAATAGGCCCTACGGCAAAATCTTGTGAGATAGCTCGCATCCATGACTCCAAGGCCAACCCAACACCGCGGTGTTTAGTCTCTCTTGGGAAGATATCATCAGGTTTCGCCGAAAGTAGTCAGCGAGCCGGTGGGCATGCCAAGAGCATAGCCATCAAGACTACGCATACTTCCGATGAACCCTCCTTCTCAAGCACTTCCTGCGAGTAAGATTCGGTTCGTGATCGAAGTAGTGCAGCGGAAACTTTGGAGCGGGTGCCCGGAGAGGGACACTAGGCGCAACCCTAAACTTCTTGAGTTGTCAGAGAGAATGACAACGTCGCGCCAGACTAAAACAGATTTTCAGAGCCTGAGAGGGGGGAGTCGAGATCAGAGACAATGGTTGAGGAAAAGACAACGAAAGGCTGAAGGAGTTCGGGCACGATCACGGCTAGCTTTTCCACTAGCCTAGAATTGTCTAGCGCGACTCGGAGAAAATCTCGCTGTTTGGCCGACCAGCAACCC
>Ga0115854_10235_pt1 | contig 13110 bp, 17 predicted proteins | sample InSIn2SAF170_FD_83868 | JGI IMG/M metagenome (GOLD analysis project Ga0115854, IMG submission 83868)
GGAAACGCCATATTTCCTAACGCCTACGCTTACAGTTCCATACTCACCGGAGAAGGCATAGACACTAATACTTCTCTTCCAGCCTAATTGTCATGCCCGTAATCGGCGCATGCGACCCATTCTTCTGCTTCTGCAGCCTAACCTCACGCTCCCGGTTCCTCGCTATCGCCACCTTCTGCACTTCCGTTAGATCATCGAGTCGCTTTAGAATCTTATCAGTGGCCTTGTCATCCTCGAACAAGATCTCAAAGTCCTTCTTCGTTGCAAGCGCAAGCTGATTCTCTAGCGCCTTCATAGCCTTGGTGTTGAGCTCTGACACGTCTTTCTTGAACTTCTCGGCTGCTTCGGTGCGCACTTTCTTCGCCGCCTCTTCCCGTTCTGCGGCATTCGCCTCGTCCGCTTTGCGTTTGGCAGCTCGCTGAGCATCACGCGCTGCTTTGGCGGCAAGGAATCTTGCTGAGTGGCCAAGGGCTTGTCCCTCCTTTTGCACGATAGTGGAGGTGTTGACTGGTGGAGCGGTGAAGAAGAGTACCCTTCCTTGGTCATCACGCTGGAACTGTTCGCGGATGTCTGCCGGAATGGAAGCATTGGCGTGCTCGTTCAATACATAAACCTCGACCGGCTGTGGGGCCTTATACCCGACTGGAGCTTGGTGAACAAGAGGCTGCGAATACGATGGTGCCGGCCGTGGCGTGGCATACTGAGGCATGGGCGCCGCAGCTTGTGGTGTTGAGAACGGTAGGTGCGGGGTGATGGCTTGATAGCCCGGAGCCTGGGGAACTGAGTGGGAGACATGCGGGGCCGGAGACTGGGAGTGCGTATGGTATTGCGTTGGATGAGTGGGAGTGTATGCGGGTTGCACGTGGTGTTGCTGGGGTGTCGGTGCAGGCATTGGCGATGCGGTCGGCGCTTGCGCAAGCGGATAATGCCTCTGAGAATCGACGCCATAACCGTTCGTTTGAGGTGGAGGAATGGGCGTCGCCATGACAGGGGCTGGTGGAGGCGGTGGCGGTGGGGATGGCGTAGGCTCAGGTGGTGGAGAGTCCTAAATAGAGATAGTGAGTATTTATTCACCCACCTCTGCAATAGCAGAAAGATACGGAAGAGACGAAAGTTGGGGAATTGGCAACTTACCTTTGGATCGCGAGGTCGCCGATGAACAGCACCAATCTTCGGGGGAGCATTTTCAGCACCCCATTCTGGTTTCGGGAGCTCGTCGTCCTCTGTCTGCTCGTCCTTGAGAAGGTAAGCGATCGGACTAGGGACCTTCTTAAGCTTTCGTGGCGCCTCGAACAGATCCATCACATAATCCTTGTCGCGGACCTCGTCCGGCAGACAACTCGCCCATGTCTTGATCTTGTTCAGCTTGTGTTTCTCCTCGTTGTATCGCGCTTCGCAGACGTAAATTTCCTTGTCGGCTGGGAAATCTCGGGGTCGACCCTTGTTATACCGAGTGAAAAACATGACGAAGCAGCGGTCTACAACTTCGTCGATGCGATGATCACGGTATTGGCCAGTCTTGACGACCTCGTTCTCAAGGAAATGTCGGTCCCATCGATGGACCGTTTGCTCCGGTCGATAGTACCAACATGCATTCACCCATTTCCCACCTTCCGCATCCTGCCAGGTGCGGTATATTTGGGCAACAATCGGCTTGGTAAGATCGTTCGCATTCTGAATGTGGACCCAATCCCCGACCTTCCAGAGCTCGCCGTTATGGAGGATGCCATTCGGCATGGGGATGCGACCCTCTTCCATGACATACTCGGTATCGGCCTTCTCCTTCTCCTGCTGTGCTATAACTCGGGCCTCTTTCTGCAGATGCACTGCATCCTTGTACACCTGGCTGTCGTCCTCGTTGTATTGCTTGGCGTTCTCAAACATCAATTCCACGTCTATCATGAACTGGTCCACAGAATTGTACTTCTTTCGTTTCAACTTCCTCTTCAGTATGTCCATCGCCATAGGATTCTTAATCTCGGCATGATATTCAGGCATCACAGCCTTGTCCGGGACGCGCTCGAAGGCGCTCACCATGAGCTTGTTAAGTTGGTTCCGTGGTTTCCGTATCCCTTTCATGATGGCCTTGATTCGGGCTTCCATAGGTGTGTCGACCCTCGGGGGACGACCGCGCTTTTTCCTCGACTCTGGATCGTCGCCCTTGATCAGCTCATCCTTGGTTTTCACACCGCCCTCACGCTTGGCGATTGCTGCTGTTGACCGAGGACCGCGCCTCTTCTTCCGTTTGCCATCATCATCTTCTTCTTCGTCCTCATCCTCGTCTTCTTCTTCGTCATCTTCTTCCTCTTCCTCCTCTTCTTCTTCCAGGAGTAACGGATCCTGTTCTGGGATTTCTCCAAGATAGGGCAGCGTTGCGGCCTCTTCGGTTATCATCTTATCGTCGACAAGCTTCTTCAACTCTTCCTCCAGCACTCTCTTGACTTCTAGCGCATCAACATATGCTTGCGAATCCTGTCTGTTGTAGACCTGCGCATTGTGAGGCACCAATGCAAAGTCGCGTACAAACTCGGAAAAATCTTTGTACTCCTTCTGAGCGACTTTCGTCTTGATCATGCTTAGGGCCATAGGTTCCTTGATGACTTCGTAATAGTCGGGTAGGGATCGCTTGTTAACCTTGCGCTGGAAGAGCTTCGTAGGATCGTAGCCACTGTGGTGTTTGATCAGCATTTGCCCATGTGGCGATGCGCACCCATCGCGAAATACTCACTCCTCGGTCCTGTGTGAATAGACATTAGCCAGAACAGTGCCCATGCCTCTCCATTCCGCGTCCGTCACAATGGAGGATGCGCGCGCGGCGGAAGGGGGGTCGGCCGTTTCTGTCGTGGGAACCGGCGTAGAGCTCGGCGCGCGACCCGCCATATTGAAGGACGGTATTGTAGAGCTGCGCAAGGTTGTGGTATCGATGGCGCGCGTGTTCGGGGCACTGTTGGGTATGCGAGATGCGTGAGGGTGCGGACAGATTGATTTGGTGAAGTCGCGTCTAGGTGAGCTGGCCAATCGGCAAAATCCGCGATCGCTGCAGGGATGTTGCGTTCCCAGCCTCGGCAATCACGAGATTCCGGAACGTTCTTAACAGCCATTGCAAAGACACGTTGGCTCACCCATTCACTTTACTTCACCCATTGCGTATTCACATCCTCTCAAACGCCTAAACTCGTACGGCATTCTCGTGTCTCACGATATCCTCTGTCCCGCTACCAACGCATAAGTTCAGCTACCAGACACCGCCATAGCTGTTCCGACAGTCGTCCCCGAGCTTGCCTCGATTTCCGATTCTCCGGCCCGCTCATCACTCCACGCCACTCCTCCGCTACCCAAGTCAAGTCAACGGATCCAGCATGCCAATCCGGATGCGATTACGAGCGCCAAATGGCATGCATACGATATCGCTCCCCGATAACGCAGCCGTTTCCGACCTTCTCTCCTCTATATCAGACGTCACAGAGCTCCCGCTATTCGAGCTGAAGTGGGGCTTCCCCCCCGAGCCACTTGATCCCTAGCTCTATGGAATGTCCACCCTCCTCAGCGAAACAGACCTTAAGCTCAACGGAGCTCAAGTCATCGTCATAGCGCAAGCGACCGGCGATGAAAGCGAGAGACCACAAGCAGATCAGTCCTCATCTCAGCAGTCGCCGTCCGCGCCACTGTCCCTCCAGAGGAAACAGAAGTCTGAGCTGAAGGATACACCTGAAGTCCCACTTCCAGTGCGTGGCGGCACCGTTGTGCTCCGCGTCATGCCCGATGACAACTCGTGCATGTTTCGAGCTCTGGGCAGCGCCGTCCTTTCCGACTCCCTTGACTCGATGACCGAACTGCGCTCGCTGGTAGCACAAGCCATACAAGGCGACCCTGAAATGTACAACGAGGCAATCCTGCAGCGAACACCAGATGAGTACTGCAAGTGGATATCGTACTCGGATTCGTGGGGCGGTGGCATCGAATTGAGCATCTTGTCGCAGGAATTCAACGTCGAGATCTGCAGTATCAACGTCCAAGACTTGAGGGTAGACAGGTTCAATGAGGGACAGCCCAAGCGCTGCATCTTGGTCTACTCCGGCATTCATTACGATACGATCGCTTTTGTACCGGACGGTGCCTCCACACTAGATACGGCCGACGATATCAAGCTCTTCGATTCCGGCGATGATGTACTCCTCGAAGCAGCGAGACAGCTCTGCGGAGAGCTGAAGAGGAAGCACTACTATACAGATACGCAAAAATTCGGAATCAAGTGCAATACATGCGGTTGGACCGGCCAAGGCGAACGTGGGGCGGTAGCGCATGCGGAGGAAACGGGGCACAATGATTTCGGCGAAGCTAGTTGAACAGGCGCAAATCCACTCTCAACTAGTGAATGTTTAGGTCGTCGATATCCTCGAGCTCTCGATTCATGCGACATGTGTATTGTTATAAGGCGACGAACTTTTGCAACCTGTAGACTGGGATTTTTGAAGCGTATACCCATAATTTCGGCATTTTCATCAATATGGATAAGATAGAGCTGAAATGAAGCAATTCAAAATTTTGCAGCTGTCTTTGTTGTAGCCACCTGCTGCGTGTTTCCAACGTCATACTCGTTTATAAGTGGATCGTTCCCCCCACATCTGAAACAAGACTAGTGTATTCCATAGCTCGTACTACCAGGGCCTTAGCGTCCTTCTAGTCCGCTGTCTAATAAGCTTCCGTTATGATAAGCTTCTGCCTAGTTCGCTTATTGGTTGGCCCGAAAACGTGACTAAGGGAGTTACCCTTCGCTTGGGGTTTTCTGCGCTTGATAGGCATTGGCCGCCAGTTCATTATCTCTCAACCACACATGCACACTCTTACGCAGCTAATCGGCGACATCGTAGATCCTTCCGATGGTCCGCCAAGTTGAGATGATGAGAAGTTCGGGATGCATTAACTGTAGTAGGTCATGGCTGATCATTCCTTTTTTCTTATCTGCAGGGCTTTTGCCCTCAACCTGCAGTCTATAAACAGGGTTCGATAACCCTTGCCCACCCAGTTTTCCCTGCGTGTACGTCTTGTCCTCCCTGACCCGACATCTGTACACTACCACCACCGACCATGGCATCCGACGACAACAAGTTATTCTACGACGAGAAGAATGGCTCTCCAGCCGCTTCCGGAGCCGACGAGCCTGTCGCAACCGGTCACGTGTCCAAAAGAAGGCGCATGCCCGGCTTCAGCCTCGAGGTCCGTCAAGAGGAGAGCAGCTTTGCGGCCACGAAGAATGCCTCCAATGCCGATTTTGACCCGATTCCTCCTTCAAAGCGCACATGGAACTGGGGCGCCTATGTCGCCTACTGGATGGCCGATGCCTGGGCTGTCTCGAACTGGGAAGTTGGTGAGTTCCCCGCAATATGCTCCGTCCGTGGGGTGCTAAAACTTTGGTGGCACAGCTTCTTCCATGATTGCTGTCGGCCTCGATTGGAAAATGGCAATTGGCGCCTGTGTCCTCGGTAACACTATCATGGGTCTTGTCATTACTATTAATGGCAGAATGGGTGCTACGGTGGGTTGGACCCTTCTTCAAAGCTTGGGCGGAGCTTACTTGCAATAGCTTCACACTCCGTTCCCCGTTCTCGCACGCATGCCGTTTGGCTACTACTTCAGCTACTTCGTCGTCTTGTCCCGCTGCGTCCTCGCTATCGTCTGGCTAGGGTTAGTTTCTCCGATCAATCACTTCATTTCATCAGGAGGCTAATTTGACAGTGTCCAAACCACCACCGGCGGCCAATGCATGACCGTCTTGCTCACAGCCATCTGGCCAAGCTTTAAGAATATCCCCAATCATATACCCGAGGGCGAGGGAATCACCACCGCAGGAATGTGTGGCTTTGTGCTCTACTTTCTGCTTCAGCTTCCCTTCCTTTGCATACCTTATACCAAGGTCCAATACTTCTTCGCCTTCAAGAGTGTTATTGCACCTATCATTTTCTTAGCCGTTTTCGGTGATACATTGCACAAGGCCGGTGGCACCGTCAGCCAAAGCACGGTCATCAGTCAGGGCACCACTGTGGGCGGTTCGGCCCTTGCTTGGGCCTTTTTCGCCAGTAAGTGATGCTTTATACTCGCAACATCTCTCGCTTCCCGCTAACTAGAGTCCCTCTTGCAGATCTCAACGGAGTCTTGGGCAACTACGCCACCTTGGGCCTGAACATTGCCGATTTTTCAAGATACGCCAACAAACCCAGCGCACAGAACGTTCAAGCCATCGTCATCCCGATCATCTTTACTATTGTTGGCCTGCTTGGTATCTTCACTGCCGCAGCAGCTCAGACAGCATATGGCGAAGTCCTCTGGAACCCCATCGATATCATCAACCTGTGGATGGAATCCGGATCCCACGGTGGCCGCGCTGCTGCCGCCTTTGGCGCCATTGGCTTGATCATCGTCACCCTCGGTATCAACATCTCAGCCAACTCCATCAGCGCAGCCAACGACCTCATGTCGTTCTGTCCCAGGTACATCAACATCCGCCGTGGCCAATTGCTTGCTGCCGTCATTGGTAGCTGGGCTTTTGTTCCAGTAAGTCGGCCTGTCTTCCGCCAAAGTCACCATTCCCCCGCTGACCACAACCACAGTGGAAAATTCTCGCCTCAGCCGCAAAGTTCCTTGCTTTCCTTGGTGGCTACACCATTTTCCTAGGTCCAATGACATCTATCCTCATAGTCGAGTTCGTACCCCACACAGCCCCCACCTATGGGCTATTCGAAGGCCGCGTGTTACTTACTCACGGATTCGACGAGGAAAAGGTATGACTTATCACTATCATAGTTCTAGACCTCATTGACGTATTTGCAGACGAATATCCTGCGGCAGCACCTAGACAGCAACGGTGCGAGTGTGATAACAAACCCCGCAGATGTTGAAAATTTGTCTCTGGATGACCTCAGACGGGGCTATCTCGTGGTTCCTCACGATGTTGGCATTGACCTCACCCTACTTCCGGGGGGTGCCGGTGAGATGTGTTTAGTGACTAATTGGTGGGTCGAGCGCTGTCTGTACGGGAAATGCCTAGTGAACCCTGCAGAAGACGTCCTATGTAGGCCTTTCGATAAACTCAGCATTAGTGGTACGCATTCGTCTGATACGATATTCTCACTGTGCTAATAGACCTAGGGTTCAGTGGCTTGACTTTGAATTCAACGGCGTTTACAGGTATTGAGCTACTACACGTGACCAAGGTCGTTGAGTTGATGGGTACTACTATTTTTATTTTCCTATCATTCTTATTTGCGAGTATCGTATCTTCGTTTACTAACATAATACAGGAGCAAGCTATGATGAGATGCTGTCCCCGAAGATTTCAGTCATGGTCTGCAATACGCGGAAACCTAACCCGGAGAAATTCAAGTTCGCGACGGATAAGCGCATACCTGCTGTGCATTCTCAATGGCTCTGGGAATGTCTGTGCACAGGTGAACTACAGCCGTTCGACAACTTCCAGCTGAACACAATTGCTCCACGTCCACAGAAGCCTCGCCAAAACCCCCAAGCATCCTTTACGGTAGTCCCTACCGCCCCTCTCTCCGAAGAAGACAGCGCAAAGCTGCGAAGGAAAAAGGCACAACCCGCGCAACAAGCTTTAAAACATCGGAACGGTCACCAGCGCCCTCATCGCACACTCGACCTCGCGCTCTCCGCGGACCCAACACCACTATCTACAGACGACTCATCTACTCACCCGAATACTTACACCCACGATTCCTCTCTAGAGAAAGATGAGCCCTTCACCGGCGGCTTCGACGGACCAGCCTCCTTTGCCCTTCAAGACATTCACCCTTCTGTAAATGCTCCCCGCCGCCCCTCGGCGTCATCGACTGCCTCTACTACAGATCCTATTACCAAGTCTGCCTCCGCATCCACCACGCATTCAAGCTCAACTTCGGATGGAACGAACCGGGAACCCGCCCCATTACCTCGCACATCCAAATTGTCCAACAACAAAGCGCCGAGTCCCGATTCTGTGATTCCCGCAGACTCCGCGCTCCAAGCCCCGGACTCAGTCATCGCCGCGCCCAGCGAGCCCGCGCCAGAAGCAAAAGACTACTCAAGCATGATGTCGGAGCTGCTCGCGCGCCGCAAGGCGGCCGCCGAGAATAGCGGCGCGACGAGCAAGGAAGATGAGAAAAAGAAAAGGCGCCGTCAGCTCGGGCGCGCACCGTCTAACGCGCTGCACACTTCGAATCCCTCGACTGCTGATGATTTAGCGTCCCGTGCTAATTCCGTGGTGGCGGAGGAAAGATTTGAAGGGAAAGGGTATGTAGAGTACCAACCAAGTCAGGAGCTGGGGTGGGATGCCCCTGGGGCGAGGGAGGAGAGGGAGAAGATGATCCGCGCGATGGGTGGCAAAGTTGAGGAGTCCGGCGTTATGGTGGGCCCTATTGGGGTGGTCAAGGATATTGTTAGTGAGGCAGGATTAGGGAGGTCTAGGAAGAGGAGGGGATGAGACGCGTGTATAGTGTGCGATGTTATCCGTTGGATGATGGTGTGGCGTCGTTGAGATTTCCTAGATTTCAAACAGTTGCATAGCGTGGATATCAAAGCATAGCTGGTGTTAGGGCAGGGTTTTGGTATATACGGGGAGCAAAAGAATAGATCTTTTGTTGGCGGACATAATGCATCGCCCGTCTTGTTCACTCATACCTCTTATCTTGTCTAATGATAGAGGCTTACGTGTCCCAGATGGGTAAATATATTCCTCTTCAAGAACTTCATAAATCATTACAGTACCTAACAACATGCTCTCATATCTTCGCCTTGATACTACTTGCCTCCGTGAAAATGTTATCGAAATTAAACTCGTTCAGACGGCCGCCTGGTTTTGTACCAGCAAGCTTCCATATACCGTCGATTCTCTTGTACCAATGCACCATCAGTGTCAATCCTTGGCCAGTGGCTTCTACTTCCTTCTTCTCGAGGGTTTTGTAGCGCTTGTACTCAGTTCTGACCTTAAGCAGCTATGTCAACATTTGCAGTAAAACATCTATCCAGGATGATCCAGTCTGATAGTTGGGGAAGAAACGAGGGGTTCCGCATACTTGATGCCATCCGTCACACTATCCGGTCCCGTGCGATCATACTTGGAGCCGCCGATGTGGTGGATGCAGTCTACAATTCCGCCAAGTCGATTCTGATTATTGGAGAGTGCAAGGAAGGCGGATTTAGACATTGTAGCTCTGGAGATGAGACGTAAAATTTCAGCAAAATGCAACACAGTTGACTCATTGGTTTAAAAGGCTGTACGCACGGTTTCTGCCCGAATGCTTCTGAGTAGTCCAATGTTACTTCGGGTGCGAGGATTGCGGCGAGACGGTCGAATTGCTTCGAGTCGTAGCTATCGGCCCATTCGAAAGTGATGCGGCTTAGGGCTAGGTACTCTATGCATTGTTAGGGGTGGAGATCTAGGAATTGGAGGGCTAGTGGAAGGAGAAGTGCGGAGGGAGGGGTGGTAGACCTTCAAAGGTGATGTCGTTTGCCATGTTTACTTGTTTGGCGGTGAAATATCTTGGTGGGTGAGAGTTTCTAATAAGACTTTACACTGTGGCTCCAAACATTGAGCTATGCGACTGCATGTAGGTACATGCACAAGTAGAGGCATGTTAATAGGGGGCTCAAGGCGTGGAAGCTGGTTTGCAGTCCATCTTTCTTGCTAACCGCCCAACTGCTACCCATAATCCCATATAGGCTTAAATCCTGGCCATTCGACCAGTAGTACCAAAGCTCTGACAAGTAAGTTACGACTTTGCCATCTTTGCTTTCACGACCCACCTCGGTAGCGTAGGTTCGATGTGGGGAAGCGGGAGATTTCCGCCTGGGATCATCGGCGCTAGGACTCGCGTGCTCTCCACTTCATTGAGAGATAGAGCGCCAGGTCGGTGGCCTACATGCGTCTGGTGCGATGCGAGCTCGGGAGAAACAGCTTATAAAGCCCCAATGGACCTCTCAAACCTGTTCGGGGCAAACACCGCTGGGTGAGGATTCGCTGATCGTCAGATTATACTCAAGATCTATGTGGTATACAATTGAGAAGAAACAACGCTCAATGCGCGGTAGAGTCCTTGCTCTCTCCAACTTTGCCCATCCCAACACGTAGACGTCTTCAGTTGATCTCATAACCATGGCTTCAAAGGGCCTGACGCCAACCATCGATCCCGCAACAAAGTATCGACGAACACCTTCTTCCACGGCTTCGGCATATAACATACAATTATCATCAACCGAGACACCAGGGTACGCTCACGTCGAAGGTTTAAAGCAAGAGTCAGCAGTCACAGTTTCCGAATTGTTGATGCTGAATCACGTAAAGTACCACACGCTCTTCAATGAGGTGGGATTGCATAGTGAGCTCGTTCACGTTCGCATTTAGAAGCAGAGCAGTGCTAATGCGGACAGACCACATAGTACACCACTTGCTTTCCCTCTGGGCTCTCGGAGCCACACCATCCGAAGTTCAAGCTGCATACAATCTCAACAAGCGATACCAACTCCCTCACTACCACCACGCCGCATCGACATCAACAAAGCTGAAAGAGCCCTCAAATTTCAGAGAATGCCTAGGGAAAAGCGAGTTCTACACCGACTACTTGCACTTCTTTCAAGACAATATTGCGGAGAGAGGTGTAGAAGAAGTTGTCAAGGAATACTTGTTTAAGGGAGATGAGCTCGCCGGTAATATTCTCGGAAGAATGTATTCAGGTTTGGAAGTCCCCATACAAAGTCCCCATACGGACGTTCACAAAGAACATCGATTATTGACAAGCATCAAGGCTTCGAACATCCAATCCTGCACCTTGGCTTTGCCTTCGAATTCCGCCAACCCTGTCTCGTCGCTGAAGCCCTCGCCTCAGCACCGCTACCTATCCTCCTCCCCGTAGAATCTTACGTTTCGACTAATCCCAACCTTCCACACAACTCTATGCTCTCTGTCATCCAGACCTTGCAAGAAGATCTGGTCGTCCGCACGGCTGTAAAGCCCGCCGATCCTCCAAATCGCGTAACAGATGGACTCATGAAACGTGCCGCCGCGGAAATCTTTCCCATCCTCGCTCAATGGCGCGTAAATCCCACCGTAGAAGACATCCAGTTCCGCACAGCAGAAATGGCACATGTTTGCGCCTTTCTCTCTGGTGCAGCCCAGAATCCGAAGAAAGTGCCTAGCATAGATTTTTTTATGATGCACAGCACAAACCTGTCTGTATTCTACCCAACGCTCATAGGTCTTGAGTGGCTGAGCTTGGAGAAGAAGGCGAGATTGTTAACGTGGAAGGGCTGGATGGACATGGTCATGTATGCAGGATGTGGCTGCCCGGAACTGTATCCGGAGAGAATAACGGCATATACGCCGAAGTGCCCTGGGCCCTGGGAATCTATCATAAGCCGCGTGACATCCTATCCGGATGACGGTCACACTGCAAAGCTCATTCGAGCTTTGCTCAATGCTCGGGACGTCTCTCTTTCCCACCTGGCAAAGAACAACGTAGAATTTCCGCTCAAGGAAGCAGATTTCCTACAAATTGCGCACATGACCATGGACTCGGTGGAAAGGATGCTGGAGCCGGAGTATAGACTGCCGGAGAAGACGAAGAAGATGTATGTTGAGAGATTAGGCGTTGATGAGGAGGTTGTTAGGATTGTGTGTCGCTGGGTGAGATGGTGTGGGGTGGAGGGAGCATGGGAGGATGTTCCTGACTTAGATGTTGACGAAGTTGGGAAGGGTAAGGCAAAGCTTTGAGAAGCATACTTCAGACTCCATGGGGATTCTAGATACATCTCGTTTCTGTGGCGAACATGGGCACAGATTTGGTAGTGAGATCCATATTCATTAGATACTGGTACTAACCCACCATACGAAGTGCGGTCTGGTAAACAATGTCGCACAGACCTGATAGACGGTACTAGATATTAACTTGGCCAGAAACTTTGTGCTAGCAGAAAGTTAGAGACATCGTAGCAACGACAAAGGATATTTATTATTGTCTTCATCTAGTCTTGAATTGTGTCGAATAGCGATATCCAACAACACTGAACTTATTGGGCCTGCTTCACCAGGAGAGCTAGCCTTTAGTGATGCTGCAAAATTCCAGAATAAGAGTGCACACCTAGCCGGAGAGGCTCTGACCGAACCTACTACGTGCGACCTACACATAAAAGCATTAACAAAAATGTCCTTCTTGCTAAGCAAGAGCTGGTTACTCACAATGCCACGAAATCTCTTTCCGTAAACATAAGCTGGGATGGTCAACGAGCAGATTCCCAGATTAAGTAGTGTAATCGCATCGAACACGCCCCTTGGCCCCACTTGCGCGAACCATCCATTTGCGTACGTCGTCGCCAAGAAAGTAAAGACCGCCTTCGTAAAGTTGATGGTGACGAAAGCCTGATTCGCATCTTTCGGATGGCAGTCGATAACGTATGTGAGAGAGGCCTGCGAGGCAAACGGCACAGAGAGCGAGTGCAGCGACATAAACAAGATAGGCCAAGGAAGCGGCGCACCATTCTGGACACTCATGCCGAAGCCGAGGAATCCAGCGGTCGCGAGAGGTGTTGCAATAAGCATGAGCGTTAGGCGGAATTCAGGCTCAAATACCCCGTTGTTCTTGCGCGCCATATACTTTACGATTGCGTCAGCCATCCAGCCAGACAGAGGCGAGCCTATCAAGGCCACCCCAAGAAGCGGGAGGTTGGTGAGACCGATCTGAGCAGGGCCGAGATTATATGGGGGGGAGGAGAAGGCGGTCGCAGAGAGTACAGAGATGGTGAGGAGCCAGGTGAAGTAGGAACCGTAGACGATTGTCGAGAATAGAACAGCTGGATAGGCGATTAACGGGATGGGTTTGTACGCGCCCTTCCAGAAGGACTCGTCGGACAAGCGACCGCGGAAGATGCGTAGTTTGGAGCGATAGGTCTCCTTCTCATCGCTATCGATACTGAAGAATGATCCCTTCTCTTCAATCTCGATCTTTGCGCTGCGTGATAATTGTATGTTATATGCCGAAGCCGTGGAAGAAGGTGTTCGTCGATACTTTGTTGCGGGATCGATGGTTGGCGTCAGGCCCTTTGAAGCCATGGTTATGAGATCAA
>Ga0115854_10236_pt1 | contig 13108 bp, 17 predicted proteins | sample InSIn2SAF170_FD_83868 | JGI IMG/M metagenome (GOLD analysis project Ga0115854, IMG submission 83868)
GTAGAAAACGAAAGGTGATCAGTGATCTGGACGAGTACCGGATTGTCCACTTCGACGTCTACACAATCGAGGATTCTCAAACATTCATCATCGAGCCATATCTGGACTATGTTCCACGCGACTTGGCCGTACACAGCACCACCCATTGCGCGGTTTTGTGGGATCGAGATACACCAAAGGGTCGGCCAACAGAGGATGCTACCATTGTAGTCTACACTGCAACCAAAGCACAGCTCCTATATCCTGTCAAATATGAGGAGAAAATCGTGTGGCCTAAAGCAGGCAAGCCGGAGCGCACAAATGTAGATTCTGACGACGATGATTCGCCTGAGTACTTGCCAGGAAGTATAGCTTTCTTCAAGGAAGGACGACGTATCAAGCTTTATGACGCAGGCAGCGTGGTACCATTTGAAGTCACCTCGACGACAAGTACTCAATACGACCAATATGCGTCAACTAATGTGATCAGGTTCGACGGTTTTGAATTTAATGTTGATACGCCGTTCTTTGGTACTCATGCGACCTATTGGGACGAGATGAATCAACATTCATTCTGTTTCCAGACCCATCTGTGCCTTGGATTGTCCACAATCGACATAGGAGATGACGAGCACGAAAATCAAGTTCGTGTACTCTGCATTCTGCGAAGCCAAACCAGACTATATCCCGAAAACTGTGAACACACAATTTCATTGCAACGTATGACGCATGTGAGTGCAGGTAATAGCACAGTAGTGGCAAGACTATGGGGCTTCGAAGAACTGCACACCAACCTAACAGGTAAAGAGATAGTCGCTGTTAGTCCGGCCGGTACAAGGATTGCGATCGCCATGTGGGACAAGGTCTACGTCTATCCCATCAATCCCAAGGTTCTCTGTGAGGATGTGGTTGTGGACTCTAGTGATGACGAACTCAAGTCTAAGAAGAGAAAGAAGAAATCTAGAAAACCATGGGCCTCGACAACGACAAACTATTACAATCGCAATAAGGACCGACATCTCCTTGGATGGAGGATCGTTGAAATTCAGCCTATTGTTCTTGACCTGAAGGGTGCTGTGGCGCATAAGCTGAATTGGTCAGTCGCGAAGGGACCAGTAACGGATACCTACGTGCCTGAGACTGTGATTGTGGTTAAAGAAGAGGATGTTCCCGAGCCTGTGGTTGAAGGGGAGGGCTTTAGCCAAGTTCCATGCGAAGATGGAGCAGCAGAAGTGGTTGCTGAAGTGGTTGCTCTTGAAGATAGCGATGTTGATCCCGCTATTGCTCTGGTTGGAAGTTCGGAAGCCCAAACACAGCCGACCATCACCGAGACTCATGCTAATTCGGCGATGGAAGAGATGCTGATGCCATTAAGTGCGGAGGAGCAGTCATCGTCCTTGCAAGGCAGCAATGAGCAGCACATTGTTGATGTGCCGCACATGTCAGCTCCGGAGGACGAAGCCAGCCAAGAGGTTGTGTCTACACTGACCAATCCAGCAAGTATCGAAACAAAATCTTCGAGCTCATTACCGTCCTTGTCAACGACATCATTAATAGACGAGGAAAGCACGCAAATGGTCACGCCCACCATCAAGGTGGAAACTCCACTTTCACCGCCAACAAGTTTGATCCCAGCACCAGCGACAAACACCGTACCACCTCTTGCAAGCGGTGCTTTGCCAGCAGTTAACGGAATAGTTCCCTTGAGTCCAGCATCTATCAATGTCCCAGTACAGCCAGCGAAACCCTCATCCAAGAGAAAAGAAAAATCACCTGAAGTCTCGAACTGTGAGATTACCATACTAACTGGATCTGAGAAAGAAAAGCATCAACAGACTCATTCACTAGATGCGAGATTGAATGGTGATGTGCCACCTGCACCCCTACCTGTTCTGCATAAGACAATGCCGAAGCTTAAACAAACTGTCTCTGAAATACTATCCGCTCCACCTTCACCACCACCACCATCACCCCAACAGCAGTCACAACCCGAGTTTGCGACAGAGCCAGTATGGACTGCAATGCCAAGTGCTGAAACTTCTGATCCACATCCACAGTCTACGCCTCCCCCGTGTCAGACACAAACAAGTACAGATATCGCGGTCCTCGAGTCCGAACCAACGCCGGAAATGAAGACGGGTGAAGCGTCAGAAAAAGAGGCCATAATCTCGGATCTTAGTAAGGGTTCGACGACGGCTGCAGCAGAGTCGCCTGCTGATACTTCTTCCGAACTTACCTCAGTGGCTGGCCAATCTCCGAAAGATAACGACACAGATAAGATACCAAAGCGCAAGAAGCGCATCACAGAAGATGAACTCATCATTTTGACTGACAGAGGCGTGCAAGTATGGAATGTTGGCGCGCGAGCAAAAGGAAAGCGAAAGAGGAGCATTTTACCACTGGAGGAGAGTCTGAAGGGTAGATTGCCACGGCGGAAAGGGAAAGCTAAAGAAGTTGTCGAAGATATTCCGGAAGATGGAGATGTGGACTAGAAAGTCGATCTACAGAAGGTTACAAAACTAAGGGGAGAAGTCAAATTGCTAAGGTTGTGGATGGGCTAAGGACAGTATCTGTTCCATACGGAGTACAACAACATGACCATATTTATTTCGTGGTCAGAAGGAGGGAGTTCAACAATAGAGTCTCGGAATCAAGATAGGCGTGGGCCGGTTGCGTTGAGATAAATCGAATATAAGGGATTGTTATCTAGAAGGTGGGAAGCGTGGACCATGATATGGGAGGAACTGAAACACGGCTCATTCGGGCGCATGTCTCAACTGTGAGATTTGCGGGATACAAGGTGACAGCAGAATGACAACGGAGATTATTTAAGATGCTGGCTATTTGTGCATCCTTCACGAGGGTATCATTCATTTATCGTACTTCGAGCGGATGAACTGTTCATTCAGGAGATATTACTTGCCTGGCCCCTTTGATCATGTCACGCGCAGGGATAGTTATGTCTTGCATGATTAAGCCTATTTCATCCTGCACTAACGTCCGAAGTGTACCTAGATAAATTAGATATGGGAAGTGATCGTGGATGCACATTGGAGGTGTTTGATCTTAAGCTCACTACATCTAAGAATAGATTAGTGCCATCGGCGGCATAGCCCACGCGCTTTACCCCATCGAGACCTTGACTTATGTGCTCACATGCGCATTCAGGCACATCTTCACTCACGTAAGGTATCTTCGAATGTTCTCGTAGCCTTACAAATTGCATGGTGCTGACGACTCACCAAAGCGGCCTGCGCTTCCCAGTCTCTTTAAATAAAAACAGGATTTCACATCTAGCCCAGCATGTCAACCTCAACGCCACCTCCCGACTCAACCGCTCCCAGCGCAGGCACAGACACATCTTACAGCATGCTAGATCGCGGCGACGTCGAGGCAATTGGGGCACACTGTTCCTACGAATACTGCCACCAACTTGACTTCCTCCCCTTCAAATGCCAATCATGCGGCGAAAACTACTGCCTCGACCACCGTACAGAGACAGCGCACCAATGCAGCAATCCCGGCGCATGGGCACGAACTCGTCGAGAAGCCTCCGCCTCAGCCTCCGCCTCCAATACCTCCCTCCCTACCGCAACCAAGCCAACCCTCCTCACTTCCCAACAATGCTCCTCCCCCGTCTGTAAAACATTCATCAACACAACTCAAAACCTAGGCGTCCACTGCCAAACCTGCAACAGAACATACTGTCTAAAACACCGTTTCCCAGAAGACCACTCCTGCAAAACCCTCACTCCCCTCGGCGCACGACCATCACCCGCAACCACGCTCCTCGATACCAACCGTGAAAAACTCCGCCTTGGCTTCTCCCGCTTAAAAGCCTCCTGGACCAGCAGCAATACCCCCGGTAGCACTACCACCACCACCAAAAAATCCTCTCCTACCACCACCACAAAACAAAATCCCACCAAAAAGTCCACCCCTTTAACCTCCCTAAACACCCTAAAACAAACCGCAACAGGCGACCCCAAAACCCCCCTCCCGAACCGTATCTACCTACACGTCAGCTGCACCGACAAACTCACAAAAGACAACCTACCAAAATCCGCGGCCATGTATTTTGATAGTAATTGGAAAATAGGCAAGATTTTGGATCTAGTAGCAACGAAGCTAAATGTTGAGAATTTGAATCATGTTGCGAGTGAAGGGGAGAAGAGGCTTTTTGTGTATCATGTTGAGGGGGGTGGGGTGCTGGGCTTTGGGGATGTGGTTGGGAAGGTTGTGAAAAATGGGCAATCGTTGGTGCTGGTGAGAGGGTTGGATGTGTGAATATTTATATGAATGAATTGGGTAAACAGGGGGCATGAAGGTGTTTGATTTGGTTTGATTTGATTTGGTTTTAGCGATGGTGTCTGGCGTTCTACATACAGAGGGATTCTACCTAGGGTATCTATAGGGTTTTCTAACATCATTTACTATAGCTACCTAGCTATGTACATACTGTAAGGCAGGACACATACCGTGTGTGAATGGACTAACATGACCCGAAAAGGCCTTCAAGTCAGTGGTCTTGATTATCATGTCGTACTACATGTGTAAATACCAGGTATTCTGAGTATATAATGTTCAAACATCTGGACCCCTTGAGAGTAAACCGGTATCGAAGACCTGGGTTGACGCTGTCGATTCATCTCAATCTTTATGTTTTGTGTATATTTGTATCTGTATCTGGGCAGTCGTTACTTTCACATTCCTCTTAGTTTATGTAGGTCGTGTTAGGCACTCTGCTACGGTAATACACGACGAGCTTCACTGTTGACTTGCCTCAAGGTTGGTACCGCTAATTAGGATCAGACATCGAGTGGAATGTCTCGTATGCAGTATACACTCCTCGCGGATCATGATTTTACAGACTCTGGACAGTTTCTCGGAAAGATTCATACAAGATATATCACAAAGACCCTCGTCCTGCCTCGCTAGTCATTCAAACGCTCATCTTCATCTTGATATTCGCATGCGGATTATAATCCCTAACCTCAAAGTCCTCAATCTTCCACCCATCCATCTCGGCACTGCCCCTATCATCCCTGCGTATCTCTAGACCCGGAAAATCTCGCGGCTCCCTCGCGATCTGCTCTTTCAGCGCATCGATATGGTCGAGGTAGACGTGCGCGTCGCCTAGGACGTGTATGAATTCGCCGGGTATCAGATCGCATGCGTGGGCGAACATGTGTGTTAATAAGGCGTATGAAGCGATGTTGAATGGGACGCCTAGACCTGTGTCTGCTGAGCGTTGGTAGAGGACGCAGGAGAGGCGGCCTTTTGGTGGTGATTGTTGTTCTTGGTCGTGGGGATGTGTTGTTCCATTTGTGGTGCCGTTTGTGTGTTGTTGTGATTGTTGGGCTTGCCATTTTCTCCAGGCCGATTCACCGCGGGGGGCGTTGGGGTAGCTGACGTAGAATTGGGCGAGGAGATGACATGGTGGGAGAGCCATGGATGCTAGGTCGCCGACGTTCCAGGCGCTGAGGATGATTCTTCGGTCGTATGGCTTGTGTTTTAGTTTTTGTACAATCTCTTTTATTTGGTCGACGCCTTTGCCTGTGTAGTCAGAGTTGCAGTCTGTGTATTCGGCTCCAAAGTGTCGCCATTGAAATCCGTATACAGGACCTAAGTCGCCTTCTTCTCGTAATGACTGTGGTGGGCCGAGACTATCGAGGAATTGTCTGCTGCCGTTGCCATCCCAGATCTTCACACCTTGTGCACTCAGGTCTTTTGAGTTGGTATTGCCTTGCAAGAACCATAGTAGCTCGGCTACAACTGCTTTGAAGAACACTCGTTTCGTGGTCAGTAAGGGAAGCACATTGAGGTATGCATTCGGATTCTGTGGGTTTTGAGGATCAGGTTTTGAAAGAGTAAAGCGTAATGGTGGAGGGCAGAAGAGAGAAAGAGTTCCGGTACCAGTCCGGTCAGGTCGGTGTTCCCCATCTGCAAGGATCGAGCGGATTAGATTAAGGTACTGGTGTTCTTCGTGTGAGGGACCGAGCTTCATGATTGGGGCCAATGAACTGGAGAGTGATGGCGACATTATTGATTCTACAGTCATCTTAACTCTGTCGCTGGTCGTCTCGATGCCATTGTGAGTTGAAGGCTGGTGTGTTGCGGTGGACTGAGGGCTTTCTGTTGCTGCATTCTCGTTGTTCTGGATTATGTTCTCTTTCAAAAAGTGGTCCGCATTGATGTTATCTTGAGGGAAAACCTCCGGAACTGGTTGTTCTGACGAGGAAATAGCCATGTTAATTGTGTAACTTGTGACTGTTCGGATGTCAAAGTTGTGGTCGAGTTGAGCCTGTGAACGAGCAACACAATACGAGTATTGCAGTTGAGACTTCGCTTAAACAATGCAACTGGAGAACGCGAACCTCATGGACGACGCGTTTTGGCGCGTTTAGTTAGTACGTCATAAGCAGTGCGAGCCATTCGATACTCGAAGTGGTTAGGTATAGTCAATCTGTTAACACATGAGCACTTTAGAGAACCAAGATCCTAGCGAAATATGCGGCTCTCGTTCACTGGTAGCTATTGTGTATTAACGTTATAAATATCGGACATGGCAACAGCTACAAGCAGCATATACGCCGTGGCACAAGAAGACTATCACTTGAATGTACCATGAATTTAAGAAAAGGAATTTACCTGTATATACACGAAATATTACGTCCCCTATCATAGCAGGTTCCAACTACCATCAACAGGTCTGTTGTCCATCCCGAATAGAAACAACGCAAGCTTATGCCGTATCAATAAACCCGCTAGCCCGCAGATCAATTGAAGGACCAGCAGCTCCTGCGTAAGTCTATCTTCTCGTAGCGGCCCTCGATGTACAAGATAAAGATTTATTATCGTAAGATTCGATGTTGCCACGATCTTGCCCTGAGCGCCGACTTTGGTCGTAGTAGAAGGTGGCTTAGGTGATGAAGTGCGTGACGGCACGTTGAGGCTGGACAGCGAGATGGCACTGGAAGACGAAGATTTGCTATGACCATTTACATGGACTGTGCCGTTGCTGCCTGTCTGTGATCCATCGGAGACTGCTGCTTCAGAGACTAGTCTTGTGATCTGCAGCAAGCCAAACTGTTCCATGATCAAAAAGATCTTAACCGTAAATGGTTTTGGTTGTTTCTCTACCCAAGGCGTGATGCTCGGTTCTCGAAGGCCAGTACGTGCGTTGAATTTAGGTAAGCGGTGTCGTGGACAAGGAACGAGTTTGAACAACTGAGGTGTGCTGTACACAAAGTTGAAGATTTGAGGAATGAGAAGAAGGAGAAGCGTTTTGCTGAAGTGGCTGAGGATTGCGACCACGCCAAAAGTCATACCTGCGACATAGCAGTATGTGTCTCCCACGAATACACGGGCCGGGTAACGGTTGTGGACATAGAGTGCGAGACTGACTGCAATGAATGGCAGCAAGATGTACATGGTTAGAAGATGAGAATCAGTTGCTGGGTGTGGTGTCGTGCTTGCGTTGGTAAGAACCGGATTACCTGGAAAAGGAACAAGGTAAAGTGAGGAGTTGAGAACCAAGAGGCCAGCAATGACGAGAGATTGGCCGACTTCGATGCCATTTATGCCGGCGAAAATGTTTATGCTGTTTGGTGCGAAAATGCTCAGTGCAGACATGTAAGCATAGTAAAAAGGTCCAAGATTGAGGATGCGAGCACCGCCCGGTATATACTTCACTAAGAAGTTCGGAAGCACAACACTTGTAACGCCAAAGTCGACATAATAGACCAATAAAAGAGGGAGAGAGGCCACAGCTGGAATGAAGAATTTGTGGCGCCAGCGAAGGTCGAGAATGTCGTCTGCTAAACCAAGGATGGTGGTTGCTTGAAGAGTGTTGAGAGCGGATTGATAGGCAGAGAGTTTAGAGTGAGGAAAGCGGTGCAAAAACCGGCCGGTGTCGACGCTTTCGAGGATGGTAGGTGGTGAAGGAACATCTCGATTTCCGCCACCTGAGGTTGCCGCTACAATGTCCTTGTAGAAGGCGAAGGGAATGAAGGCCATAAGAACTAAAATGAATACTGCTGCAGCGACTGCACCCATGCCCTCGGGACTAGCAGAAGATTAGCACTTTCTTTGATTATTGCTTTCATTGATATTGCTTACAGCTCTTTGGGATACAGCTTGCCAATATCTTTCCCCTTCATGCCTGCTTTTACAAATGATGGCCCTGACCATCTTACAAAGGCGTAAGTGACCGAGAATGCCAAGGCTGAGAATGCTATTGATGCCACGACAGGGGCTCCATCACCTTGAAAGGTATTTGCCAAAACAGCTATTGAGCAGCCCAGTAGTGTTAGAAGACTCCATGCCTCTCGCTTGCTTAATTCAGCAGACATCACGATGTCTAGACCTTGAGAATCAACAAGCTGATGACAATATGACTAGTCCTGAGACCTCGCTAATGGTGATTAGGTAGACGATTGTTCAAAGGGTTTCGATTCCTGCATTTCAAAGTTTGTCACTGACTGATACCACGTGCCTTGCCTGACGATAAGAGTCTTCCTTTGACATCATGTCGACATGATGGTCTGAACGACCAGTGTCGACCCGTATTCATGCCAGTTGTCCTTTGACCACAGCCTGGTCATTCACAAGGCTGCAGAATTTCTTTTTCCCCAGTCCACTGAATCGAATACGCGATATCTTTGACCCGAACCACCAATGATAGAAGGAAGAGTAACACACCTCGACTCTACTTGTAGATTTGTACCAACTCGTACCGTCAAATAAGTATAATTCGATCCTTGACGGGCTCACGACTAGTCTATCGCGTCTCAAGTATCTGGACCTGAAGATCAGGGGCATTTCAGCTTCTTTGAAGAGCTAGCATCCTGCTTAGATCACGCCCTGCTCTAAGCCTCCTTGTTCAATCAGTGCCCATCATCCGTCTCGTACTCAGACACGGGGCAACCACTCCTGATCAAGCTCGATCCACTAGACCTCTACGATCCTTATCACATCCACTATCATATTCGTGTCAGAGTGCTGAAGGTGTAAGGTTCTCGCAATATCTTTCTTTTGTGTTGAACTGGAAACAAGTCGGCTTGGCTCAGCCATGAACCACAATTATACAACAAAGCGAAGTGCCATAACCAATTTACTAGACGTCCATCAAGAACCAGCAAATGCCTAGTGAATTGGATGGAGCGTTATGGCATTCGAAACCCCCTTCTCACCAGATCACTCCGATCGCGTAACAGTGCTTCAACTAAACCACGACAGCAGTAAGCTCCTCACCGCATCAATCGACCATCGAGTGGCCATTTACGACATTGATGCCTCGACAGGTCGACGCCAGCAACTCGACATCTTTACGGCTCATGATGCAGAGATTCGTGATGCGAAATGGTTCCATCCAAGCACAGGCGTCCATTTCGTAACCATCGGCAACGACCTGCAATTACGAATATGGACTCAAGAGATCTCACAAGCACCTATGTCGGGCCGGAGATTCCGCAAAATCGGGTCCATCAAGTCTGAACAGCTTGTACCGTTTGTGAGTGTCGATGTCAAGACAATCGGCAACTCAACCTTCCTCACAGTGATAGACCGTCAGGGTTTGCTATCACTATACGAGCCTTCGAATCCGGACGAATACAAAAGCTGGTCCTTGATCGGTCAATTCCATGTCTGTCATCCAGTTCCAGGACGAAGTGATCAGACCTCCTTCCGTGTTCAGTTTGATCCAAACCCTTTTCCACTGCCCTATCTCACTTCACTCTCCGACGACCGCACTCAGCTGTCAATTGCTGTAGCTGCAATGAATCACATCAAACTATACAGATCAACATCAGACCCCGACATCATAAACACCCACAAGCAAGCTCCTTCCAAATCCGTAACAAACACAGACCGCAGCGCCACCCACCGCCTCTACCTCTTCGAAGTCCTCAAAGTCCCTGCTCCGACCCTCCACCCGCCAACATCGACCGGCACCCTCATCCGTGACATAGCATACAGCCCCGCCAATATCCGTGGCACCGACATCCTAGCAGTAGCATCAATAAACGGCACCATCGCGATCTACGAGATATCCCTCCAACCCAAATCCTCCTCAACAGCCACGGACTCAGCATTACCCTTCAATCCCTCAACAACAACCAAGCAATCCACTAGCACCACCACTCTAACACGTCCCACTCCCCAAACCCAACATTCAAACTTAACATCTGCCCTCCACCCATCTACAACCACCACCGCAAACACAAACACAAACACAACCACAACCCCAACCAACCCCCCACCCACCCGCTCACCTCACCCCTTTCCCTACACCCACCACGTCACACCCATCTCAACATTCCCAACCGCCCATACAGACGCCTGGTCCGTCCAATGGGATCCAACAGGCCAAATCCTACTCAGCAGCGGCAATGACGGCACCGTTAAACTCTGGAAACGCGGTGTCCTTGCTGCGGGCGGTATGAACAGTGAGTTTGAATTATTTGCGGAACAAGGGGAGGAGGATGAGAGTGAGGAGGAGAGTGCGGGGGTGGAGGGGAGGGGTGGGAATGATGGTGTATGAAAAGGCACGTACGCACGCATGCGTATGATTGTGATTATGAGGAGGTGGTATACCGAGATGACACAACACAATACAATACCACACACCATGCTATACTAATGTTCTGCATATCCCGAGGCCACGCACAGCAAGATGGAAACAGAACAAAAACAAAACAAAACAAAACACACAACATACTACCTACGTAGCGACCCAATCATACCAAGCTTACACCATATCAATATTCCCATACTTAGGCACCTAGATACCTCAGCTAAACCACCTCTTTCCAAAATCCTACATACCAACACCACCACGACAATCACCAGATCAGCCCCAAGACCCAAAAACAGAAAACCAAGAAAAACAAAAACAAATAACAACAAACTGGTTCCTACAGGGCTCGAACCTGTGACCCCTGCGTTATTAGCACAGTGATCTAACCAACTGATCTAAGGAACCACGCTAGTAAGACACCAATGTGTTTATATGTGTCGCTATCTGAGAAGAAAATTTTGAGGACTGAGTACTTGTATTGCAATCTGTGTGGTTCGTGCGGGTGGAGATCGTAGGTGGAGTTGGAGAGAAATTTCACTGTGGGTTTCATATTGTACTGCAGTAGTTGGGTGGGGGACGAAGAGGGGGGGAGGGATGAGATGTGAGAGGACTGTGAGAATCGAAAAGGGGTGTGGGGGGTTGAGATGGGACACGATAGGATGGTGAATCTGAGAACGTCGTGAGACGACGGGACCAATAGATTCATTTCCTGCCTTTTGCTTGTCGAGTATGACATCCTCGCACACTGGATTATTGCTTTGTCATCGAATTCGGTGCTGGTGGTGTATTCGATACATACCGTGAGTACTGGAGGCTTTGATGGCAGGTGAGATGACGAAGGATAGTAGTGTTGCTGAGGCAGATATACGGTTGACACGGTCGGTGGACTTGGTACGTCACGTCTGCACTGCAATTAGGTGGAATGGTAAGGTACAGTAGATGATGGTCTTTGTTGTTGAGCTGGAGAGGGTGACGGTAAGTCTATTTGACATTTCCGTTCTAGCTGGAAAGGTGGAAGGAACCCCCTCAAGAAGACTTGCCATAGTCTTGCTATTTGAGTTTGAAGGATATTCTTCGAGGCCACTTCGAAGCCCGGTATCTAGTACCTGCCTACCTGCTCTGTTGCTTCAGCTACCTACTCTTTCATCAAGGAGATATTCAGGTCACAAATTCTCAAACGCACGGGTATGAACAAAGATATCGTCCAACACAATTTAATCCCGTTCGAGTTATGCAACCTTCTTAGCAACCCAATGACTACAGCTATATCTATTTTGCAACATGCTGTCCGGCTGTTGTATGTAGCCGCCTGCCGAGGTCGGCAACGCTGACTGCGAAATGATCTCGAAGCCCATACTCTGCACTAGGGCTAGCACTTCTTTATTTGTGAGCTCGAAAGAACCTGGTTCGGCAATACCTGTTTTGTCGTCGTTGTCTGCTGCTACGGCAGTATCGGCGACCTCTCTGTCTTCGTCTTCGACTTGAACGTCATGTTTATCCATGATTCGATCTTCAAAATGCCATAGTAGTGGTCCTATGTTGATCCATACTCCGCCTTGCTTCAAGCAGTTTTTGATAGTTTCGATGTACCGGATTAGGTTTGGCGCTGTATCGATAAAGTAGACGGTCACGACTGCATTGAATGCCTGAGCATTTTCAGGCGATGAATAGGAAGTAATGAAATCCCCTGCAGTCATGCTCATCTCACCTGGTGGTTTGAGCTGGCGTGATTCATCTGCCTCAGCTAGTTTAAGTCTCTCGTCGATCGCCGTAGCCGGGTGCACGTCCGGGATGGTGACATATCTTAATTGATCTTGGCGAGACCAATGGTTGTTGAAGGTAGCGACGAATGGGTATAGCTTAAATTGATTGGCGTGATCTGTGGTGTTGAGAATGAAATTGCTTGCGAGTAGTTGGTGGTATGATATTTCGTTGCCCTCCGCGTTATACCCTGCAAGACAAAGTTCAAAGAGCAATCTACCCAAGCCACAACCAGGTAAGAGGATTTTCAGCTCATGCGGCTCCGCATTGAGACTAGTAGATAAATCGCTTAGGATAGCATTGAGAATAGGGCCGACTTCAGCATTAAATCCTTCTTGCGACCAATCCCGCCAGAATTGTTTGATTGTGGAGTGTGCCTTGTTCAAGTCTAGTGGTCTGGCTGCATTCTTCCAGTACAGATTCGATTCCTTGTCTGGCTCCTCCGGCAACCCGAATGTTTCAAGAGCCAAGGTGAGGATTGCTTCCGCAATGTCCGCGTTTTCGTCAATCGCATTGTCGATAGCGTTCAGTGTATCTAAAAGGGCGATTTGTGGCGCATTGAGGAGATCTTGGTGAGATCGCTGAAGGGCGTAGAAGTTTTGCCGGCGACGGTGGGTAGAATTGAAGTGTGTTTGTCTTCGGTAAGAGCTATATGGTCATGGTGGTCAGTTGTGTGATTGGGTCGCTACGTAGGTAGTATGTTGTGTGTTTTGTTTTGTTTTGTTTTTGTTCTGTTTCCATCTTGCTGTGCGTGGCCTCGGGATATGCAGAACATTAGTATAGCATGGT
>Ga0115854_10240_pt1 | contig 13049 bp, 12 predicted proteins | sample InSIn2SAF170_FD_83868 | JGI IMG/M metagenome (GOLD analysis project Ga0115854, IMG submission 83868)
TGTCTTCTCAAAAATGACCCTACTTCCTTAATCCAAATAGCCATAGGAGAAGCTGAGCTAGCTAACCTAAGCTAAAGTTCTCAAACAAGAGTTCCATTCCCCTTACTCGTATTGCAGGCAAATCCCGTTACTAGTAGTTCTGGTTAGCCCACTTGCCCGAGCACACTCCCAACTAACTTGTAGATGCGCCAATCCAGCCTTCCCCCACGAGAACAGAAAAACCAACAGACCACGAACACCAGCACGCATGAAAACAGCCCTTTTCAGTGTTGTCGGAATAGGACCTGTTGGTGGTTTAAAGGGCATTACATAAGGATATGGAATAAAGAGTACGACTTTGGTTCTAGAGATAGCTTAGTTCTATTTTCACTAAGCCAAATCTCGAGTGGCTAACTATTAAAGAAAATGAAGTCTCACCCCTTCTATTATATTAAGGGGTACGAAAGATAGCCAACAAGACACCCAATGAGCTAGGACTAGGGAGGGATTCTTCTCTAGAAATGATTTGACTCTTATCTTATATAGAATCGCCTTTCGCCTTTGGCCTGGTCAAAGCAAAAAAGAGAGGAAAAAGGCAATTCCTTCTCTTCTGTTGTCACAAGAAGGGACTAGGTTCCTAGCCAAGCCAGGGAATCTACGATCGATTGTCAATATCCCACTACGGGGTAAGAAGCAAGGAAGGAGTGCCACTTAGTTCAATTCTTTTTTTAGTTCAATCACCCCAAATCCTTTTCTTTCGAAATAGCCAAGCCAGTAAGTAGAAGGGCAAGGTGACCACAGGGAAAGAAAGGCATTACCAGAAGGAAAGTAGTCCAACTCAATGTCTTACGCATCAGTGGCATTTGAATGAAAGCAGTAAGTCAGTGGCCAAGAATCATCGATTTTGGAGTGACCGGCTCAAGGCAGCTCATGGGAATTTATTGAAGTAAGAACGATCCCCAGTGTCATCCTCTTCGTCTTCCCGAAAGGAAGCGAGTGACGAGAGGGTAGCAAAGAGAGGACCACTCTTTAGTAAGATAGCAGCCAGTGAAAGAGTAGAACTTCTTCTCTCCATTCAGAGAGAGTAGAGCCCATTCCTTCATATGCTTACAGTAGTATAAGGAGTCCGTTCGTGCCTTCCCCCGGAAGTCACTTCACTCATGTATGTATAGTGCATACGAGAACTCTTATAAGTGTTGGTTATAGTTATTATCTCTAGTTGAGTTAACTGAGTGGTCTTCAGCCCACTAGTAGTAGGGACTTTTTTCACCTTGACTTAAGGCAAGCCTATTATATTAGAGTCAGTATAAGTAAGGTAAGGTACGCCCTCCCTTTTCTATTAGGGAAGCTAATCACTTTTCCATCGTCTGGCATTGGCTTAGTTCATTCTCCACGCGCCTTACGCGACATTCACAAGCTAGCCCTACTTATGATTATGATGGGGTAACTAACCTATCAAATGGTCTTTCTATTGTATGGGCGAATTCTCTTAAGGAAAGCTTTCTGGCTCTCGTGTGAGCTAAAATACTCAGAGAGAGACCCGGTAGATGTGTGCATCAGTACAAGGCTAGAAAGCGAAAGAGATAGGGGATTACCCGGCTTGTTCTTAGATAGGGCAAGTGCTCTAAGAGGGAAGCTAAGGAAAAGGAGTAAGCCCTATTCACAGCGTCTGCTCTGCCTCTATCATCTACGTCAATTTGTGATTCCCAGCCAAGGAGGCGCGAAGGTTTCTTTTATCGGCCGATTCCCCTTTCGTCATAAGGCGTAGGGCTCTCTTGGAAAGTCATCCGATCCTGCACTACCTTTCCTTAGCCTAGGAATGCACTTTCTCCAGAACCTGAAAGGCACAATATAGACTATTAGCCACAAGTGGGAGTCTTCTATCAGTTTAGTACTCTCCGTTCTCGCTTTCTTCAACAGTAAGGACTTACACCATCCGGGGACCGGCTTAGGCTTTCGCGAAAGCACCTTTGGGCGGAGGCTTCTCATCAACTTACTCTTACTGAAGATTAAGAAAGAGATAGAAAGAACTCTTCTAAAGCACTGACTTCTTCCCTTTCCCTACGCTCGTGCCTTCCCCAGAAAGCTCAGATGCGAAGAAGGGACCATAGCCCTAGTTCGGGTTCGGTGCGATAGGATGAAGAAACCCGAAAGCATTGATTGCTCCTCTTTCCTTTCTTTCTAATCCGAATCCAAATCCATGTCGCCCTCCCTAACCCTAGTTACTTTCATATCATACCTGGAAAGAGTCAACGTCAAGCCAGAGCTAGTCTAAGAGCTAGCGATTCTCACCCTAGGGTTAGGTATCATAATAGAGTCAAGTAGGACAGAACGATTAGCTTAGCAGTGAACAAGAATCATTCAATCAGCTCCAGAGCTGGGAGTTCTCCTTCTTCTTTTGCTATTTCAAATAGGAGGTCTTATGAATCGAATGAAGAAGAAATTCACTTAGATAGAGATAGAGGCAAGGCAGAATAAGCGATGTTGGAGGCAGGGCTCCTAGAAGAGAAGCTCATACCCGTCGAAAGGGAAATGATCCTTAGGTAAGAAAGGCCCCTCTCTTCACTAAGCTAAGCCGGAAAGAGAGAGAGAGTTAGATCCGAGCATAGCCATAGATGTGGAACTCTTTCGAAATAGGTAGGAATTATTCGCTAAAAAAAGAGGACAGGTGCGCAGCGGTTCGGAATCGTAGCAAGTGACATCTTCAATCAAGAAAGACCTGGCTTAAGGGAAGATAGTTCCTTCACTTCCGGGCTTAAAGAAGCGAGTGACTCTCGCGGGTATCTATCAACATATAGAGATGTCGCCCCTGTCGCTGCACTTGGAGGCCTTATCACTGTTGGTGCTTTTCATAGCGTAGTAGAGTAGCCAAGGGCGTAAGCTAAATTCTACTCCTTTTCTCTGGGGTTCGGAAGAAGAGAATCTTTTGCCCTTCGACTCCGATATTCTCTTATATTATAGAACGGCAATATCCCCTGCTGCTGCCGTTGAAGGAATAAGGGCTACTATTGATGAAAATGCTATATAAGAAGTTCTTGTCTCTTTCCCGCAAACTGATTGACCGAGTTTGAAAGAAGGACCTGTTGGTGGTTTAGTTTTAGTAAGGTCATTAGGAGATTAGGACTAAGGGCATTCTCTGGAAGAAAGACCGTAGAGTGGCAGTTGAACCAGAAGTTGATGGAGCAGCCGTTGAAGCCGATGATCTAGTAGAGTCAGTCGATGGAGCTGTTGATGCCGATTCAGCAGTAGATCCGATCCATTAGTAGCAGAGACAGAGTCAGCAGAGCCAGCACTAGCAGCAGTAGATTAAGAACCTGCCTGAGAGAGGGGAGAACCACCTGACTGGATAGAGAATAGTGCCCGAGTGTAAATGGTAGGATAGGGTAGGGTAGGGTAGAGTAGGCGTGGAGAGCTTTGAGCGTTAGGCTCGAATCATCGATCGTACCATAATATTGTATAATATCGTATACAAAGATATATCTCATTATATATGTAATTACGCTTTAGCAGAGAATGTTGCTATGGGCATATGTTGCATCGCTTTCTGGATTTATTCCTCTCAAATAGGATCTATCTTTCTTTCCCTCAAAAGCAGAGCTTACAAGGCAGCTGCTATGGGCATATGTTGCATCGCTATCGAAGAATTGAGAAAAGAATTGATTAGTTTGTTAAGCGGGCTCGACCAAAGGACCGGAGGTACTCACTATTCATATGGTGAGGGATTAGCCAGTTAGTCAAAGTTATATAGAGATAGTCAAATAAGAATTCCAGTAACTAAACAAAATGACCATGAGTCAAACCCTACCTATATGAGTTAGAAATAGAAGACTTCTTTTATTTCCCCTGCCTTCTTCTAGAGCTGGAAAGAGAATCCTGTCAGTAGCATATGAGCTTCTACCTTCTACCTTTCCTTATAGTACTGGCGGCTTTCCTCTCCTCTTCAATTGACTTATTTGCCCCTCAAATAAGTCAAAAAATGGTCGAGCACCTAAAGGTGATGGCGGCCTTATCAGTCGAGCCTGCTTGCGCATCCTTATCAGTCGAGCCCCCTAAAGGGTCCTTATCAGTCGAGCCTGCTTGCGCATCCTTTCCCGTTGGTCAAGCCTGCTTACGCATCCTTCTCCTTTCCCGGGTGGATGAAATAAACCTTCTTATCCCCTCTCCTAGCGTTCCAACAAGCATGACGCTGTCTTCCTACTTATTCCTCGCACACATCCCAGCCCCGGTCTTGGTTCCAGGCTCTTCCTACTTCCTTTTCGCACATCCCACAGAAGCATCTGAGCCGGTAACAGATAGAGATGCAGTCGATCCAGTTCTTTCTCATGTTCTCCTTTACCTAGTCAATCGAGCTGGCCGAGCGAACCCATAACCACCTGCGGAGGCGTGGGTAGCAGATCCGGATCCCATTCCGTGTCCATGATCGGTTTATGCAAATCCACCCGTTCGAGGGCCGTTGCTAAAAGCATACCTTCCATATTGAGAATACGTAGCATCCTTTCCATATAAAGACCTAGAGCCAGATGTTGACCGTTCCCAGTGATGGGGGCAGCGGGAGGGAAGAAAGGAAGAACAGGAAGAAAGCGAGTGTAAGCTAGCTTCTTATCTTAATGAAATCCAGAAAAGAAGCAAGGGGAGTTGGGCAGGTCGCAAGAAGCCGCTGGTCGAAGGTGTGGACCAATCGCAATGGATAACCATCTTGCCCCCTTCCAATGGATGACTGAAAGCTCTGTCATGCGTCTAGTCAGGCTGCCAAGCGAGGGAATACGACTGCAAACGAGGGAGACTACTTTGATAAGGGATACCAGCAGGCAGAAGGAAGTAGGGAAGGAAGCGTTAGCGATCGATCCAGAAGCCATAGAGTGAGAGTTATAGTTCTGATCCTCCCTCCCGATCCATAAGCAAAGGAAAAAAAGCATACCGCTTTATTCAATCCAGAAAGAAGCCTATGGGGGCGAGCTCCGTCAGGCTCCACTCGAACTTAAAGCCTGCGAAGCTTATGACTTACAACTGTAGCCGCCATGAGCTGCGGGAGTGATTCTATAGTATGCATTATGATAAAGATAGTCCTCTCCCTAGCGGTCGAGCCTGCTTGCGCATCCTCAGGGAGGCAGCCTACTTGAGGACTCTAAGCAAGGCAGTTCGGATCCGGTAGGCAAGGAAGGGAATAAATAGAGTCTAATAGCTCATTCATGCTCGCAAGCAAGAAGTAAGCTCCTTAATTCCCGCAACCAAGCAAGAGGGCAGCTTATTGCACTCACCTGATCTATCTTATAAGAAAGATAAGCACAATCTCTCTGGTTAAGAAAGGAGAGAGAAGCAAGAAAGACGCTATCACTTAAATGAAAGAAAGCAAGCAATAAGACTGTAAGCTCATTCCAAGCGTCTGGTTCTGCTCCTGTAATAAAGATCGGTTAATTCATTCCAAATTCACTGATAAGGCCGCCATCGGGCGTAAGCATGGCTCGACCACCGGGAGAGGACCTCTTATTGGCTTCCAGGGCTTTAGGTTCTAGCTCTTATAGCTAGGCTTGTTTCTGTGAGTGAGTTTGGAAAGCAAGGTAGGGTAAAGGGTTGATGCTTTCCTTGTCTACGAAGGTGTTCCTGGTTATGGGTATGAAGGATAGAAGGTCTGATGAGGATAGGCATGTTATACCTCCCATCTCATAGAGATAAACCAATATAATGATTAGATGGATTTTCGGATTAATACCATACCAAATGAGGAGGGGAAAGTGATTCATCTCTAATTCTAGATGCATATGAACCTTTTCTTTACAGGTGAGAAATAACGTAATGAATATAGGAGTATAGATAGCCCCTGAGTTCGAAGGCAGGCTCTCCCCTCCTTGGTAATGCAAGCAAGCTCAGGCTTCTCGGTCAATACCCGCCCGAGCAAGCAAAGATACGGGGTATTCGGCCCCTTCCTTCGTATGCAAGGTGGTGCATTCATAGAGAGAAAGTCGTCTATCCCGGTCTGATACTTTTCGGAAGGAAAGAAACAAGCCTTTCCCGTAGCATAGCCATAGAGAGATATAAGGAAGAAACCTTCTATTCGAATAACGAACGACAGCCTATATGTATGGTGGTTCCACCCTTCCTTTTAGAATGAGGGGCCCACCTTACTGACAGACAGCCTCCCACCAAACTACGAACGGGAAAAGGGAGGGAGAGGTTCAATCTGAACTCGGGAAAGACGGCATCGTAGTAAAAAGACCAGAACGAAGCTTTTTAGAACAACGAGGCTATAGTGGACCGGAGAATAACAGGGCAGAAGCTACCGATGCATGCATCGAACAGGGATGCAGCAGCTCCGTGAATCACTCATCCTAACGGTTCTCCCATTGGCATTGGCGGATTCTGCCCTATTATTCGTAGGCAAACCGTTTCAGCTCGATCTTATCCTTCCTATCACGACCCGTTGACCTTTAGCACCCGTCCGTGATAGGTAGGTGGCATCAGCATAATGACCCGGACGGCGAACGAGATCTCGAACTAAACTCTCGGGATTAAGCAAAGTGGAGGTCAAGATCAAGAGATCAAGCGGCTGGCTGTTCAATCTGGGTTCATTCTGTAGGTGAATAAAGCAATCCATCATGTGAATTTCTATAGTGATGTAAACAGCAAACCGGGAAATGAAATTCACAATTCACTAGGTGTGTTAATGTCTCCAAATCAACCTCATTCTGTAGCAGTTGAAGCCTTCTTAAATGACTGGTTTAAGTGACTATGGAAAAGACTATGAATTATACAGGCTAGTGGCTGCTGCATTTATAGTCCTCCGTCGTAAGGTTGTGTTCTTTCTTCGTCTCACCCTCGGGGATATCTAGCTACGTGAGCTACCACGCATGTGGACTACTGACCCAATGACCCAAAATGAGGTCTGCAGTGTGGTTGTTTCACTTTGGTTTTTCCATACCTGTACTTACCTTTACTTTCCTCCTGCTTCCCCTCATGGAGGTAGTAATTCAATGCATTATTCATCCAATGCATTCTTGAGTTTCATAGGGGATAAATGGCTCATGCTAGTGACCTTGCGCGCAAAATGGGAGGCCTATAAATCAAATATGACCGAGATCAGCAAGAAATGGTAGCTGCGCCTGACCGGTGGAACCATGTTTGGCCACTACACCCCTATCGAATACGAGTCAAATCGGTATAAAGTGTAAGGTGAAAGTGACGGAATGGGACACTTCTTAACATTGCTTAAATCGGTGAGAAACGGTAGCTGCGCCTGACGTGGGGACATAAAGATTCTGGTATGTTCCGCTGGACGTTGATTGAGAAATTCCCATACAACTCTTTTTTTGCAATGGATCAACTTAAACTGAATCAACAAGCTCATTTGTATAAACAAGGAAGATATTAGGTTAGCCTGGTGGAGGGTGCTATTGGTAGGGAGTGTGCTACGGAATGCTACTGCTGGCTGGTAGGTACGCGTGCTGGTCGTGCTATCGTAGGTCAGTTTGATACAGAACAGAATTGAAATGAGTATTAGATATAATGAATGTGAGCTTGCTTGCCTCACCGGTAAAAGGAAGCACCTTTACAATCATTATATGATATGATTGATGAGAACGAGCAACATTACTTGACAATAGAATTTCACTATTTCCTAATTCTTTCTTTGGCAAGCAAGCCTTTGAACTCAGAACCCGAGCCCGTAAAAGAAAGCAAGGTGAGGTGGAAATCCCCTGAGTTAGACCGCTACCTCACCCCCATATTAAGTATGCTTGTTGTTCCATTACGGAAAGGAGAGTCAAGTTTGCCTTGTGGACCGGGAAGGAATGCAGTTGAAAAGCTTCCCTTAGGAACTCAAGGTCATTATATGGTCCTTCCTTCAGAACATGTAGGGCAGAGACCGATCAAAGACTTAGCCCTTAGACATTGACAGATACCAAACATAGCAAATACTATTAGATCTTTTTCTCTTCACTACAAGCAGATACGCCCACAAGGAGATAAGGAAAGAATAGTAATCCAGTAGACAAAAAAATAGAAATCAACGATAACACCAGCTTGTACTCTGACCTTACCATCTTCTACACACGCCTTACCCACTACTATTGACTATTTGCACCCTTACCCCGAATAGACGAATAAACACATAAGACCAGGAATAACAACATACTCAAACTGTCAATTCACAATTCTTTTTATTAGACACCATGTATCACACAAATTATCCCTAAGGCACGCAGAGACAAATCAGGTCCAAATACGACGCAAAATGGTTACATTTACAGGCCCGATCTTGCTGCGGGCTTATCCTACCCTTTGATTTGAACGGGATCCCGCTGCATACACGCCGAGGGAAAACCTCTGATGCGGTACCACTTACTCACTCACTGATGCGGTACCACTTACTCATGAGGCCGGACGAAAGTGCGGTATGTCACTGCCCATGATTTCTTCTCTTTGATAGACATTTGATAGACAACCGAGGACCGGCAGGGGCTCGACCATAAGGGAGAGGAAATAAAAAGAAAGCCTCAGCACCAGAGGAAGTTCAGTCATTAGATACTTTAGCTCGACCCAAGCAACCGCGTGCAAGGTTTTCATTATCAACCGTCAACAAAACCCACCAACAAAAAGCACCATGGAAGAAGGCAAGAGATGAACAACTAGATACAAGATACGAACAAATACCCTATGATTACTAGCTTCGATAGCTTTATGATAGCCTACCATAACTACTACCTTTTAGAAATAGCGGATAAGAGGTGCGCAAGCAGGCTCTCAATATAGGGAGAGGAGGCGGAGGTTTGAGCGCTCTTCCCTCTTTCTATATGGTTCCGGATTCTATGCAGCCATTCTTATCGTTCTTTAGTTGGTTCACCACTCACTAGCTATGGATAATGACATATATAATAGCAGCATTTTCTGCTAAAGCGTAATGACTCAATTTGAAATGCATAATGACATATATAATATATGCTTTGAATCTCCCTCATTCATCAGAGTGGGATGGACAAGATCTCTTCGATATTCGCTATTGATGGATTCCCCCCAAGCCTGACCCACCTCCGGACTATTTGTGGGGTTTAAGAAATGCTCAAAGTCAAGGTCATAGAGCCAAGCCAGTCTAAAAGGATTAGTATGGAAAGAAATCAAGACGGATATCGAGAAAGAAGATCTCGGGTCTCCATGCGCGTTCGGCTTTCGAGGATGCGTAAGCAGGCTCGACTGATAAGGACCCTTTAGGGGGCTCGACTGATAAGGACCTTTAGGTGCTCGACCATTTTTTGACTTATTTGAGGGGCAAATAAGTAAATTGAAGAGGAGAGGAGAGGAAAGATCAAAAAGATGAAAGAAAGACATTGACTCCTGGTATCAAGTACCAGCATCTATTTCTTCTTGATAGTCGGTTCTATGGAAACACACTACCTTACGGGACACTTTAAGAGTTACAAATGACAAAGGTGCCGTAAGGCCGCTTGACCGTAAGGGAAAGGAAAAGTGAAACATTGATTGATGGGTAACATCTCACTACTTGTCTGTTGTCAACTTGGAATGGGGGTGATTTGAAGTGCATACCCGTGAGCATAAATGAGTAAAGACTCTTAGCTTAAGAGTATGCTTAAGAGTATTCCCTCTGGTGTAGACAGTATCGAGTGAAAGCCGTAAGTGAAAGCCGAAAATCCCGGAGGCCAAACACGGTGATGACCCGTCTTCCGATGAGTCCGAAGACTTGGCACGTACCGTCTCATCAGAAGTGTCAAGAACACGTCTTTGTAACCAACGAAGACGAAATATCCCCTAAAGAAGCCATAGCCAAACTCAACAAAAGTATCGAGGAAAGGCTAGATAAGATGATGAAGATTAAAGAAGCTATGCGAGCTATTATTTGCTCAAAAGACAAGGCAGAACAAGGTCCGGAGGGTCTTGCGCTTCCTAGTGCAAGGAGATACGCCAATCTGAAGATGATCAAGTAGCTTTACTAATAGGGCGGAGGGATCTTCAACAGACTCTCTCTCAGTTGAATGAAGAAAGTAAAATGCAGCAAAAAGGGATTGTCGCGCCATACCCCTTTACATGGAAACAGTGGCCTTTCCTCCCAAGTTCAAACAACCCAACCTGCAGTCTTTTGACGGGAGAGGGTCCCCTAGGCAGCATATTTGTCATTTTAAGGCATTGACTGGGGGCATTGCCGGAAACGACGCTTTGATGATACGTCTTTTCGTAAGCACCCTCCGCGAGACTGCATTCGATTGGTATGCCAGGTTGCCTGCTGGAACCATAAATTCGTGGGCGGATGAGTCAACTCCGCTTCCTTACGCATTTTTTCGATAAGGACGATAAATCCACCACTGCCCAGCTGTGTGCCACTAAGCAAGCGCACAATGATTCAGTCGATTCCTTTATGAAAAGATGGAGAGCGTTGGCAGTCAAATGCCCAGAGCCACACTCCCACGAGAGTCTAACTGACATGTGTCGAATGAATTTGAACTCTAAGCCACGCCTGAAGCTGGTGGGCTTGAAGCTTAAAACACTGGGAGAGCTCTTAGCCGTTGCCACGGAAACAGAGGCTGCCCTCAAAGATCATGAAAAAGAGAAGGGTGGTCTACGATCAGAAGAGGCGAGTCTTCGAAGTCTCGTAAGGGGCTTTTGCGTGTTGTCAATTTGATCTTTCCGGTATTTCTCGGTATAATGAAAGATATCTTAGGGCTAGGACTGCCCTTTCACTTCCTTACCTCCTTGGTAATAACTTACAGTAAGGAAATAAAGCCACAGCCAACTTCCAAAAGAAGAGATCTACGACCAACCTTCAAGTAAGAACAAAAATTCCAATCAAATAGGAAGTAGTGCATATAAGAAGGGAGACTACCTAACAGTGAATGAAGGAGTTACCAGTCGGGCTCCCCTCATCCGGTGAGGCAGGGGGATCCCTTACGCTCATAAGTTCAATAAGAAACTAAATTACAATCTCATTTCTTGCTTTCACTAAATAGTACTTACTTGACTTCATTCTACAGCGGCGCAACCCATTGATTGAATTTCCATTCCAACCCACGACATTGATTTGATTTTCAACCCATGAGTCAAAGAGTCAAGGATTTACAACCACGCCTAGTTCCCTTAATTCCGAGCCTGACGTTAGGAGAACTGATTCCAAGGCGGCGGCCGTTAGCTTTAAATAGTTCTGTTCCAAGCGAGCGAGATTTCAATAGGCTTAGCCAGGTCCAACTAAGCGGAGAAGCCAAGGGGAAAGGGTGATTCACCAACAAAACCGGCTTTCTTCACCTGATTCTTCCTCCGATGAAGCAGTCGAGAAGTCAATGGAAAAGGTACCATACCCGCGGGGGATATCTCAATCGAAGTCTCCAAATTGAGAAACGGCCCTTAAATCATCGTTTTAAGCCGCGTTCCGCTGATTAGATAGTCAATTCTCCATTGGACGCTTCAAATGACGATGACGCCCACTTTTCTTAAGAAATGGATGAATTCTTCTAATTTCACTGATTCTGAGAAAGCGGATTTGTCTGCTTATTCAACGGATGAACCGGATTCTTCAACTGCAATTGAGGAAGCTGACTCGCCTGATTCAAATTCTTCTGGAAAGTCCACAGGGGAAGGTTTATTCGCCTGGGAAGCATTCTCCGGGGAGTTCGCCCGGGAAGAAGGTGGATTTTCCGACCCAATCTCTTTCTGAACCGACCGAACGTTGTTCTTGATCTCAATTTCAGCGTTGGACAAGACGAGACTTGAATGTCTTTAGGGAAAGCAAAAGCAAGTCTTTGTTAGCGAGTAGTTCGTTTTCATGCGAGTAGCTCTAATTCTATGTGACGAAAGCGTCTTACGACTTCTGCTTCGCCTTCGCCTAGTGAACCGAACTAATCTGCTTTCCCTGAGCCTGATGCCTGAAGCGTTGGAACCGGAGATAGTGTTGGGGCTGGACCTAGCCTTAGAACTGGACCGAGCGCTTCGCTTGGTAACCCGAGTATGGAACCCGAGATTGCGTACCAACCACATTAGCCAGGGTCTGAAAGAAAGAAGAAGACAGAAGAGAAATGTCATCCGCAACTGACAACGTTAATCTACGAGCGGGAGGAAGGTCCCGGAGGGGCTTGCGCTTCCTAGTGCAAGGACCCGACAGGGGGCTCGACTGATAAGGAGAGGAGAAATTCAATCGTTTTTGGAAGGCCGAGGAAAGTCAGTCAAGTTAGAATAGAGCTAGCCGACAAGATCAATAGTAGAAGAAGGAAGGTTTTTCGAGAGCTTAGATCTGCATGAGGTTTTTTCCGTTGTGAAAGAAAAAGCTGCTAAATAGAAAAGGTACGTAGTAGCTTTACTAGAAAAGGAAAAGGCCGGTACCAACTCATTTAGAAGTCTCATTTTTCTACTTAGTCAACTAATCGACTCCATCTCCCACTCCTGGTTCTATCAAACCAGACACGGAATACCTGGAAATGAATAGCTGACTTCAGCAGGCATAGAGACCATAGGCTTTCTCTCCAGTACTCTGTCCATCAATTCTTCTTTCCATGCTCCGAGATGAGTTGACTTTCGAGTAGTCGATGATTCTAGACAGGATTATCCTATAGGTAAATCCTTGCCCTCAGAAGCGCAAGCCCTCCGGACCTTGTCTTTGTTCTTTCTTCAATGCTTGAGGGACTTCTTTCTTTCAATGTCAATGCTTCGGGTTCTACTAGACACACAGCGAGAAGTCGTTCTGCTCTGTTCAGCTAGCCCTAACACACTAGACCAAGCAAACCATCTAAGACCGAACCGTCTAACCTAGCTAGATCTGAGCTACCTGGATCCGTTTGTCAGTAAGTAATGGAGTAAGAGTTACCTGGATCCGTTTGTCAGTAAGTAATGGAGTAAGAGTTACCTGGATTGAGACAGTCTGAAGGATTAGTACCCCTCGGTCCAATTCCAGCTGCTGTTGCTCTCTCAGGACTTCCTAGGTAAATCGAGTATGTGAAAAAATTGTAAACAAATTATCACACATAGTCAAACCTTATACAATAGGTTCTCAGTCTACATCGATAGTTGCTTGAAGCCGATAGTGGGTAAGTGTTAGATGAACGAACCCTCTTGTGGATCGCTTTCTCTTGCACGTTAATGAA
>Ga0115854_10241_pt1 | contig 13047 bp, 6 predicted proteins | sample InSIn2SAF170_FD_83868 | JGI IMG/M metagenome (GOLD analysis project Ga0115854, IMG submission 83868)
TGCAATAGCTTCGGTTAGAGCAAAGCCCAAAATGGCATAACCAAATAATTGTTTAGCCAATGATGGATTTCGCGCCACGGAATGGATCAAAGAACTGAAGACGTTTCCAATACCGACAGCAGCTCCCGCTGAAGCAATTGTAGCAGCTCCGGCACCCATTGATTTTGCACCTTCTAACATCTTGGGTTGAGAATTCTCGTCACGCTTTTTGATTCACGATTTTTTGTTATGGATTTCTCGTCGATTCTTCCCCTCGTTCCTTTTCTCTTGGGCATCCCACTTGGAATGCAAAGCATTCTTTTCGATCTTGTACTAAGGTACACGGAACACCAACCCAATCTCAAAGAAACAGCAACTATGACCGCCAACTCACTTCTTATATATACGTCACCAGTACCATCTTGTTTAGCACAAGTGTGATTGTAGCCATGTGGAGGATTCCTTTGAGGTTGAGGCTCTCTGAAAGCCCAACTCTTATATACGTTACCGTTAGTCCCTCATTTTGTATCCATATCTATTTAGTCAAGTATCAGCCTCTCCTGTAGTAGCGAGGATAAACGTCGCATTCCCCACCTCTCTCAAGTCGAACTGAAAAAGAAGTTCATCGACAACACCGGCCTAATTACTAATAAGGCTCGCTATTTAAGATTTCGTTTGGAATTTGATTTGCAACCACCAGGATGGGAACATCTTCATCTCATTGGATCAACTTCATCGGAGAAATCCAGTTCTACGGCTCATGGTTCGAGCTCATCAAAGAAGTCAAATTCAGTGGGCCGAATCGAAGTCTTCCTCCTCACGCTTTCTATACTAGTCGGATAGGTTAACAGCTTCTGCCTATAGGCCCGTCTTTGCGTTTAGGCTGGATACATTCCTTTCAAAGCGTGATAAAATCATTGATTTAAAGGGCTTATAGAAAGAATTTCCCTTGGTATGACCTTATCTTCTCCATTTCTTGGTGCAACCTCTCTCTTTTCTTCGGCATAGCGATCCCTATTCTCCATTGAGTGTTTCGTACTTCCCATTTGAACTGAACCCGCACTTGCGACTTCTTCAAAGTGATTGTATTCGGCGGCATAATTGTATTGATAACGACTTTCTCACTTAAAAGATTGGATTTTCGCCCAGAAGCGGCACGAGGAGATAACGGATTTGTGGATCCACGATTTTGCTTTCATTTAAGGATTTCTTGTCATGTCATCAAAAAGGCATGATTCTCTTTCTTGGTAATAGGTGGAAGTCTTCTTTTTCCGTAACCTGAATGGATTGGTACGGTATTCAACCTAAACAGGGATGGAATGGTAACAGCAATGGAATGTGTTCCGTTAAATGAATGAAAGGATTGGGCTTTGAGCCTAGAGATAGAGAAAGGGAAAAGGCAAGGGGAGAGCTGATCTTCCAGTTCTACAGTAAAAGGGTTCGAGCCGAGCGTCAATCCAATCACAATTCTAAAGCTATGGTCCCAGTCCAGATCTTGCAGTTGGAGCTGCCCAAAGCCTTAGACGATAGGGGGGGCAGGTTGACTGATCGACCAAAGAGGGAATATGCAAGATTTCGACCAAAGTAAGAAGAAGCGAAAGTTCACTCACGTAACTCGAGATGAGCTAATTCAATCCTTGCGTTGAGGTACGCATGAATTCACTCCCCACTCCAGGAAGTGCGCGACTCAATGTCAACTTCAACTAACGTCGAACCCCGCTCGGAACGAGCAAATTCCTTGCTACATGAGGGATCCATATAAAAGAAAGAGAGAAAGGGTGCTCCTACCTGCGTTCTCCACAGGGGGTCAACAGTGGCAACCTATCTTCCTTTATATGCATTCTAAAGGAAGGAAGAGAGGACGTCTTAGCGCTAGCTAATCGTTGAATCTGAAAGAAATCTCACTTAGATCCTAAGGAGGAAAAGAGAGCTTCTTTTCGAAACTTATTAAAGGCAGGACTCACTACCCATATCTGATAAATGTAACTGCCCTTTTGACGGAAGAGGAAGAGGGACCAATGAAAGAATGAGAGTGCAGCCGTCCTTGCTTTACTACATTCCTAAAATTCTACGACAGGTCTCCTCCTTAAGGTGAGAGCTTTGTCCGCCTATATGTTTATCGGATAATAAGCTATACTTTCTATTTTAAAAGGAATTGACTCGAAATGCAAGAAAAGAAACTACTTCATGGGGCAAGGTCCGCTATTGTCCCTTCACTTAGGGCTGTGAATCAGGGCCTAGCAGTTAAGAGAGAGGTGTAACTAGTGCTGCTGTCGTCAGTCCACAAATTAACAAATATCATGAGAAAAGTGAAGGTAAAGCCCACCTCAATCCCTTCCCTTGGAAGTCGTGCCCAAAGATAAATAGACTAGAATAGAGCACGAAGGCCATTACTCCAAAGAATACTTGAAATCTACTTCCTCTTCTGGATGACGGGGGTTGGTTTCACCTGTACTTATCGATGAGTCTTTGTGTGATTGATCGAGCACAACAAGAAAGAATGAAAAAACAATCAAATACAAGGAGGATCATTGCGAGTAAAAAAAAGGATTTACTGAGTACGTCTGTAAGCCTTTATTCAAGCAAGCTTTCTTAGGGAGACAGACGTTTTGGTTCATCTCTGATTCCAGGCGCCGTTCATAGCCCTTGCCCAGCCCAGCCATTCCATCATCGAGTTCGGACCTAGTAAGGGCACTCCGTTAAAGCGGTTAGTCACAGAATCCCTAGCTATAGCTCCTGATCCTGATTGCATTGGGTGTTGTGGAGGGAATGCACGCAGCCAGTCGGTTCTCTGCTGCTTTAGCCGTCCCCGTATAAAAGAAGGGAAAAAGGAGAGAAAGAACCTCTTGCCACTGTTCTTGCCCCCGCGACTTTCCCCGATATGAATATGAATGTAATGCTCTCTCTCTTATGGCACCCGGTCATTTAAGCACCTACAATATCTTACGGCAGCTAAAGCAAGTGACTTAGTTATTCCACAGCATTCCGATCAAAGTTGCGTTTTCCCGGGAAAAACTAAGAGCTTTTTAGCTTATAAATTGAGAGAAAAAAGTTTTCACTTTTGTTTTCCCCGTATTTTTCATCAAAAATGGCTCTCAGAGGCAATCCACAAAGAAGAGGAATTTCCCGTTACTAACTGGTTTAAAGGAATGAATTCATATTAGCCCTAGATCAGTTACATCCATCTTGCTTTCCTTCTTAGCTAGGGGACTACGCCACCTGGCCCCAGCCTATGTAAGTGAAGTTTAGTTTAGCTGCTCAGGGTGGAAGAACCTTATAGACTTCTAACTGAATCAATGTCTAAGACTTCTAAAGTGAATCAATCTAAAGTAAAATCCTTGGCCGCCCGATGAGCCTCACTCTCTTTGAGAAATGATGTGCGCTACACCGCTAGCCTTCTTCCATACAGCCATCGGAATCTCATATCAGCTTACCAGGACAGATGCCCCTTTCTTAGTTTTTATATTCCATTCTTATCCTGTCTATCTCTATCTATTTCTTCTTTTAAGCGCTTAATAAGATTCTGGATTTGGAACTACAGCCTTAGCCCTAGTAGCGGAGACTGAAGACTTTGGATTTGAAGAAGAAAGTCCCCATCGGCTTTAGGAAGGGCCTTACCTCCAAGATCTCAGTTTGCACCAGGAGCCGATTGCTCTTAAGGAGAAAGCGATGGAACATAGTAGTGAATTTCTCTCTCTCTACCGATCCGCTTTCGGTTAAGTCAAAAGAAGGGACTCTTAAGTGCAGAAGGTAGAAGGTAAAGAGGCTTTCTTTGGCTTATACCGTCTATCCGCGCTTTCGACCTAAGCATAACAGGCCTTCCTCGTAGGGTACCATGCCTCGCAGCATTTATTTCTTCTTTTCATTCTCAGAACAATCTCCAGAAAGAGACTGAACGCCAACCCCAAATAGGAAGCTTAATCCAATCAATCCTCATGCTCCACTTTCTTCTATTCTTTCTTTCATCTTTCCAAAGAAGAGAATCCTCAACTTCGGAAGGGGCTCGAGAGCTTCAATCAGCCCTAATCAGTAAGGGGGAGCTAGCTTTAAAAGCGGCAAGGGGCTTCGGCTCTTATTTTAAAGCCGGACCCTTACAACTATTATATTTTATATTAAAAGGTCCTGCGCAATCAGAGAAAGAAGAAAGGGAATCCCCATCTCGACATTCTGAAGGCTAACTCCTAAAGCAATCACGCTAAGCTAAAGCAAAGTAAGTTCACTTCGGAAATCAATACAATAAGACAGACCGACCTTTGAACTCTTTTTCTCTACCCCCGTAGTCTCCCGAAGATCTATTAAGGCTAGTAGCTTGACCCCTCTGATGTAGGGCCGCCATTTCTGACGTTCTAAAGGAATAGCGTAAGGTCTTTTTCATCTATTTCATCTAAGGGCTAAAGAAGCTCTTTCTTAGGACCGAGGGCAGCGGTTACATCCCGGTAGTCAGCAAGAGCGCTTCAGTCTCAAATGAAAGCTAAGCGGGAAGAAGGATACTTAAATTGAAATAGGTTTCAGAGGTCGAAAAGACTATATGGTGGGTCTATACAGAAGTACGCCAACCGAACGGCTTTCTAACGAGGAAGAGAATGGGAGGGGGACACGGCTAAGTAGGCAGGCTTTTGGGGTGAAGGGACAATAAGGTCTTAGGGCATTTGGTAATGCGCCAACACGGATCCTTTTTTTCTTGTGTTTGCTAACTAGGTATAGAACGCGACGAGTGCACAGCACAATAAGGCATTGGTGCGAGACAAGGGCTAGAGCTGCTATAGCGATGGAGGTTGGTATGCGGGGGGGAAAGGGGAAGCTCTATACTTTGATTACAAAAAGAGTGACGAACCTTCATTCCACGAATCTAAAACATGCCTTTCTCCAAGAAAAAAGAGACCCCCTTTTTTAGGGCTGTGTTCGGTTAACGAACAGAGGGGAGTGAGACTAAGTTCTTTCTGAAGCACGCACGGATACGGATTCAAAAGGAATCTATTCTCTATATGAGATGCGGGTATACCTGAGACCGAGGATTGATCCGAGAGAATTAGACTAGCTTATCTGAGTTGAATGAGGAATGCACTGATCCCGGGTGGGCGAGGGAATGGCCATGATTCAAGGGCTCCCTTGGGGTTTCTATTATTTAACGGTTGCGTAACAAGCTCTTTTTGAGGTGAGGCCTCACCTTGTCCGTGCCTCCGCCCAGGTTCCCCTTATTCCTCCGGCAACCTACCCTTGGACTCTGGTAGTGGAAGGAAGGCCACCATCGAGTTTAGTCGCGGAGAAGGGCCAGACTTCTGGAGCTGCTAGTAAACTTGCTCTTTACCATGCCCTAGACAGTCATTACAGTCAAAGATTCATGGATTGGTGAAGAGGTGCGACAAGGGATTACAGAGCTAGTACAGATGCTAACCCCCTTTCAGTGCAGGAAGGACTGCTTGATGAAATGACGTACTTAGGATTCCCTCACTGTCAAGCAAGGGAGTGACGAGAGGGTATCAAAACCACTCTTTAGAAAGATAGCCTACATTGAACCAAAGGAGTGATCCCCACTCCGAATGAGATGTCGTATACGCAAATGCTCTTTCCGTTGCAGGCATAAGCGCTGCAAACATGGCTACTTCAGCTCTTTTCGGAAGATAAGATAGTTCCGTCACTTCTGGGATTAAGGGAGTTCCCCCGAGGGAAAGACAGTCAATAGGAATTCTCTCTACTCTAGAACCCATAGGCCTAGGAGCAATAGACTGAAGAGGTACGGTGTAACAAAGTCAGTAACAAAGGTAGAAGGAAGAAAAGCCAGGGACGAAGAGAAGAGGTATAGAAAACCTCCGTCAGGGCCCCCCCTTAAGCAGCAAAACAGGACTTTCGGTCAGTTCAAGTACAAACCATTAGAGGTAGGGATGCTCTCACCTCTTCGTGCTATAATAAGGGAATACCCACCTTTTCTACTTGAATTGATCTTGGGAAGGTGTGACTTCGGTAGAGGATCGAAAATCAAATCATTAGTGAAGGTAAACAGCCAGAACCAGAATGAGAACGAAAAGGCATAGTATACCAACCATATTCCCGGGGATTCACAGAAAACCGGGAAAGTAGGGCATCATATAGTAAAGCCGGAGTAAAGACGGAATGCCTCTTTGACTGCCCCAGATAGCTGAAATCGATCGTAGATTTCACCAACTTCTATTTCAATAGCTGCTGCCAGAGAGAGGGAAAGTTAGAATATAGGCATTGGTCTCGGAAAGCCCTCCCTAGGGACCGGGGAAGCTTCATGGCGTCTATCCAACTCTGTTGCCGGGGAGGATAGCTCCTTCAGTGACCGATGTTGGTGCCATTTCTTCTCTTGGAGGAATGGTAGCTGCTTTTGAATCAGCGTAAGACTAAATAGACTTAGAATAATTGGGCTTAAGCTATAGGTAGTTCTTTCGGATTGAATCTTCATCCTAACATCAAAATACCACATCGAACGAAAGACATTAGCGAACATTGAACCAGATACCGTTGAGCTAGATGGCAGAAAGAGTGAGGGAGCTGGATGACATTCTTTTTTTTTAGGGAATACCTGGAGATAGGCCAAGCCGATTAGACGGAATTAGTGGTTTAGGTCTTACCCTGGGATTCTACTTGCCTTTTTTGCTTTTAGAACGGAGAGGGAACCTGAAGTCTGGCAGAAAATCCGAATCATAGTTAGCTGAATAGAACTAGTGTCGTAGCCAAGAGAATGGGAAGCAAGGAGTCAGAATTCGGTTGGGATTCTGTGAGTGAGGGAGCAGAGGCAGAATCGAACTAAGAAGATTCGGAGTAATGAAAATCGAACGAAAAAGCAACTTACCAATCCAGCTGACATTTTTTGAGAAAATCCTCCTAGAAAGAGGAACTTGGCAGAGGTAGACTCGGCATCTGGCTCACCTGCAAAAATGAATTTCAAAAGGCTCTTCCCGGCTAGCTAAGCCGGAAAGATTTCAAGTTCGATCCTTTGCCATGAAAAAAAAATCCTAATATAGATAGTGTTCAGTGAGTGGTAGCTGTTGTCGTTGAAGGATTCTCTTTGAACGAATCCGATTTGTCACTGGTGAAGAATCTTTGATAGCGGCATCCCAATAAGCAGACGATAAGTAGGCTTTGCCATAGCATTATTCGTCTTCGAAGCTGTCTTATTCTAGCCATGGCATTAATCGAGGGCTTTCCGTCCGGCGTGTGCATTTAGAAAGGTTTACTTCTGTAGGCCCTCTTCGGCTATCTATGTCCAAGCACACAAGCAACGAAGTCGGGTGGTGGTCTGTCTGGGAAGGTTTCCTCCGAAGAACCGAAAGCAAAGCGCTATGCCGGGATCGGATAAAAAGCAAAAGTATAGCGCGCAAGTAGAGCATAAAGTCTTGGCTTGATTAGGACAAGCGTAGCAGGTGCGTAGCAGCCTTGTGGCACTGCCCTTTCAGGTATATCCCATACATCAAGTAAGCTTTCACTTCAACGGAGATAGAAAGTCTTTTATCAATTCCCAGCGTGACACACTAGATAGAGCTGCAGAGACATGAATCAAATCTTTTCTCTCCCGGGAAGAAGGTTGCCCATATTCTATATCTTGATTCGGAAAGATCACTTTCAGAACGGATGCATCTCAAGCTCTCGCTTTCAGAGCAGATGTGCCAGAAGTTTCATTACGAAGCTATGCTGATATCTATCTAAGAGGCAGGGGCGGACCTTACCGCATTTCCAATCCACAAGCAAAGCATTGAATGAACACAGAAAAGAGTGGGAATAACAAAGGAAGGGGAGGTAAGAGTAGCAGCGACGGGGACAGAGATAACAGCAGTGGCAAAGAGAGTTTTCGTAGACTCTTCCTTATAGTAAACACCTTACCTTGGCGAGTATAAGTGGAAAAGAGCAGTCGTTACGCCGATGAAAGCCAGAACCCTAGATGCAGAGCAGTCGTAAGGGGCGTTGCGTATGCGTGAGGTGCATCTAGCCTTAACCCTTGGGCCAGTTAAGAGAGTCAGTCTTCTTCAGTATCCCATCTGTCTATTAGTCAAAGCGGAATCACAACTGTCTCACGAAAGAAGGGTCTCCAGCAGTGTATTCATGGTCACTCCAAACATAGGATTTTCGGCATATACCATTGAAGAGTCGCTTTTCCTTTCCGCGTGCAGAGGGGATATCTTGAGTTTAGTATTCATCCGCTAGTGGAAGGCGTCGAAGGTTTAGCCTAGCCCAGAATAACCTCTTGGAGTTGGAGGAATAACCGCAGTTAGGTGCCTAGCCTGGAATGCTTGCAAAGTAGCTAGGCCTGTCCTCGTTCTAGTAGTGGGCAAATCAATCCCCTGCTGTTAGGAAGAATGAATCCGAGAGTGCTAATTCTGCAACTGCATGTGGAAAATCCGGTGCTAGTCTTAGTAAGAATCCCCTGCGCATTCATCTGACTCTATCAATTCCCCTTTTGAATGGACATCGACCTCCTTAGATTAGATTCAAGTAAGGGCATTGGAGCTCTTTGATGTTGATGCTTGAGAAGAACCTGTGGCACTGACCTGACTTTCGGAATAGAATGGCGCTGCAATAAGGACTTTCAGGTTTGAAAGCAGAATTGGACATTGCTGGAACAAGAGAATCCGAGAAGCCAAAAAAGTCATTCTGAGTCTGAGGGAAGTAGTATGACAGTTATTGCTAGCTCTGACTATGCCCAGCCAGGCAAAAAGCAAAAACCTATCCGTCAACCATCTAAGACCGGTTCTGCTTCTATGGCATCTTCTTAGACTATTATCCCTGTCCATTAAGGCAGTTCAGGTTCAGTTCCTTTCCGTTAATTCAATATCTGTCTGTCCTGCGAAATCAACAGGAAATTTTGCAGTTGCTTTAGCAGCTCCGGTAAAGGCGAAAAGAGCTTCGGTTTGGTTGCAGGAAAGAGAGCAGCAGATTCTGGGCATGAATGTGGAGCAGATTCTCGAACAAGATTCTTTCGTCCGAACACCGGATAAGCATTCGATTTGACCTATGTCAGTTGCTCGCATTAGGACAAAGAAGAAGAAGGTCCTTAACAAGCCCTTTCCCTGTCCCCGCAAGAGTCACTCTTTCGACGCTTTCTTGACCACGGTCGACAATAGCTCTGACTCCGCTTTTCAAAGAACCTATGAGTGCAAAAACCGGTAATCCCGCATTTCTGCTCAGGGGTAATCCCGAAATACAAGATCAGCCTTCTCGTTTGGGGACATCATTGGCTTCATTCCTATCCCAACTGTCGAATCCAAAGCTAAGCCTAAACCGTCACTCCGCCTTTCACTCGTTTGCAAACAGTATTCAGGAGTGGAATCAGGAATGAAAAGGGATTGACTCTTTGAGGCAAGGGAACTAGTTGCGAGAGATCTGTCTCATGTTATGGCATGGAAAGAAAATAGTCAATGCCGCAGATCGTTTGCGGATGCTAATGTGCTTCAATAGTAGGAGAAAGAGAAAAAGCTCATCATTGATCCGAAAGTGCAAAAGTATCCTCTCTGCAGCCTATTACCTATTCTCTTCCTTGCGTGGGATATCTTAACTAGGGTAATCAAGGCAAAATAACGCTTTGGACAATTCCCCCATTCCATTCACAGCTGCTATTCCGACATCAGGTTAGAGCACCAGCTCTTCGTCTTCATCTAAGAAGGCATTAGACATGGGCAAGAGCCCTTCGAGCAGCAATCCTTGATCGAAGTGAAGGAAGAAAGCAAAAAGCGCTAGTCCTCTTCTGTTATGGGATTGGATAGTGAATCATATTCAATAGCAGGGGATTCTATAACAGCCAGATATGCCTATTGTTGGTATATACTGTAACAGCAGAGTTGCCTACTTCTGAAAGTAGCCCATCCGAGAGTAAGATAGAGAAAAGTCCCAACATCTGATTCACGTGCAAAACCTTTTTTTTTCTAATTGCTTTCAGCTCTGTCAAAGAAGCCCTTCTCTTCTTCTCTTCCGAAAGCCATTTTTCCTAAATTTATTCTTGCTCGTAACCTATTTGTTCTGAAAAGAACCTTTGTTTGCAAGGTAACTCGAAAAATCTTAAGAGAAGAAAGTTGCTAGCAGAGGGTAGAGAAGTGCCACACCTTCGTGGATTGATCGAGTTCCGTGTACTGATTCTCATCGAGATTAGGTTGGTGTTCCGCTAGGGGGAATAGCGCCTTTCAGTCTACAAGGAACTCTTTGAGAAATTGCCCGTCAGTTAGTTAGGAATCGTATTAGTCAATCAAACAAAGTGTCAAAACCCCGTATTTTTGATTAAAAAAGAGCTATTTAAGCATTCACAAACTAGTTGCTATGAGGACTTCCTTACTCAACTAGAATAGAGAGAGTAAAGAAGTCAAGCTACCATCCCGCGTATACGATCTCCCCTACTCATTCGTTCTCTTCCTTCTTTTCGTTGCTGGGCTAGCTCGAAAGCAACAGTTAGCGCATCTGTTTTCTCGCTTGCTTAAAGCATCATTCCTTAACTAGCTAAGAGTTGAGTAAGGACTTTAGTGCTTAATCTACTATTAGCAGCTAAACAAGGAAAGACGGGGAAGCAGCGGATAGAAGTAACCACTCTAGGGGATTGGAAGAGCTACTACAACAGCAAGGAAAGCAATTGGTTACGCTCGACGAGAGTAGCTAGAAGCCTTAATAAGCGCTAGGGCGGACCTCTTCCCTTTCCTTTCCGGGATCTATTATCATAAGTGGAGTTCTTTCTTGACTGATAGGATGCCTTTAAACGACCCTCTCCTTTTGCGTAAGTAAGAGAAAGTCGTTTTCTCGAGCTACCTCAACGACCCCACTCTCGCTTTCGCTCTCAAATCAACTCTATCGGTCGAGCACAAACTCTTAAGAATAGTCGTGAGCGGGAGTCGAACCCACATCTTCGGGCAAAAGACAGACCCGGCGAATTACCTCTATTCCATCACGAGTAACGCGGTTCAATAAATCCTATAAGGCATAGTCCGCGGGCAGAATCGGATGCCAGCCGGGGTAGACGGGACGGATCAGTCCTCAGAAAACGCATTCGTTCTCTTATAGAGTGAAGGGGCCCGCCTCACCACTCCCCCTCCCTTTCTCACGGAAAGCTATCCAGCAAATCAGAATACTCGCCATGAAAAAGGCCTGCCTTTCACGGCGTGAAAGAAGTCCTGCTCTTTCACTGCCTGACTTTGGCCTCTCTCTAGCCAAACACCGGCATTTGCCCCAAGCCCGCCTCACCGCCCCCTCTCGCGCCTCTCTCTTTCTTTCTGAAGAAATTGATTCATTTCCCGTTCCCAATAATGGAGCATTACCTGAGAAAAGCGAAGACGTTTCACGTTCTTTTTCAGTTCTTCTTTTATTTGCCTCTTTCTTAATTCGATATAAGGATTAGGTTGCTGCTCCGGCGGACCCAGGCGCAATTCTAGGTCTATCTTACTATACGATGCACCTAGGTTACCAGACGTTCAGACTGAAGTCTGAGAAGGCAAGAAGAAGAGGGGCAAGAATGGAATAGATTAGGAGCTGTCCCTCGCTTATTGGCAGTCGGAGGCGAAAAGGGGCGCTTTGGTTTGAGGATTAAAAACCTGCTTTCTTTTCCGCCTTAGGAGCGAATCTGATCTACGACCACCCTCATGCTAATGGTATTCTGACCTAGGAACTATAACGAACATAAGCTAGAAAGAGGCCGGATCTCTCTCCCACATGGGATAGGAAGATCAAAGCTAGCCCTCTCTCAGATAGCACACCCGGATGCCTAACATCTTCCTTCTAGTTGACAACCCAGGGAGGGAACTCCTTCTTTAGCCCATCAGCCGGATCCTAGCTACCCTTCTGTAACCAAGAAGCCTTCTCTCGTTGACAACCCTGATGCTACACATGTGTCATATATACGCGTGTAACATGTGAATGAACATATGAACATGTTACATCAGTGGTAGCTTGAACAAACAACAATTTCTCCCTTCTCTAATAGCACGTCTCATTCATGTTCAAAGCAGACTGTCTTCATGCTCAATCAGTAGCAAGTTGACTTCATCCCCGGAGACCGGTCCAGTAGAGGACCCTTTGGGCGGAAACTACTCTGTTATCTTGCATTCCTCATTCGCATTAGAGACAGACAAGCTTTCTTATTCGAAAAAGAGCTCTAGAAGTTCAGTCGGTGTTCTCTCATCTCTTAATTAAGATATTTCGAAATCGAGAATCGTGAGACTCGCCCAACCTAGTAAAGGGGCTTTCATCGGTATTTTGTTTAGGGATAAACCCTACTAAGGAAAGGATGAGATATAGCGTTAACTCCACTTGTTGGTATTCGTTGGGACGCATGCTTGGCTAAAAGTTCTAACTGCTCTAGTTGAGACTGCTGCTAGCTTTCCAGCTACTGGATCACTAAAAGCTAATAATAGGGATCAAAACCTCACTGTCCTTATGAGTGGTAGTTCTACGATGTTAATGTGTTAAGCATAAAACTAGCCTTAGTTCTTGATTTCCGGTCTCTCCTCTTTAATGCTGGAGAAGACTCCACTGCTAATGTTTGAGGGCGTGGTGACTATCTATTACAGGTTGGTCAGGAGACAGAAGGGAAGGAATTAGACATCTCGATTATTGATCCGACGAACCACTACACCTGATTATTCACCAATAGGGTGGTGGACACTATTGGGATACAACAGCAGATATTTTGATCTTCTGTACAAATTGAAAAGGTTATCTTTATTATGGATTACCAGGTCTCCAACAATATATTTATTGGCTGCTCCGTCTCTCTCATAGGCCCAGGTACGTAGCAATTATTTATTACCAAGCAAGAGGCAAGGATAACCTATTGACTTTCTATCCGCACTCTCAATATACCATACAGCTGAACGTAGATTAGATATGTCGGATCGGACCAAGGGAGTCATTTGGAAGATACGGAGATTTTCATACGAATACAAAACTTTCCGGCCTTTTATTCGACTTTCCTCACCTTAATTCCCAAGGGCCGAGAGATTTTTTCCGATAGCTTTCTTCAACACGCTATAAAAAAAAGGATACCGCTTGCAAACAGGATTGAGAAGGCCAAAGTCAGGCAGTGAAAGAGCAGGACTTCTTTCACGCCGTGAAAGGCAGGCCTTTTTCATGGCGAGT
>Ga0115854_10243_pt1 | contig 13012 bp, 11 predicted proteins | sample InSIn2SAF170_FD_83868 | JGI IMG/M metagenome (GOLD analysis project Ga0115854, IMG submission 83868)
CCAAGGACCGCCCAGGTAGTGTGTTGTCATGGCAGAGACTTTGTACTCGCGTGCAAGGGCCATGACGTTCTGAGTGTCTTTACCGTAGGGGTTGGATGCCCAGTGATCGTAAGCCATGGCGGGTGTAACGAGTGTGTTGTTCGATGGCCACGATGCCATGATATCGCGGAAGTTGGCCGTCTGCTCAGACATCGTGAAGTTGGTTACGTTGTGGAAGGTGTAGCCCCAAACCACGCGCGCACCACTATCCAGGGTAGCATTCAGACCAGCCTCAGATGTCTTATTGGACCATGTGTGGTGGGCGTGATCGAGGTTAGTTGTGGTACCGGCATTCAGAGCCTCGTACAGACCAGCAAGCTGCCCGATATACACATCATCTGGGGTGAAGTATGAGTTGGCGACATACTCGCCATACCGCAGAAAGTATTCGGCCAGAGATGTGTTGGAGCCAATTGTCTTGAATGCCGTCTGCCAACCGTGACGGTGTGTGTCGATGAAACCAGGTGAGATGATCTTGCCAGTGCAGTCTACAACATCGGTATTGTTAGGGAGGCTGTTGGGTACAGCACTATCGTAGAGACCGGCAATGCGATCACCGTCAAGCAGCACCGAGCCGTGGCGGAGGACGCCTAGCGCCTCAGTCTTGGTGTCGAAAGTGATGATGGCCGAGGCGTTCGACAGGAGCACGGAAGTGGCGCCAGTAGCGGCGGCATGGCACAAAAGCGCCAACGTACCAAGCTGATGACGCATGTTACTGTATATATAAAGTCTGGGAACCCTTCAAGTTAACGAGCGTGGGTTTTGGCCGACGGCAGGTTGCACATGGTTATATATCATAACGGCAGCATCGGCAGTTGGGCCACTTAGCTGAGATTTTTCATCGATTAGCATCACGAGTTGTCGGCAGTTGCACTATGTCCGGTCAGTCAGTCAGTGCTAACACATGGTCACTTAGTGCTCTACCGCGAGTAGACTCTTAGCACACTGACCACCTCCCCGGGAGCCCGTTCCGTTGGTCATGGTCGAGGGAACCGGGAGATTATTGTTACAAACCAGCGACCAGGTCTGCTCGTGCTACTTGAGTTCTTCTAAAACTGTATCATAACGCTAAAGATAGCTCGTGACAGGTAGCAGAGACATGATCGAAAAAGAAAAGCCATGGATGCGTAGTGTAGAATCTGGAGGTGAAGCGTGAGATACGGCGAATTTCCCCGACTTTGTCAATCCACTTTTGTCCCTAGCGCTCGGCATCTCGACCAAAAAGCCGGGGTGCAGCATTCGGATTTACGGATTTATGCACCAGAATGACGTAAAATAATAAACGATATAACGCGGTATTGGGAAGCTGGATTCTTCTGGAAGGACGCTTCCATACGTTTATTATGTGTTGGCTGACCTACATACCGATCGACAGTAGTACACCTGCACTCTTCCTCTTAACCCAGCAACTTTTTTGTATGGCACCACGTCGTACTTGTCTTTTAGATACAATCAAGGATATAATGTTATAGATATGTTCGTTTGTTTGGTCAATTAAAAGTCATCAACCTAATTATGAATGATTTACTGTTATCCCCTAAACCAAGGGTTGTCTGAAGGCGGCAGGGTGGCACAGCCTATATCATTTACTCAATAGCGATTATGAACTGAACTCCAATCACATACGATTCATGTTCGTCATGGAATGCAAGCAGTATACTACGTCGATCAGAGAATACTAGTCATCCTACACTGTCTGCGTACACATACATGTATCTCTCGTTTCGCTCAAGCATTCGCCTTCTTCCACGCCGCAGCGTGTTCTCTCAAGAAGTTTCGTACCTCTTTCTTGTCACGACACGCATCAACTAGCGCTAATTCTGCATTCTCGTTCCCGTCATACATATTTGGGTCTTTATCTTCGAGCGCAGCTTCAATTGGCCACTCCGGAATCCACACCGTGTCCTTCGCCTCGCGCTTCCACCCCCATATCCCATCTTTCTGACCGTAAGTCAATGCCGCCAGAGGCTCAGAGCTGTATCGCAGCTTCTCATCTTCTTCGTTCTTAGACTTTTCTTGTCGCCATTTGACCGACGGATGCATCCATTCTCTAGTCTCGCCAAGCTTTTTCAGTGGTGTGTGAAACTCTGTCGACCTGTCGTCGCATACGCCCGGTTTTCGGGTTTCTGGATTCGAGATGAACTTGTACATCAGGCTGTAGCTATCCTGATTGCGGAATAAGGTCCAGTGATCGGGCTTGATAGGTGGGACTACGCTCGCGCTGAAGCAGTATGTCCGAACCATCCTCTCCTTGGACGTTGCTTTCTCGTGAGATGGGGACGAGAAGAATGAGCCAAGCCAATTCGTTGTCGCGTTTAGATCCTCGGTGATGGCGGCGACCGCCTTGCCCACCATACCCGTACTTGGTGCTTCCTTCGTACGCAAAGATTGTTCAGCGTCATCTTCAACCACGCGCTGTAGGTAAGTAGCGAGTGTGGCGTTCGTGAAATAATCGAAGGCGAGGTACGGTCGGCATTGCTCGACCATCCATGCGAAAGTGATGTTTGCCAACCCTGTTATATTAAGGCGTCAAAATCATGTATGTTCATTGGGGAAGGATTGACCCGAGAAACTGAGACGGGGCGAGAAGAAGCGGCGATGCAGCTTACCTTCAAAATCTGTCTTTGCCTCTTCTGTTCCTCCGCCGACGTTGATATGGACGCCTGTGTAGCAAGTCAGTATGTATCACCAGATACTGGATTTATTGCTCACCTGTGAACCAAACCTGGGCCAGGTCTGGCTCGCAAGCCGCCTTTTGCTCTTGAAGCTCTTCATCAATGCGCCGTCGGTGCTCGGTAAGCTCAGGCCAGTCCAACTCGTCCTTTGCTAGTATTTTATTCTCCTCTATGATACTGTCCTCATTTGGAATGTAGTATAACGTCGGTAGGAAAGGCTGTCGACGGTCATCGAGAGCTAACGCATGGAATGCATGCTTAATATCTGAATTTCGTCAGTCAAGATTCCAGATGAAGGGTTTTGAGACGGATGACTTACATGGATTCCACTTGACATTGAGCCACTCGAAGACCTGGCGACTTGACGCGTGGCTGTGAATGTGGGAGTCCGCGTACCCGAGACTCCCCACTGTATCGAAAACACCGACAAGCTCAATTGATCGAGAGTTCGCATACTCCTTTGCGTACGTACCCATATCGTACCAAGGAATCTTGACATTACAGGTCTCTTTCTGGCTTTCAGGGACAAAAGGAGCTTTGCCCATTTTCCACTCGAAGTACTCCTTGGTTTTTCGAAAGTTGTGTTTACTCGTGTTCTTTTGATAGGCGGCAAACAGAGATGGGAAATACCGCATAGAATCGGGTTCTATGACACCCAGGTCGGTAATCATGCCGGCGACTGCTCGAGCTGTGAAGGCACCCCTGCTGAAGCCGAAACAATATATTTTATCGCCGGGCGAGTAGTTGTTGACCACGAAGTTATATGCTTCGAGCACGTTGACCACCAGACCATCTCCAGTGGCTCCCTGGCGTTTAGATTCAAATGCTGACAAGCTACCGGTTCCCACACCAGAGTCGTAGTAGACTATCTGCTGCCAGACCCTGTTATCTTCTTTGTCCAGACCGGCTTTTGCAATGGTCCTGGCCATGCGTGTGATGTTGGATGGCAGGTTGTGTTTTCCACTGACAGATGATTGCCAGGTGCCATCGCAACACAAAACGATCTTCTTTGGAGCTGCCTCAACCGCCTCTGCCATAGTTACTGTCGATGTCGGTACTGTAGAGCTTGTATTATAGCAGGTAAAATGATGTGAATGCTCAAACGATTGTGAGTAGTAGCTGCCTTATATATTGTGAGATATCAAGGGATTGACCGCGCACTGATCGAGCCAGGTTGGCGAGAAAGCCTTCAGCTGAACATCATGCGGCGTGACAGCCTTCCACTGAGCCCATACGAAGTAGAAGCTTTCACTTGAACCTCGTGCGGTGTAGAGCCTTTCAGCTGAACTGCATGCAGTCACATAAAAGTCGAGAAACTCAGCTGAACCCCAGGCGGGTAATCCCTAGCGTAGCGCCACGTATTTGTCAGTGTTCTGGCCCGTCGTGGACCCCAGTCGACAAGAGCGACACGAACGATCATGGCCACGGATGTTTGTAATTTCGCGGAAGGCTATCAATCGCACGGCTTGCCTACCTGTGGAAGCTATTTTGATGTTTTATATATGGGTTCTGTTGCTTGTGTACTGCCTGTTCGATTTCCTAGTCAGCCACGGTTCTGTGACAATCGCTCACTAGTCGAACAGGGCTGACCTATATTTTTCCGCGGGAAGTGCCTCCACAATACCTCATTATCATACCATAGGCATAGTGCTAGCTGCAGCGTTTGTAAGCCGATGATACAATTGCTTTCAGCTGAAAAGCGGGGTTGTAGTGGAGCAAACAGTCAGTTCCTCACTGGAAGATGCGGCGACAATAACAGTAGATAAACTGAATATGGCACATATATACCATAGATTGGCAGGGCGCAGCAAGATCTGGGAAGACTATAGATAGTAGGATAATAAGGGTGATGCACAGCGAACATCCTCTCATGACGTCAATATTTCGATCATTTGAGGGCACATTGGATCTTAGCTAGAAGGACGCCAATCTACCATCATCGTAAATGAATAATACAACATAACCTCTACATTCGACTAAAGGACATTGAAACCAAGTTCTCCTGTCCATTCCATTGAAAGTTGTCAACTTAAATTTGATCAATTCACTGTTTCTCTTTCCTGAGAGCGAAAAAATATTCTTGACAGAGGAGGTTGCGACCAGAATAACGACGGATAAATACTTCCCCAATCGTGTTGCATCATCAACTGGCGACCTTACGTCACACAAGCGACACAGCTGATGATAACCCGGTCCAAACCCGAGTTTCTCCAGTTGAAATCCTTGATCTGGTCGGCACAGCCAGCAGCAAGAATCTAGCGTCCAAGCTTGACTCGTGACCCAAGAAAGTTGTGCAATAAGAGCTTTTGAACCACACTTCTTGCTTCAGATCATCTTTATTCGAGTTATTTGATACTTGCACAACCTGACTTACGAGTTCCCTCTCATCCATGGATGCCCAAGCAACTCCTTCGCGGTCCACCTATCTTCAAGCCTCCACCGCAACATGCACCTCACAAACTGCAGAAGCTCTTCCTTCTTTTCTCCATCTAGATTCTCTTCTGGTCTCTCTAAAGTCAAGCCTTGCGGTTTGTGTATCTTAGCTATCCAATTCCCTAATCGACTTTCAGTTAGCTGTATATGGTACCTTGGAAACGCAGTCTCACCTTCGCCATTGAAGAATTCTTTCCTTCGCGCTCCTTTCTCCAGCATATCCATCGGCGGCGGACTGAGTATCGGAACTAAGTTTACGAGATGAGCTCTGGTCAGGTATCGCTTTCCGGTTGGACCAATGCCGCAGAAGAGTTGTTTGTCCTCATAGAGGTCCCAAATCTGTGCACCCTGGTCAATGTCTAATCTCGCGTCAGGCTTTAGACAGTAAATGCCATCGCTCCGACGTTCCAGATATCAGCTAGACGATTCCATTCAGCCTTCAGCATAACCTCTGGACATCGGTAGACATCTGGTTGCGCGTCATGGATCTGAGGTTTGTCGCCACGAACTGTAGAGCCGAAGTCTCCGAGGACAGCACGACCGTACTCTTTCGGCAATCCAAACTGGCGTGTCGCGTAGATTGGCTTGCCGTCTACAACTTTTCGAGTCGAGTGAGATGTCATTTCGACATCAACAAAGGCTTTCGAGATGCCCTGATCCTCGATCTTTATCAGGATGTTGTCGGCCTTTATGTCTACACTCCTGTCAACAGTATTGAGAGACGACACGTGTTAGACCATACCTGTATGTATGATCTTAGCTTCCTTATGAAGGTAATCAAGCGCAAGGAACACTTGCGACAGCCCAGCTCATAGAAGCTTGTCCGTGAAGCGATGCGCAGGGTTTCTGTTCGAAAGATCCTTAAAACTATCCTACATTAGTTTCTGGACTAGAAATCGATGATTGCCACCTTGTCGGGGAATGACAAACAAATCAAGGGCTATCCGGGCGTGGTTGCATCCTGGATGAAAAGCATTGCCTTTTTTTAGGATATTGTACATTTTGTACTCTTCTTCGTCCATTCCCTCTCTCGTGAAGACTTTCAAGGTCGTATAAGTGTGGCGACTGGTTTGCTGTTAGTGTAGATAGCATTATTGCCAAATGCTAACTCACTGTAGATCACATGCCAGACAAACAGCTTACGTAAGACCGAAACCAAGTTCGCCTACTACTTGGTACTTTGATGCGAAGACATCGCCTGAGTTGACCAGATAGTAGACGTCCCTGTGGAACTCCTCAAGCTGTTCTTCCTCAAACAATACCGCGTCGCTGACGACTTCGAAACCGGATGTCGGAAATTTGAGTTGGGGTCATGGTTGCCTTTGAAAGAGCGACTTCGCTAGTTTAAACATAAATAAACCTGCAAAGAGTGAGTCTTAATAGCTCTCGATAGGTTTCTGTCCGAGGGATAAGCCCTCTCATTGGTCAGCTCGTCTTGCCTAGTCTCTATTGAGGACTAGCGCAGGTACGCACGGTTCAGTTGATCGCATATATCGCGTCTCAGTAGGTGCCCATAGTCAATATCACGAACCACCTTCTCCACCTCACACATTATCTCCACCTGCGCTCCACCAGCGCTCAGTTTCGGGTAGATTTTTCTAGTTGCAGGTGATGTTGATTGATGTCTAGATTGGGATGGTTGGTAGACGAGGCAAGGCTTAGGAGAGTGCCTGTGCGCCTGATGAGCCTGTTCAGCCAATGGGCTGCGTTTCGGCCTCTATCAACTATCGCGCTCTTATCGAAGCCAACCTCGGGAACGGTATAGGTCGCAAGTTCAGATCCCTTCATAAAGGGGTCCGTCCGTTCGATGTCATCATCACAACATTACTTATAATTAACCTTCATCCCCATCCGAATCATAAAGCTAACCATAGAGCTACACTGGTACCGACAAAAGCCGCTACCACAGACTTGGACATCCTAACAGCACCAGATTGCCCATTCCTAGCAAATTCCCAGCACTTTCTATCTTCATTACCTGCCTGGATGTAGAAACTTTGGAAACTGTATGGCGCCGTGCCACAGCTTCCCTCATCTTCAGACCAACAACTGAATCCATACCATGGCTGCAAACCGTTTTCATCATTGGGATCTTTTTCCGTACAACCCTTGCCCGGGTAGAGCGTGGCCCTCCTCCTTGCGGGATGGCACGGCTTCTGGTCGTCGGTATTGGGATTTAGTAAGTGCTGTCGGTACATTACGCTGGAGTAATTGGCAGAGGCGTCGTATTCGTCGGCATTAAGAATCGACCAATGGAGGCCCTTTTCGCCTGCGACGGCGGGCTGGTTTCCGGTCTGGTTGACGAACCCTGAGGTCGCGTTGCCACCAAAGAGGTCCGCGAGATCGAAGCAGACCGGTAGGATTGGGATGCTTGCTGTAGTGAAGGTCGGAGCTCGGCGGGTGGCGCTGAAGCCACAGGAGTCATCTTGGCTTGCGGTGGAAAAGCGCAGTATCAAGTTCAGGCTGGTATGCAAATTAGCTTATGATTTTGTGCCAAAAAAAGGGTTCAGACTAACTTAAGACTGTCAGAGCCCTGTGCTTGAATTGTGATGGGCAGGGAGAGCAGAGCAAGAGCTTCGGCTGTGCGGACAAGCGTGAGTAGCTGCATCACGAAAATCAAGCTGAGATATGGTATGTATGAATGCTCATGCAAGGGCAACTTTAGAAAAGGGAATCTTGTCAGTGGGGATCCAAAAGTCTTGTAGTGAACAGGACAGAACAAATGAGCTCTTCTACCCCACAAAGTAACCCCGGAGTGCGGATGCGCCCGTGCTTTACAATGCCACATCCAACTACGTATGCCGAGATGGTAGAATCACTATTAGTCCGGTGGCACAGCCGTGCTGATCGCTGCTGCCGTGCTAACCGGAGGAGCAGAAACCCTGTCCAAATAAGCTTAAACTACCCGTGTATTACAAGAACGCCTTATTCGTCCACCCTAATACGCGACCTGACCGCATATATTCTGATTCTATTCTCTTTGGGCGCGTGTTGACAACATGGTGACTCGATTGGTGGTTGCTGTCCTAATTACGAAAATAAACCCTGCTCAAGGCGTCCCGAGCACCGCGGAGAACCATCATAACGGATCGAATCAATCATCAGGCAAGCATGAAATGGCTGAGACAGACAGTACAAGCGAGGCTGGATGTAACATCGTCCTATTGAACATAGCTCTTAGTATCAGATCTGCAACCGGCTAACACCCTAACACATAATCTTGGCCCCGCACATCCCGTTACCTGACCTAGCCGAGCTGCTATGTAGATTTCGATGGTTGTAGCAGTCAAAACTGACGGTACCCGTCCAGATCGGAATTCTGACGCATTTTCCGGCACAGATTTGACCAGTTCGGTCGCCCTCCTGCTCAGTCATGAAGCAGCCCTCGCTGTATCCACCACCTGCAGATCACCAGATATCAATCGTTGTTGTGGCTAGTGAGATGATAGCCACTTACCCGGCATGTCGATGATGCTGGAGTCTCCATTGATACAGTCGGGGATGTCGTTCTGTCGCTTGATCGAAGCGCCGAGGGCACTAGTGAAAAGAATGCTGATCATGGTGATGGAGAGCTTCATTTGGGGCGAGATGTTTAGCAGTGGTTGTCCAAAGTGTGTAATGTGAAATCTCGTTAGGTTGTGGTTATAATTGGAGAGCTGAGGCTTGATGTTGTATCTTGAGCAGCGACCTACCGCTCCATTTATATGTGTCTTGTAGGTATCCCCAAGTCCTTCGCGCCATCCGGTCAACTCACCATCACTGAGCCATCTCAGCATCGACTGCATCATTCGATCGCCTGTAACTCCTATACCAACACATTCAATAGATTCTCATGACGTTTCTTTGCCGTCCTATCCACAGATTCAACCTAGGATCTGACTGTATTTTTGTGTCACTTCCCCACGCAAAAGTAGTATTCCACTTGGCAATACTTCAATTTCCATGAGTAGGAACGCGATTGTAAGCACTAAGTAGCCGTTCACCATTCTTCGAGAGAGTATCTTTTACAATAGGAAAACAATCCGAGACAATGACACATTCCAAAAGCGTTGCATTCAAAACCACTGTTCTGGAGGAGCTAGTTAAGGCCGACTTCAACTTCCACAGGATCGACTTAGAGGTTTACAATCCTAGGATATATTTCATGGCTTCCTTGTCGACAATTGAGCGCCCGGAGAATCATGTTTTCATATGTGAGGTTGATATAATGCTTTTATCTACGAATACAACCGAGTCTGGTCGTAGGACTGCCCAGTGACTCGTGAATTGGACATCGGACGAGGACACATAATGGGCAATGTCTGATTCCATTCCACTAGATGCCCAACAGAACATGTAATTGTGACCTGCGACATGCCCCAAGAACAAAAGCTCTGACTTCAAGAAGGACTGATATATCTTGCACTCAACAGGCTGCAGTCAAAAGCAAGCTGTCTTGGTTCGTTCGTGCTGTGTCATGTCAGCGCCGGTGCGACTTTAGCTACTGGTGTCCCAAGTCTGACATTCCTGCTACATCTATCGATATACTGCCTCAATCGACATGTAACTCTGTTCTAAATGTAACGATAATGAGACATCCCAACGAACACAAGCGATGTCTTGGAGGCAACACTTGGCAAAGGCATCATATCACAGCATTTCTGTACAGCCAATATAGCCGGTCCTGCAAAGCTAGCACCAACTTCGGGATAATGGACATGTGTTGGTAATTCGAGGTTTGTCAAGTATAGAGGTTGTCTCAAGTCATTAAGGCCTCACATTTCTCTCTGGAGGATCAAGTAATGCTAAAGCTTAGCTCCCATCGAATGTAGAGGTGTTGGGATTCCACGCATTTAGAAGAAAAAAGTTGTTCCTTGCTTGCAAGTTCGGGACTCCAAGATTCGTCTAGTTGTCAAACGTAATGATTGTTCAGACTCTTCCGTCGGCAACCAAGATCTCAATGGCAGTTACATCTATGACGCTTGATGATACCCTTGCTTGTTCAGCGCCACATACCGCGATCATCAGCCAGGTACGGACGCATTGGATTCCGCATTCATCGGAGTGTGGGGATAACTTAGCGAAAATTGTGATCCATTGATTGTCCGATGCAATCGTACATGTCCGCTCTTCAGCCGAAAGCTCTTATACTCTTACAGTTCCGTTCTAGCGCCATAGCATACCTTGAAAGCGGCCGTTCCCACCCCCTTGCTAGTCTTCCGCGGCGCAGACCAGGGTGTGAGTGCATGGAATCCGCCTCGTCGGGGGCCTCAGAGAGCCTAACTAGCACAGTATCCAACATTTACGCTAAGATAAATAGCCGACTCTGGGCATTCTCAAGATGGTGATGGTGGAGCTTTGGTCACTCTTGTTGGCTCAATATCTTGAGCAGATCTTACAGGAAGCTTACCTTGTGTCTTAGAACATCAGGGTCCTAGTTTTGAACCTCATACATCCTGACTTGGTAATCGAAGATCTGTACATTGACATCGTGCACGAGTACTATGATGTACATCCTATTGGCTCAGCTGCTTGCCGAACATCCGATACCAACAAGAACAGCGGCACTTGTTATCGATGGGATTCAATCGCTCTCGAGGCAGAAGGCAGTTCGTTTATGTTCATCGGGTATAAGTATCATGTCCTCACAGCTTCCAGATATCATCCAACACATCAGCTTTCTCACTCTGAATCACTCAGTTTCACATCCTTCGCATCAAAGATCAAATCTCGGTTTCGGCTTCTCTATCATGACTGCATATATCAACGCAATCGGCCTTTTTGGAACTCTTTTGACTACCGTCGGGTTCATTCAAGGCAATGTTCCTTCAGAATCGGATCCCGCTGGTGCCACTGTTAGAATCAAAGGTAAGGTCTATTTTAGTCAGATCACAACTCCAATCCTCATAGCAAGTCTGATCACTGATGCTCTCACAGTCGGCCTTGAGGAGTTAGGCGATGATGGTGCCAGCCTCATAAGTCTGCACCCCACACCATGCATCCACAAACATTCTGGCACTAACTATATCCTAAAAGGGTGGGTCCATCAATAACATCTACGCTTCTGATGAGCGAAATGACTACGCTGGCGAGACCGGTGGCTGCGAGACCGGCTCAGGCGGTGTCTGCGACTTGATCGTTGACCAATCCGAAGCCGGTCGACGTGCTGGCTATATTTCCATCTCCAATAACAATGACGCCACATGCGTTGTGTGGATTACCGTGAAGCAATACGATGACGCCTTTGGTGGTGCTTGGACTGGAGACATTGGCAGAGCGTGTGGGCAAAGTTGGTACGCAAGCGTCGAGCCTACAGGTCGTCACAAGGCGGAGGGCGATGGTGACGACGAATTCACTGGCGATGAGTACGTGCCCGCGTGCACGTGGCTGGACGGTGATCACACGAACGATATCGAGTCTGCGGCGCTGAAGTTTGATACTGCAACCTATGGTGATAATGTTCAGGACACAATTGGAAATGACGCTTGCGCATTTACTCTCTAGGGGAACGACAATGGCCCAATTGCTGGTACGTTTGCAATCACTTCGACCTTGAACGCCACTCAGAAACCGTCATACTGAAACTCTCTTACAGGCCAACCTGGAGCCCGCAAGCGCAGTAGCAACGACCGCCCTACCTGGATGAATGAGCAACTCATCATGTCCAACTATACCAGCCATACCGCAGCCGACTTGTGCAACTCAGCCACCTCCTGGGGCCCTGACTTTGTTGGCGTGGATGGCATGTTTTGCGATATGGCATATAAGATCATGACTCCACTTTGCGCAGCTAAGGATGTGGATGGATGCCTTGTAGTTGATGAGCAGGCAGGCACATTGACCAGACGTATCAGTATCGCCAAACGTGCTGCTAATGTTGCGCACAAGTCTTACAAAAAGATTCAACACTGGGGACATTAAACTTAAGAGACAGGGTGTTTGGTGGGAAAGGGATCAGAGTATGTGGGCCTGTGGAAGGAGGCAGAGTGACTGTTCTAGTCGAAAGAGAGAAAAGAAAAGAGTAAGGGAACAGTTACCTTTGTCTACGTAGATCCTTCGAGCGCGTTAGCAGAAGCTTAATATACATCCCTGCCTCACATCATTTTCGTCTTGAGTACGTTTAAAATGAGAGGAAGATCGTGGCCGGACTTCTCTGTGACGCTGCAAATGCACCACCCAATGTGTTTCGGGTTCGCAGGCGTTTACTTACATGGAAGGCTCACTTGAACCCCAAAACGCAACATCTGTTGCGATTTGGCATCTGGACAGAGCAGGCGCAAGGATCTAACGAGATCCTGATTGGCAAATGCCTGCGCTTGTCTAGGACATCTGTGCGTTTGCTGAAGGAAACAAAGAAGCACTGGATATGTTTATGAAACCCGAAGCACAATGAATATGTCGTTTTGGGCTTTGAAAACAAAGGTCAAGATGGCACACATGTGGTGTTTCAGAGCGTCGCCATGGCCAAGCGCCACGTTGTTGCATGAAAGTATGACTACGGTTGGTACCCTCTGCTCACCGGCAACCGCTCGATGTCTCTCTTACGCCTGCGACGAAGAGCGAGAGGGCGAATATCCTACACTACGATGGCGGGGCCAGCCATTTGCAGCCTATATGTTACAGGGATTGATCCTTCTACATCGTGATGTTAATTTCGAAGTGTTACACACCTCAATATCCCGTTTGCATCCTGTGCACCTACTCGTGTGCGCTCTGAATAGAGCATATGCTACTATTGTTCTGGCGATCGGCTCTCCCAATCTTGGGATGGTATGTGCCTAGACCGTGCTTCGTACTCTGTCTGCCTCGTTGGCTAATTCATTCAGCAAACGTCTTGGGTTGTTTATAGCCTGGCAAAGACAGCATGTCCGTCGCCGAATTGTGTC
>Ga0115854_10244_pt1 | contig 13011 bp, 10 predicted proteins | sample InSIn2SAF170_FD_83868 | JGI IMG/M metagenome (GOLD analysis project Ga0115854, IMG submission 83868)
TACTGGCTATCTATTGTCAATGACCTTCTGGGGCGACCTTCCTTCTGGCAATGTGATGATTGTCAATGAGACCGGCTATCGGCGCCGGCAATGAGACTACTTGCAATGACCACCTCCTCCTAATGAGTGTTGAATTCCATTCTGGTTAGCCCTAACCAACCCTCCCTGAAGGGGTGCCAGAATGGAATGAGGGGAAGGAAGGGAATCTCACTTACTTACCCGGGTCGTTTACTTCACTTTGTTCGGGGGAAGGCCACATTTAAGCAATCATTTTTGATTAGCTTGGTAATTGCAACAATTAGCATTATATTTCCATCAGACATGCTTCTTTATATATGTTGCGGTAGTTTTGAATGAGAGATCCTTATTTGGATAGATTGAATGACTGGCTTTCCCACCTTGATAGGGTCAGAAACATTAAGACAAGGCTCACGCTGATAGCCAGGCTTTACGATAGGCTTTACGAGAGCCAGGCCTTTACGAGAGCCAGGCCAGTACAGATAGGATAGCCCTTACAGTATAGCCAGTACCGTATAGCCAGTACAGTGACAGGATAGCCAGTACAGTACGAGAGCCGGTTAGACCCTAGCTCTCCTCGGCCTTCGGCCTTTATACGAAACTTTCACTCATAACCATCCATTTATAAGAAACATTCCTTGCCCCCGGAGGGACAAGCGGCTTCGCACCTTTCAAATAAAAATAACACCATATTATCCGTTCTCCTACGGTTGCTTTCGGTATTTTCATGGCACCCAGGACGGGACGAGGGAAAATAAGGGCAAACCTCCGTAATGATCCTCCCAGACTATCCTCCAGGTTGGTTAGACCCTTGGATTGCGCGTATCGTACTGGGATTATTATTATACGTTAACACGGTTCGCAATATTCTTCTCCGATTTGCTCTAAACTTTACCGACCAATATTCTCAACTTCGCTGCGTTCCTTTCAAGTTCCCCAACTAATATTCTCAACTTCTCCGTGTTCCTTTCAAGTTCCCTGACCAATAAATACTATCAACTTCACCATTCTTTCGAATTCACTTATCCTTTCTCTCAACTTCCTCACTCTCTCAACTTCACCGTCTAAATGACTGCTGGTGGGGTGGAAGCAGTCATGAAGCATTCACCAATGCTACCACTAGGCATGTGAGAGATCAGGCTCCTATTTGTGTACCCCGCGAACTAAGGGTGCAATAATAGCGAGTGCTTGTACGGAAAGGTGCAACGAGCACGGAAACGGAAATAGAAAAAAAAGAGGTTATCCCTTAGTTCACGTGAAAGGGCCCCGGAAAACGATAGCGATAGCGAGTGCTTGTACGGGTGCAACGAGCGCATAAGGCTCTTAGTTCATTTTCATTAAGAAGGTGCGAAGCCGCTTGTCCCTCCGGGGGGCAAGGTTCTCCCTTCACTTTCAAAGTTCGGAATGCACGGAAATCGTCCTTAGTTCCGGCTTGTACTTAAGGCCTAAACTAGACCTTTCAAGTGTTTTCGAGAAATCCCGCCCCGGATAACGATTTCTCGATAGATAATGCAAAGAACTACTAAGGACCTATTGATTTCCCGTCCAGTTAAAACGCTTTTGCCTCAATTACAAGCCCTTAGTTCCACTCCTCCTTCGTCAACTAAGGGCCAAACGATCGATGCGTAATGAAGGAGTGGATTCGGGGTGCAACGAGCGGCGATTGAAGTGCACGGAAATCGTCCCCCCTTAGTTAGTTCCTAAAGAACTTGAAGGGCCTTTCAAGTATTTGAACTTTGGGATAACCTGGAGTGCAACGAGCGCTAGCGAGTCGGAAATCGGGGTGCAACGAGCGAAGGAATGCACGAACCCTCACCATATGAATAGTGAGTGACCCCTAAATAATATAGGGCCCTTAGTTCCACCCAAAGTGAACAGAACCGATCCAACCAATGATTTTTCGATCGAGTACCTCAGAACCAACCTTAGATCCTAAAGAACGATTTCTTTCCTCTCGATGGCGGCGATGGCGGCGATGGCGGCCTTAACAGTCGAGCCTGCTTACGCATCCTAACAACAAGCTATGGATCTAACAACTACATTAATGAATCTTAATAAATCCATCATAAACCACGCATTCAAACTTAGCTACAGTACCTTTACCTTAAGAGAACCTGAAACACCGCTTGAATAGGCTTTTTATTGCTTCAACTCCCCTGACCTAGACATCCATCGATCCACACTATTCACTTAGGACAGCAATGACTACTTATGCCAGGGTTCACAACACTTTACCCAGGACAGTAAGAACTACTCATGCAAAGGTTAACATCACTATCCCGTACGATAAGGAATCTATTCATCTATCAGTTCTCTATAACTCTATTCAGGTAGGGGTGAAGTACGAACCTCCCCAACTCCTTACACTCAGCCTTTGGAAACTATGCAGACCTACAGCCTTTTGGTGGGGTGGGAATAGACTTAGAAACCTATGCCTCTTACCTCCTTGGAACCTCAGCCTTGGGGCCTTACCCTCATCCTTTTACTGACTCAGTCCTATGACCTATGACTCCACCTTGCCCTCCCCTTTCAGTTCGACATCCGCAGTCAGTTCGAATAAGTTGTGGCCGAATCAAAGATAGATTGAAGCTGAGCGAACCAGAGTGTGGTGGTGGAAGAAGCCAAGTCGTTTGAGGTAGATCACCGATTCCATGAAACACCCTTACCCTCCAAACAACCTTGCCTTCCGCTTTCAATCCGCATGAAGAACGAAGTCCGTATGATGTAATCTTTAATATGTCCGTATGATGTGAGCTTTCAGTTTGCCCCTTTCTGGTCGCCATATTCAGTTCGTTTTCTCTATATCTGCATTCGCCCCCTCGACCATGACCCTTTTTGTTAGCTTTCTGTGAGTATGTCAGTACGCTTTAGGTCCGTATGATGGCCTTAAGTCCGTATTCAGGCACTCTGCATTCAGTTCGCTTTCCCCATTCTAGATCCGCGACCATTCGACCATTCAGTTCGCATTACGTTCAATCCCCATTAATGCATTACCCATTTCCCACAGTCAGCCAATCCGAGGCCGGGAGAGAGAGAAGTCCGCCAAGTCCAAATCCACGTGCAAGTCCACCAAGTACACGGTCATCAAGTACACCCAGTACGCCTAAGGAAACCGCCCAGTAAGGTCCCGGAGGGGCTTGCGCTTCTGAGGGCAAGGAAGTATGCACAGTCCGCATAAGGCCACCACCCAGTATGCCTAAGGAACCCGCTATGTCTCCACATCTATCAAGGCCACCCAGGACGCGTAAGGCACCCGCACAGGACAACAGAAGAGAGAGAAGGAAGTACCCGTTCGATAAAGAAATACCCCGTTCAATACATACCCGAAAGATAACCATACCTCGGGAAGGGAGTGCAGCGAGTTAACGGCTTAATTGAATGGCTTCTGTGTGCTGCTTTGAATGGATTCTTTGAACGGCTTTCTGTGTGCTGTGGGTGAACAGCTGATATCGGACAACTGCAAACAGATACTCACGATAGATATACCCTCGACCCTCAACCTCCACCTCGATCTCGAACTATACCCTCGACGGAGGAACCATAGAATCATATCTGAAACCGCCGGGTAAACTACTGCCTTTTACTCTGACTCAATTCATTATGTATGGTTCAACTGCTTAAAACAACAGAATCAACTCTTGCTGGTGGTACAGCCTCTCTAGCAGCTAGCTATGACTCTCTCTATATATGATGCTACTGTTGCTTATCTTACTTCTGCAGGCTCAGTATATAATTCATAAGAACTCGGTCGGATGGAATTCCATCTCTTCACCCATCCATATATACATTAGACTTCGCTCTCACGGCTTACCTTGTTCTCGGCTGTGGTGCTCATTTATCCATCCTTGTATCCTATCATAGTACCTTGGCTCAGACGATTCGGCATGTGGGATGAATTAATTAATTACTTCTATTTCATTACTTTTGAATAGTGTGCCTTGCCCCCCGGAGGGAACAAGCGGCTTCGCACCTTGATCTTATTCGTTTGTTTTGGGTTTCTATCTTTCTTGGCCACATTGGCTCTCTCTCCCTTACATACGAGGGAGGCCTGCAGCCTCGACTTCATCTTCTTTTCTCCTTCCTTCTCAGCTGGCTTCATCAGCGGGTCTGCCTTCTCGCTGCTCTATTCCTCCCTCCTTGCCGTCCTTGGTTGTCTGCGCTCTCCTCCTTTCTATCTAGCCTGTTGGGGGGGCGTTGTCGCTTCTCGCTCTCTAGCCTGCTTGAGGGGCGTTGTTTATTGTCCGTCGTTGTTGTCGTTGTGGGATGTGAGGTTCGGTGTTGACGCGGGGGGTCTGGTCGATCCGGTTGTTCCGGGTGATCCGATTTCGGGTTTCCGGTTCCGAGACGAGGTGAGAGGCGAGATGAGAGGTGAGGGGGGCTCTCAATAGCTTTGTGCTCAATGAGTTTGAGTTTCAGTGTCATTGAATCCGAGTCTTCTTTGTAGGCAGGTGAGGATGCGCAAGCAGGCTCGACCATAAGGGAGAGGAAAAAGACCTATTTGCATTACGGAGCGGTATGGTCAAGTAATTGAAATTAGACTTTCCTTACATGGCTTATACCCTTTTTAGGGAGGAAATGGGTCAGCCTACACGATGCTATGACTATCAATTTTCTGTATCGCTGTGACTACTGGCTATCTATTGTCAATGACCTTCTGGGGCGACCTTCCTTCTGGCAATGTGATGATTGTCAATGAGACCGGCTATCGGCGCCGGCAATGAGACTACTTGCAATGACCACCTCCTCCTAATGAGACTATCTATTGGCTGGCTTTCAATGACTGGACTATGAGCGTCTTCCAATGATTGGCTATCGAAACGGAGTAGATCCCCAGGATGGAGGTCCCAATTACCGTACCGCATAGCCGATACACGGGAGCACATGGAGCATAGCCCATACCCACACATCCTCGATTCCCACACATACTAAAGTACCCTCCCACACATACTCACTTCGAAAACTATTATCTACGTATATATATATATGGGAAAATACAATATGAAAGTACACGCACGCTGCGCATGATGGTGAAAATGGATAATCTCATATATAATAGGCATTATATGAAATTGAGAGATTATTGGATTTGAAAGGGTGGCCTATCATAACGCAAGTACTCACTGCTTGTTTTACTTGCTAGCTTTTTTGCTGGCTCGGATTGCTTAGTTAGCGACTGGTCAATTCTTAAGTGAGAACCTGGCCTTTCGGACGTCTCAACTGGATCACCGACTGCTATCTGACTGTGGACCAACAGAATCGAATCTATATAAAACCACTTCATCAAAAGTGAAGCAAGGCAGATAGCTACGAGGGAGTTAGATGCTTAGGCAAGTGCCGGTAGAAACCTCTTAAATGGCCATTTCAACACTCTGTATGGCCACTTTGTTACCCTATTTATTTGACTCTACCCTACTTCTACGAATACAATCAGACACTCTCGAATCTACCAACATGCATTATTTCCCTGCCCCCGACCGCTAGGTTGGTCCTTCCCACCCCTATCTACAGGAGAGATCATCATTGAATCAGAGATTGTAGACAGAGAATAAACAACCATCCATAAACCATTGGAACCCAATCCACACCCTTCATCCTATGAACTTACCTTCTCTTCTTTCTCTTAGACAAGGCTCGGTTAATAACCCTTGGAACACACAACATTGAATAACATCATTGGTGAACAGAACAAACACATTGAATAACATCATTGGTGAGGAAATAGACAAAGACCTCGAACCCCACCACCTGATCCTAGAGAAATGGAACCTCGAACTAGGGTTGTTCACCTAGACCACCGAGACCTAGATCACTTTACTTAGACCCGCCCTTATGACTATTTACAACCTAGAGAAAAAGAACCTATACCTAGGGAACTTGCTGAGGCGGAAGGGTTCACTTGCTGAGGGAGACGCGGGAAACTGTAACCTCGACCTACCTTATAACTTTGAGACCTTTTGAACTGTTCCTAGACCCAAACTCTACCTAGAGGATTGAACCTATCGTTCCCTTTTGGCGATGATCTACGGGGCATGTTCGGCTGTCCTATCGTCTGGCGATGACCGTTTGGGAATGATTGTGAATCGTCGATGAACCAAATGGCAGTGCCTCATTCGTTGCCGTACCTTCTTTCTTCCCGTCCCGTGTTTGGTGGGTATTTCCTAAATCCAAGCAGTTCCAACGATCCAAGACTGGGTGGGCAGAAAATTGATTGCTGCTACTTTCTCAACTGGAAGAATTACCTTTATTCAGTTGCATAGGAGAACCACCTGGGATCTTGCATGAAAACTATTAACTACTGCCCAACTTATGATGAGATCTTACGCGCTCGCTATAGCTTTTTATTGACCTGCCTACATCAATCAATACTTTATGTTCGATCTACAGCAGCTACCAACCTTACAACCTTTTGTGTTAACCATCCTTTCAATATAGGCTCACTGACTCCATTCTTTTCAAAAAGAGCGAGCGAAAGCCCTAAGGAGTACTAGCCATATGGACTTCCATAAGGTCTTAAGCCGTCCTACTTACTAGCGCAATATAGACACTAGCCTGTAGTCCACATACATGCACTAATCAATTATTTGAGTTATCAATGGCCTCAGGTTCGGTCCAGGCACAAAGTGTTGTGGTTGGACAAGATGAAAAAAACTTCATCTAATTCGATGTTGTTGATCAATTGAAGGGAGTGAACCCCTGCACCGGAACCCTGTAGAACGAGAAATAGGGGAGCGGTTAGCTTCCGCGCTAACCCCTTCAGCTTTCACTAAATAGGGGATGGGGGGGACCCCAAAAAAGGGCTTATGCAGGTCTTTTCAAATACTATACTGGCATATATCAGTTTCACTTGTATTGTCATTAGTTATATGCAATCAGAATACTAAAATGAAATGTCATGACACAGCCCTTTATCCTTGGGAATGATCCTCAGCCCTCGATCCTCATCCTCATCCTTGGGAACCTACAGCCTTGGGACTATCCTTGCCCCCGGAGGGACAAGCGGCTTCGCACCTTGGAAACCTAATTTCTAAGACGTGAAAAGCCATAATCCCGAATGTGGGCGAGGTGGGTCACCGTGGTCCATCCATTCAATTCTGTTAAAGCCATTTCATACAGACGTTCAGTTCAGTACATACTATATATGTGAAAAGCCATTCCCCATCCTGTTTATCCCATAGCTTACATCCTCCGGGCCAATATTACGATTCTGGAGCGCGTGCAACAAAGCGAGATACGACGATGAGACCCCTAATAGCAGACGTGGTTTCCTTTCGTAAAGACGGGTACCTCAGCACTCCAATTCACTCCTCGCTTGTGTCAAACTGGAGTTGATGGCCACTCCGCGGGTCCCGCGAGCCAAGAGAGGGTCTCCAAATACAATATTCACCCTTCAATGTCGTTTCAATCGGGCATGGTGGTCGGGCATGCATGAATGCTTCCGGGCATCATGATGCTTCCACATTGGGGCGTCGCGTCCTTCTCGCAAAGCCTGTCAGACAGAAGATATCAAACCCTACCTTCTATTATTACACCCGCACAAGGCGCATATATATAAGCTTGGTTACCCTAGTTACAGGGGCCATAGTCTATTTATTATTAGTTAGTTTATTACCCTACCTTCTTCCTCCTTCCACGTCTTGCAAACTCTTCCTACCTAGGACCGGGATTCAGACTCACACGTCTTGGATGGATACGGAATGATTGAACCGTCCCTCGGATTACAATTCCCATGTCTTCCACACTGTTCCTACCTAGGAATCCTACTCCCATGTCTTGCAAACTCCTTCCCCGGGATCTAGTAGGCATTCCCATTCTTTGAAACTAGTCCTACCTAGGAATCCACCTCTCCCATTCAGATCCAATTAACTAGGGGCCTAGTCCAAAATAATTCAACATCTCTAATGAAACAAACATCCCCACATTAGATTCGAAAGAAAGAACACATCTCTCGCAATATATATAATACCCAGATCCACCGGCCGCCCAGAAAGAAAATGAACATTAGCCCAGGGAAGCCACCTAGCCGATTCAAATGCACTTCCAGTGGACGTATTTCAGCCGCATTATATATCTTTATATATTTAGATATCCGCGTCTCAATTCTATTTTCAATATGGCACGCGCATCGCGTCATCAAACAAGCTTATTGAACATATATTTCCCGCATCTGCGCACAGATGCACGTGAAAGGTAGGGCTTATATATGCCGAGGGATTACACTCCCCACTCCTATTTGTGCACTAGCACCAGCCGAGTCACCCACTTATTACTATTACTGGAAATGATTGATACGGGCGTCGCTCTTAGCTTCCTTGGCCTTTTTCCTCTCCTCTTCAATTTACTTATTTGGTGGGGGGGCTTATGGTCGAGCACCTAAAGGTTAGGGTTTACTTATTGCCCCTCAAATAAGTAACCAAAACAGTCGAGCCTGCTTGCGCATTCAATTTACTTATTGGGTGGCCCCTCTCAAATAAGTAACCAAAGAGCACCTAAAGGTCCTTATCAGTCGAGCCCCCTAAAGGGTCCTTATCAGTCGAGCCTGCTTACGCATCCTTATTAGTCGAGCGTGCTTACGCACCCTAAAGGTTCAATTGACTTATTGGGCTGGGCTCTCAAATAAGTAACTAAAAGGCGTTGGTCGAGCCTGCTTACGCATCCTTGACAGTCGAGCCCCTCCGGTCCTCACCATATGAATAGTGAGTGACCCCTAAATAATATAGGGCCCTATGAAGAAGTAAGGGCCCTAAGTCAGAAATATAGGGTGAGGTAACGAACGCTCGACCCCCGGGCCGCCATCGCCCTCCGGTCCTCAAGTTGTAATTAGCAAAAGATGGGTTTTGACGCCCTTCATGGATTTGACTAAAGATCAGTAGCAGGAGTTACAGGTGGTCCAGGTTCAGGAGTAGTAGCACCAGTAGCAGCATCATAGGGAGTCTCTTAGCTAAGTTGTTGATAGAGTAGATCTAGATCCAGTGGTTGATGAAGCTGTTGATTACCATCATCATGTTGAGCTTGATGACCTATAAGCAGTTGCTATTTTAGTTCCATTACCCGGAGCATACCTGAAAGTTAGAGAGCCAAAGCATCCATCTACTGACATTTGGGTCAATACCTGGGATAGCCAAAACCTGCTGAGTTATTATTTGCTGGGAAGGGATTGAAGCTAGCTTTTGGGTGAGAATACGAAGCCTATGGTGGGCACTGCTCTGCTGCTCCCTCTGGTTCATCTACATGACATGCTGGTTACTGTATCGATCAGAGAGAAAAATGCGTCTCATTCTAATAGAGAAATAGGTTGATCGTGAAGATCAAAATAGAAGTTTCGGGTGAGGTATAAGTGGAGAGGATCCTTGATGTGTTCTTTTAGGAGCTCGAGTAATAGGTTATGAGAAACTTGGTCGAAACAGCTAGAATATCTGCATGCACTAATTGCTGAACCCCGCTCCATCGTTGAACGTCTAATAAGAAAGAAAGAGTGATTGATATTGACGACCATTGATATTGACAAAAGATAGGAAGGTTTAGTTGTCAGGATAGAGAATCTCAAAAGGTGGTAAACCCTACTACTAATAGCAGTATGAGTAATTACAGCAGTTGCCTGTATGCATTCACTAAAAAGAAATAATGCTTTGCTTGCTCAATCGACTAGTAATAATCCACATCTTACACTTTTGAAAGCTTTCATGTAGTCAAACACACATCCATTGACCACCAACCGTCGAAACATGTATCGTATTATGAACGAATTACTAGATCCCCTCCATAAGTCATATGCAATTATGTTATAACCAACCTAATGAATGCAGAAACGATACAGAATGCTGTGAAATGCGTCTCACTCTTGCTTAGACCCGCGGGTCACGAAGAAAGAATTATAGATCTTATTCACAGCAAGTAGGTGTATACTATGCATCCATGGATGGAAAGACAAATTGCACCGGTGAGACCAGGTGATGCCTTATCAATTTTTGCATACCTCCCACCCAATCCAATTTGTTCAGTTTCTCGTCGAAAGTAGCATAGATCACAAGAAAATGTCGGTCACTGAGAACATCAAAATGACTATTGACCCACCCACCCCAATCCCCGAACGAAGTCGCTTGTCCGCATCTTGAAAGGATATCTGGCTGTCAAAATGGATGTACTAGGACCCTGACCAGCTTGTGCTTGCCTCAGTATAGGCTCATATAAGTCCCTCTGTGTATCCATTTGCCCCTGCATACCATCCCTCAATGTACGCCATCCACGAGAAGTGTAAGGATCTGTCTCTCTATGCTCTAGGTCAGCTCATATAAGTCATCTGTATGCATCCTATCTATATACCCTACCCTCTAAGATCATAGCAAATACTGTCTCAATCAAAACCTCAAGCGGAAGCTCCTAACAGCCTCAATATCACAAATATCTGACCCTAGATCTATCCCCTTCTCGATAGGCCCCTAAACACCTTCCTCCTGCATACCTGTAACCTCGACCTGTGCCACTCCCTCACCTATAGCCTTAGTAGGTCTAGCTCTACCTGTGTCACAGACACCAGATCTCTGTGCCCCTATTATGTGTTGTCTGGCAACCACCTCGCGTATCCTAGCGAACCTTACCTCATCCTGGTACTCTGTAATGACCTGTGTCCAACCCCTGTCAACATGCTCAGTGGATATTTGTAATCTCCACTTAGACCTCATCCGTATTCACTGTCGCTTTATGTGTGGCCATAGTACAGGCCAGGCTATCACTCACCTCTGGAAGTAGGCAGTGGTCATATCCTAGGAGTAGGCAAATGAGTAGGTCTAATCCACCTCTATAAGAGTAATCCGGCCATGGGGTGTAATAACTCCGGATGTCTATACCTCCTGAAGAGTGTCTGTATGCTCTGATTCATAGTATAATCCAAACACTTTGAAGGAGTAGGATAAGCACCTCGCCACATCACATCCTCGGGAGGATACTTCTCCAAACGAGGCCAGTCATCACCCCTCATAGTATGACCATGATACCACCTCATAATAAGCTGACCATGGATGTTAGGTCCTCTATCTGGTCTCCAACAAGCTAATCACTCCCACTAGAAAGCCATAATGAAATTTCCATATGTGATCTGTATGTTTCTACACTCAACATCTGCATTGCACTCCTTATAAACCATCTCCTAAAACCACTGTATCAATGCATACTAAGCTCACCCTAAATCTTTCTAATAATGACCATAGCTCCTGTAGGGATGGTATCGCCATAATGCATGCCACAGCAGTAACACACTAAAGCCTACTAAAAGAGAAAGCTTGGATTGTGGTGTGACTCCCTAGCATATGTGTTATACAATAATCCACCTCTAGCCCTCTAAGTAGCTCTATAATGTATCCTCCTACTCATTATGAACATGAACAAGTCCCTAATCTCCCTCTAGGTCATCTTTCGAGGCTCCATCATGTATGCCTCCCTACCGATGATAAGTAACCCAGTTATATGGTGCACATCCTCGGGACCCATCTCACCAAAAGGGGTCAAGAATGTATGTCTAGTAAGATCCCAATAATAGCGAATCTTTGTCATTTGCTCATGTGGTATCGTGATCCTCTCTAAATACAATGCCTCGAGTAACCCACACTGCTCCAAGAACTTAATGTCGTGTGGGAATAAGCCTGGCCCCTGCCTTAATACCTGCTTGTGCATGTCTCTTATTAGAATGCCCTTTACATTAGTGGAGACTAGAGAGAGAGGTTCTTATTCAAGTAGATTGGCCAACCATTAGGAAGTATGAAAGAGTTAGAGATCCATAGGGATGGTTTAGAGTGTACATATTAATAACAGGTGGTGATATAGTCTAGAGCAGGGCATATCCTCCCTGCAAGTTAGGTAATAAGGGTAGCATATCATATGATACAGATACAATTTGGTTTTGTTATAGACACAAGTACATGAGGATGAATTGACTAATAGAGATAGTTTGACTAAAATGGGAAGATATCGATGGCGGCCTTTAGTCGAGAGTTCGCTACCTCTCCTTTAGTCGAGAGTTCGGCAGGCTCACCCTCACCCTATAGCATCAATGCCAAAGCTAATGAGGTCTTATGTCCTTAGATATAGAGTGCAATGATACTATATAATAGATATGGAGGTTTGATTTAGTTGGCTAAAGAATTATGTGGATTCTAGATTGGAGACCATAGTCAGACAGTTTAGCAAGAGGAGAGAGGAGGTAGCTCCCGAGGGTGGAGCAGATACTCTTGTAGGTATAGGTGTGATAGCCCTTATATAAACTAAGATAGAGCAAGCCCTAGACTTTGGAGTTTGATTTAGTAGACTGGTAGTGATAGTGTCTGGTGGTGGGGCTACATAGGCTATGTCAAGGGAGCGTAGATCCAAAAAGGTGCACATATTACTAATATGAGTATTTTCACCGTAGGTAGGAGCATTTGATTGATTATATGCTAAGAGTATGTAGCTAACTACTAGATGTGCATAAATGATGTAGATATCTTCTAAGAATAGAGAGCATATCAAGAGACTCTAAGGACCATAGTCACTTCGTTGAGGAGTGAAGTATAGAACATTCTAGTTTAAGGGCTACCAAATAGGTACAAATAGGACCTAGTGATTTAGTCAAAGTGGCAATAGTGAGAAATTATAGGGACATATGGATTACTAGCCTAGAAAGGGCCATTGCCAATCAATATGCTAGGATTCAAGCCCCACAAGACTCATTACAAGGTAAGCATGCTTTTCATAAGTCATTACAATAATAGTAGGTAGGTGGTGCTAGAGAATTTATGGTAGGTTCCACTATTCCTATAGGTTCACAAGTGGAGATACCACCAGTTAAGATATGAAAAGTGCCTTTATGAGGCGTTGTGGGGGCCAAATATGATTATGTGGCTAGAGGTTTTGATTGAGACAGTATTTGCTATGATCTTAGAGGGTAGGGTATATAGATAGGATGCATACAGATGACTTATATGAGCTGACCTAGAGCATAGAGAGACAGATCCTTACACTTCT
>Ga0115854_10246_pt1 | contig 12983 bp, 9 predicted proteins | sample InSIn2SAF170_FD_83868 | JGI IMG/M metagenome (GOLD analysis project Ga0115854, IMG submission 83868)
TCTCTCGCAGTCGCAGTCGCAGTCGTGATAACCACATTTCTTTCGACTTACCGATCATTCAACGCATCCAATCGATCATTCACATAACGGATCACTATCGAAAAGCAAGACGACAAGGCTGCAATGGCAAACAAAAAGTATGGAAGGGCAAGGTTGACAGCCTTAAGAGTTCTGGTGCACCTGTTCAAGAAGTCGAGGACGCAAAGAAAATGGTCATCACTTTCGATTCTATGCAACTGGCTCACAAAGTCATCCTGAACTCCTTCTATGGCTATGTCATGCGAAAAGGCTCGAGATGGTACTCCATGGAGATGGCAGGTGTCACTTGTTTGACTGGAGCTCACATCATTCAAATGGCTCGGGAGCTGGTTGAACGCATTGGACGACCTCTGGAATTGGATACCGATGGTATTTGGTGCATGTTACCTGCGAAATTCCCAGAAAATGTGCTGTTTACACTGAAGAATGGAAAGAAAATGGCAGTATCATATCCGTGCATTATGTTGAACCATCTCGTTCATGCCAAGTTCACCAACCACCAATATCAGACGCTCGTGGATGAAAAGAACTTCAAGTACGAAACGCATAGTGACAATTCGATCTTTTTTGAGGTTGATGGCCCCTACAGAGCCATGATTCTGCCGACATCACAGGAAGAAGACAAAAACTTGAAGAAAAGATATGCCGTGTTCAATCATGACGGCACTCTTGCTGAATTGAAAGGATTCGAAGTCAAGAGACGTGGTGAGCTGAAATTGATCAAGATATTCCAGACACAGTTGTTCAAAGTCTTCTTAGAAGGCACAGACCTTAAAGGAACTTACGAAGCTGTTGCAAGGATTGCTGATCGTTGGCTCGATGTGCTCGACCAGAAGGGATCAACTTTGGCTGATGAGGAATTGATCGACCTCGTTTGTGAGAACAAAAGTATGACCAAGCCGCTTGAGGAATATGGAGCACAGAAATCTACCTCCATCACAACAGCAAAGCGTCTCGCTGAGTTTCTGGGCGAGCAGATGACCAAAGACAAAGGACTCAACTGCAAATATATCATCTCTGCGAAGCCAAAAAACACTCCTGTTACTGAACGAGCCGTGCCTGTCGCGATCTTCTCCGCCGAAGAGACTACCAAGCGATACTTCTTGAAGAAATGGCTCAAGGACGATCCATCCAACACCGACCCTCGAGATGTGATCGACTGGGGCTATTATAGAGATCGACTAGGCTCTGTCATTCAGAAGCTGATCACCATCCCTGCTGCGCTACAAAAGGTGGATGGAGGGAACCCAGTACCACGAATAGCGCATCCTGATTGGTTGCTGAAGAGGATTGCCATAAAAGAGGACAAGCTTAAGCAGAAGAAAATGACTGATCTGTTTGAGAAGCGGCCATTGGAAGACGTTCACATCAACTTACTAGACCGAAGGATGCCTGGACCAACTGATATCGAAGAAGTCCTTGATGAGCAGACGAAGACACAACCACAAGTCCAAAAGCGCAAAGCACTGGACACAAAGCCTGCGAATCCAGACCCGTATGCAGCTCTACCTAAAGAGGTTCCGTCTATCGAGGGAAGCTACAGCGGATGGGTCCAGTTTCAGAAGCGGAAGTGGAAGATTCAAAGGCAAGCTCGTGCACGACGAAGACAGCTCTTTGGTGAGAAGCAGACCAGCGGCACTGACGCACTAACGACATTCTTCAGAAACCAGGCCGAGCTGCTGTTCATGTCGACGTGGCAGATCCTTCAGCTTCGTGAAGGGGACAATCCTGGAGAGGTGAAAGCTTTCGTTCTTCTGGGCCAGAAAATCCATGTGATGAACATTAAGGTCCCGCGAGTTATGTATCTCAACCTCAAAGCTGATGAGCTGCCGAACGTGGATATTCCTGGATGCGAGGTGGAAAAGGTAAACCATACGCTCCCGAATGGTCATGTTTCGGTCCATCTTTTCCAGATCACTATGCCGGAGGAGATATACCAACACGAGACCGAAAATGTTGCTGCACTTTGTGAGCATCCGAGCGTCGAAGGTGTCTACGAGAGACAGCTACCACTGTCCATCCGAGCCTTGCTAAAAGTTGGCAACATGTGTTCTTTTGACGAGACACAGCAAGGTGTTCTTGGTAAAGGTCTTGAGCAGGGATTCGACCTCGACTCCCTCCTACGCAATCCTGTCGATTCAGTTTACATTGAGGACAAGTCTGCCATGAGCTATATCTACTTACACCACATTTCGGTGGGCGATAGACAGGTCTTCGCCTTATTCTCGACAGCACGGACAGACGCACAGATCATCATACAGTCGCAAGCCAAAGATAGTCAGGGTCTGCCGAGTCTGTCCAGGATTTATACGGAGCAGAACGAGAAAAGGCAACAGGAGGATAATGCTTCACATGGGATATTCGACTACCAGTCACAAATACAATTCAACGTCACGCAGACCACAACACGACGAAAGACGATTCTACAGCTGGCAGACATTGTCAAGAAGTGGAAGAAAGAGGAGTCAAGACCCACGATGTTGCTAATGCAGTCAAGTCAACATTCTCAGCTAATCCACGACATCAAGATTCTCGGCGACTATCCAGTGTTGTACTTGCCAACTCAGCCCGAGGATTCAGACCTGCCACCATTAGGCTGGCAAAGCTACATCCTACGAAGGATGGTTGGCCATTACCTGACTGTTGAATCTTGGTTATCACATCTGCTCGAGCTAGCTCGCTACGGAGATGTGCCACTTTGTAACCTTCAGCAGGACGATCCTCGCTTCCTTATTGATCTGGCCTATGCTCGCCGTCTCCAACGTAGCAATGTTGTTCTCTGGTGGTCACCAAATGCTCGTCCTGACCATGCAGGCCATGAGAAAGATGATATCACAAGCTCTCTAACAGAAATTGTCGAGATGCCTAACATCAACAATCCTGGTGCATATACGTCTGTTTGTATTGACATTGAACTTCAGAATCTTACAATCAATACAATTCTCACTTCGTCGATCATCAACCACCTTGAAAATACGGGTGATACAATCACTTACAACCCTGAGTCTGAGGATCCCTCTAATACAACCACCAATCCAAACACGAAACATCGTGGTGCAGCAGGCTTCGCGCAGCCAGCATTAATAGTGCTTCGCGAAATGGTCAAAGCTTGGTGGACTGAAGCATGCCGCGGCAACAAGCTCGCCGATATCCTTGTGCAGCACCTTGTTCGATGGGTTCATTCCCCAACATCACATCTTTACGACCGTAATCTGCAGTACTATGTCCAAATGATGTCGAAGAAGGCCTTTCAACAACTCGTCACGGACTTCCGGCGTGTAGGCTCACAAGTCGTCTATGCTTCATCTAACCGTCTCTTACTGCAGACAAGCAAACAAGATGTTGCGAATGCATACGCGTACTCGAACTATATCCTCCAAGCAATACAACAGAAGCCTCTCTTCCACTTCCTTGGTCTTCAGATCAAAGACTATTGGGACGTCTTACTCTGGTATGACAGTTACAACTACGGTGGCCGCGGCACTCAGACTATCGACGAGAGCACTAGTGATGCTACCTTGGAGATGATCATGAATTGGCAGATGGCGCAGTTCTTGCCCCAACCACTGCAGCCCATATTTTCGGAATGGACTATAGAATTTATTGACCTTTTGCAGACACTGAAGCGACCAAGTGGTAGTCAGGAAGAGCGAGCAACGCAACTGCCAGGTCACACCTTCTTGAGTTTAACAAATGTCGATCCGAACAGTTTGGACGTTACGACTGTTTTAGCAAACAACAATTTCTCGAAGCCATTGAAGAAACAAATTACTGCTTTGATTAGGCGGCAGCGGGAGGAAATGCTACGTCCAGAGTTGGCTACAGACTGGACTTTTCCGGAGCTCGTAGGAGGATCGCTTGCAACCTCGTCGATTGATGCAGCAGATGATAAGAGAAAGTCAATGGTGACGAGGGAAAGAGATCCGGTACTGGAACTCACAAAATCGATCATGCAGGTGCTCAGTCTGTCGCAGCCTTTGCAGCTCGAGATACGACTGCTAAGAAAAGAGCTACTCAGTCTGTTCGATGTCCGAGAATTCGGGCCAGACGCGAAATTCAACAACCCATCCGACTCCCTGAAATTCGAGAACGTCATATGCCAAACATGCACAATGGCACGAGACATAGACCTCTGCCGTGACGAAGACATCATCCCATCATTCAACGCTGAAACCAACGAAACTATTCAAAAGGGCTGGAAATGCGCCAACGAACACTGCCAGGCAGAGTACTCGAGAGTCTTACTCGAGCAAGAATTGATCGCTAGAGTGGAAGCAATGGTGTTGGCGTGGCAGTGCCAGGACATCGGGTGCTCGAGATGTGGATTGGTCATGGGTGATGATATGGTGTTTCAGGAGAATTGTGCAGGATGTGGTGGGGAGTGGACGAGTCTGGTTGGTGAAGGGGAGAGACGGAGGATGAGGAAGGAGGTTCGTGTTATGGAGAGGGTGGGCAGGGAGTATGGGATGAGGATGTTGGAGGGTGTTGTGCGTGGTGTTAGAGAGCTTGGATTTTAGGTCTCTTATACTTACGGGTAGCATTGAAACCTTCGAGGCCGGCTTTTTGCTTTTTGAGCGGTAAGAGCGTTGTTGTAGTATTAGGTATATTAGTCTTAGCATGGCTGCAGGACTCATACCAAGGACCATGGTTACGTGGTAGTAACGGCCACCAAATAATGCAGATATTTGAGCAACGAATTTTATCCTCTTCAGACTGCTTGTATATCTATCTCTCTGCTGATGTGGTATCAATCTAGCTTTATCGGGTACACTCCAAGAGAGCTTTCCTCGCCGTTTGAAGAATGGTGACGACCAGTCCCCCAGACGACCTTCACTTCGAGTCGCACTAGCACTAGCGTCGATTGTGGCGTAGGCAATGCCTTTTATAAAGAGTCTGCGACACAACGTTCTACCTCCTCTGGTTGTAAGCCCACAGTTGTGAGACCAAACCTCTCTCGCAGTCGCAGTCGCAGTCGTGATAACCACATTTCTTTCGACTTACCGATCATTCAACGCATCCAATCGATCATTCACATAACGGATCACTATCGAAAAGCAAGACGACAAGGCTGCAATGGATCCAAGAATCGTCGCAGCGACTGCCATGGCAAGAGATCACTCCATCAGCCACATACACACAACTTTGTCCATCAGTCCAGAGCCAGAGCCAAAACAGACCTTAGGCTTCACTGGTGTACAAACAACATTATCGGTCGATCCAGACTCCAATGTGGTAACCGCAGGCTCTACCAGCACTCATCCCCTCCTCCGACCACGAACGATGTTTCAGTCACTCCCCAAAGAAGTCGTGCTTATGATAGCAGAAGCATGCATTCAACCATTTGATATCAAAGTGGTCCGTGTTGAGAGATCTGATGGCGCTACAAAACTCATTGTCGAAGGTCCAAATGGCTTGGAATTGCGTCTCGTCTCTCGCGAATTCAATATTGACATCCAGAAGAGCATCATGAACAAGTTCAGCGGTAAACTCGACCTCACCAAAGGCACAACCAGTTTCTTCAATGATAGTGTTATGGAAAAAGAACAACAAGCTTGGCTGCGCGATCTCGTCACAACCATCATTGTACGATTTACGGTCTGGAGTCCGCCGAAGTGGCCGTACGCCGAGTATAAGAACTTGCAGCTGGTTGAGTTGCTTTTCTGTATCAAGTCTAGGAGTGGGTTTTCGCAGGGTAATGCGGATATGCTGGCGCAGGAAATAAGAGTACCTACCGGACGGAAGCGACACGTGAATGATTTGTCCGCGAAGACATTGCCGGATATCAAGGTGGTAGGATACTTTCCGGCTCAGAATGGGACGGATGTAGCTGATCTAAGCGCCTTTCCAGCCCAGATCATGCCGAGCTTGAACTATCTGAGGATATAGGCTGTTGTTTATGTGCTGTTGTTTGGTGGTGTCTTGTGGTTCTGATTGTTGTTGAGAGTCAAGTCTGTTCGCTTTTAGACTGCTGTTAGATGAGGTGCTGATTTTCATCAGAAGCTGTCATGTTCGGAGGAGAAGGTGATGGGAGCCGGCTCAATTAAGCCATAATACCGTACTTCAACAGAAATGAAAACCCAATTCAACAACACTGAACCTGCTTGTCAATCTAGCAATACTTTCCTATCAGAGGAGTGCGAAGATTTCGTTGCATCTAGGCCATTGCCGTAATCTTCTATCATGTACAAGTTGAGAGACCCCGTGCTGAGAGTTATTACGTTCCATATCATTCTTACACGTATCGGGTTTTGACACTGTCGATCGAGCACTGGTGTCTTTCACGTTGCTACCAGTTGTATGGGACAAATGATGTCTCAGGTTGCCTCCAGCTGGTCTTCATGTGAGCTAGTTTGAGCTGTCGATGCAATCCATTGCGAGAAGGGGATCTTAACTGGTACACTGAACAGATTGATGCCTTTGATGTTTTGTCAACCTGTCCTGCATAATACTTAGTGGTCTCTGCCTTGGCTGCAATATGGTTCACTTGTAAGTCATTGCTGGTTTCATTGTCAACATCGGTTCAGTTTGTCCATATTGGTCCAACCAGGGGTATAAGGACAGTGCACCACCTCTAGTGTTGATAGCGGGAAGAGTCAGTAGCGGCAGAACCGATATCTAAATTTTTCTGATAATCTCAAATCCTTTACTCTCGTCCTTTTGCTTACCACCAAGAATGCTCTTGATCAAACCTCTTGCAGACGATATTGTACTGTTGTGATTAGCAGGTTCTATCTCGACATACATATTATTGCGTTCGATGTAATGAGACTCAGCTAGAGCTGGTCCTGTGAGCATGTAGTCTTGTTCAATCTTTGTGGGTTGAAATGCGTTGACCGGTAAATCGATGACGATGAGCTGTGACTCAGGTGAAGTATATGAGCTTCGTGTTAGCACGGCACTGGTGCCAGTAACAAACAGGGATCAGTACTGTAGTCAGCGGGTCAATTGTTTCGGCATGGACTAAGATCAGCAATTATAGAACATGAGATGTTCAAATCAGTCTATCGCTCCAATAGCTTCAGAACATGTTTTCTTCCACCATCCAACCAGTCGTCCCAGCACATAGCAAGCATAGCACTATGTCGTCCAGGACCTAGCTTCCTTCCTTCCTGATCGACACTCGGCAACCGCTCCTTGCTTACACCTTCTCTGGCAGACGAACCTTCTTTGTTGGCTGCAACCACTCTCTGCCATCGAATGATGCCTTCGAGTTTCATGCCCAACCTCTGTGCAGCTGCAATACTCGGCTTGTTCGAGCTCTGCGCTTGCCACTGCACACGCCTCATCTCCAGATCCCCACTCGAAAGCGGCTCGAGGAGGTGCTTCAGGAGCAAGGCCGTTGCATGTGTGTTCACGAATGTGCGGTGGAATTCTGGTAGGAGCATGACATAGCCGATCTCTGCTGTGCTATTCTCAGCTGAAGCATTGAGCAGGCCGGTCGTGCCTGCAAAGGTGTCATCGTCGATTTCGAGCACATCAATGGCACCAGTCGTGGCGTTCTTTCGCTCAACCTTGCCGGCTTTGAGAAAGATGTTGAAACTGACGCTGCTGCGATTGTCGTGGACGACGGTCTTGTGCCAGGCCTTGTATTCTTGCACCGAGGCGAACGGTCCGTTAGGGAAGTGATTGAACAGCTCGGGGTGCTTCAATGAGGTCTCATTTACGTAAAATTCGATGATGGCATCGGAGCACTTCTCTGTCGGGATGAGCTTGAGTCGGTCATTCTGAAGACGATCAAGGTCTATGGGTAGACAGAAGTTGATGTCCATACTGAAGCTGGTGTCGTTGGAAGTTGAGGCAGCCACGGAAGGCGCAGATATATGTGTTTATTTGCTGCTCATAGCGACCATGGTGCAATAGTGGAACCTATCTCGGGAACGGAAGATGAGTCACCTACATTCAAGAATAATCGTATGCACATAGCTCATACACTACCATGGCACCAACGTGAGGAGTCGAATCCCGTTGCTCACTACAGTAGAGCAGTTGTACTTTTGCTGATCTTACGGCTGCTTCTACATTGATGAGGTGGCAGTGAACAAAATGAGAAATGCTTCTTCAAAGCAGAAAAGGGGGGGATTTCGCTTTCATGCCTGACTGCCTAAGGGTAGAGAATTTGCGCTGTTTGACAAGCTTAGCTTTCGGGACTAACCGAGGACTAGGTCATGGTACGTCATTGTGCTGGTCAAGTCTGCGTTATGGTCGCGTCTCCTGAAGTTTCCCAAATTTCGTGAGATGAGCCGACGCCGCGGTACTTTTTGAACTTGGGTCCTGGAATCAACCACACCTCGCACAAAAGTTCTTACATGAAACGGTTGTGCGCTTGTTTCCGACCATTTCAAATATATCCCTAGGTTCAAGAGACACGAAATGCCTCCCGCGAAGCCACGAGTGGTGTTGGACGACGCCCGATCTGAGACCCCAGCCGCAAACCTCAAGGATCGTGTTGTGTCAGGCGCGGCGACTTTCAAATCTCGAAAGACAGCTGCAAATACAACACACGGAGTGAACTCGTCGTCGAAAGCAGGCACGGTCACTGCGTCGGCTACAGTGCCCGCTGTCACATCGAATGCAGCAGCTGAGTCGGAGCCAGAATTACCACACGTAAGGTTGACTCTGTTCTGCGCCGCCGTCACGGGAGGTGAAAGTCGTGCTTCGTGGGCCATCCTTGCTGACAGATGTGTTTCCCCAGATTGACTGGCCTTCTATGCCCGTTCATCACCTTCACAGCTACCGATCGGCGTACCGATTACAAATTCCTCCATCCTTCACACAATCACACGCCGACCTCCTGTACAAGTCTTGCGATCTCGCTACCAGAGCCCCATCGCAAGTCCTTGCTAAGAAAAAAGCCCATGACCTAAAGATATATCGCCGCAAGCAAGCACAACTAAATTCGAACACCCGCGCCGCCACCAACGGCGTTTCGAGAGGTACTCGAGGTTCGAGGACTAGAGATAAAGACAAGGATAGCAATACAGACACAGCATCAAGAGACGGCAGGAGAAAAAACAACAATGGCAAGGAGAAGGACACGAGTAATGACCCATCCACTCAGCTGGTAGTCGAAGTACCTCCTTCGCCCACTTCGCATCCGTCAATCCAAGACTCACACTCAAACTCAGCTGACAACGTCTCGGGTATCTCTCGCCTGACACCAATCGAGCACCGACAGCCAGACGATGCACAAGAGGATCTGTATACTATCTCAGCAAGCCTCAACCAATCAAATCCGGAGCTCACCATTCTCGAGTCGCAGTCGCCGGCATTCCTTGCCACCTCGATACGGAAGCACTTCAATGCTCAACAACTGAATGAGTCAGAAACAATAGCAAGATTTACATACGTGGTTAGACAGCAAGGAAGTAATACGCACAGCAGGATACAGCCTTTGGCTCACAGGCTGGGCATATTGCCGCCCTCGCTGACGCTTGGGCATCCCACCACCGCTGCTCCAGCGGGCTTGTTAGCTGCTGCCCCGGGTGCTATGTTCACTGGAGCTTCGTCGACGTCGACAAAGCCGGGCATCCATCATTCTCCACTCGCCTTGACAGCGACGAGCACACTAGGCGGCAATAACATTCAAGCCGAAGGAAGCTACGGCGATGGTAGTGGTTGGATCATGGGCACGACGAGCTGTGGTAGACAAGTACGCATGCCAGGCGAAGGTGGAGGAGGCACTTTTAGGTTACGCTTCCGGCCATGATATTCAGATTCGAGATCCACTTTTCGGCATGACATTTGCATGTTCGGTAGAGGCTTATCTGGAGCATGGAGAGCTTCAACTACTTATTTTCGATTCGGCATAGTGACTGCTGGTAATCTGATCGTGTCAGATAGCCTTCACATATGCAATTCTTTCTCGACTCATCCATACTTATTAGACAGTCTTGTTTCAAACACGCTCACAACTGCGCTTCTGCCAGGGTATAAAAAATGTACAAAAGATGAGTGTCGGGATATGGCTGTTAGCTTGCCAGGTTAACACGACGTGTTTGTGTGTTCTGGAACGAGATGTAGGGTTGCTATAGGCTATTACTTTATTGCAAGAATTGCGATATTGATCTAGATCAAGCGTGAACGGCAGTGTCAATGGGTTGGACACTATGCTGCACGATACCCTGGATATCTTAGCTAAAGTCAATGTTCAACAATGTGAACGTGTCGAAGACCTCACGTCCTAGTTATCTCCAACCTCAACGCTCTACATCCGCAAGCGTATCAGATCTCTATCTCTCGAACCGTGAGACTAACAACTCTCTTACCATTCTCGCCCAGCACACTTACTTCCAAAATGCCCTGCGTTCATCACTGTCAGGCGTCGCCTATACCGACCGACTTCGTGGTATCAGCGTGGAGGGTGAAGGTGACATGGTAGTACGAGAGTGTACCTGTCATCTTACCGAGTGGTATCGTAAGTATTGTTACGAGGGCATGTCCTCTCGGGACCTTTGGCGCATGAGGATCACCCCCAGATTTCGAGATCCACGAACTGCTCTCTAACGCTCACCTAATGCCACAACCACTCCGGCTGAACGAAATTATTGACGCAAGATGGCAAATTGTTTGCATCACCTGAAATGGGGCTCGTTGTTTCTAGCGGGAGGAAGACGCTTGCATAACATCCACTATCTGTATATCAGTAATCGTTGCTGCGCCTGGCTTACTGATCTTGTTTCAACGCTGCCTCCGATAATTAATCCTTTCATTCACAAATTCAGGGACGAGGACCTATCCGATAGTCCCATTCGTGTGTTTCAAGAAGTCTTTACCATAGCGCTCCTTGGCCTGATCATGAGACCGCATGGTTTTGCATTTTCTTGGCAGTGAATCCGGCCTTCTCAGACATGGAGCAGAGATGTGGATTTTCAGGACAGTACCTTTGCTTGCCATTCACCAATTGAAAGTGTCGAACGCAGGTCAAGCACTTTAGCTTGGTAGGGGATCTCGGATTAGCATGAAACCATCCACTGACGGGGCTCACAGGCCCCCCACTTGTTTGTCGTGTGCCTCAATTCTGTCTCCAAAAGCACAGTCTGTACCCCGGATGAGTTGATAACACCACCACACCTCTCATTGCAGCTCGTCGCAAGTTCAAGTTGCTTATTCATAATCATTGTCACCTATATTAATTCTGGCATCATCATCAGGTATCGGTTTTGGTCATCATCAAATTCTGGAGTCGCATTGCATACGAACAGAATAGCCTTCCAATAACTCCACCTCCCGCTTTTCGTCCCAGCAGTCCCAGCAACACAAGTCAGATCTGCCTGGACTCCACCTGTCGTCTCTAACCTTACACGAGAAGCTTCGCACTTGGTCTTCCTGCATCTCATCCTGACTGCCTCAAAATGAATGAGAAAACTGCGCTGGACGACTCAGGCCACAGTCCGAGCCGGACACCGGCAGTGGGGAGCACGCACAAGAGAGGAAAGCCATGGATGCACAAATCAATCAAACTCGGTCCTCTCACGATCCCGGCCTATGCGACGCCTCAATTCCAGATCATCTTCGTCGCGTTCGTGTGCTTCTTATGTCCGGGCATGTTCAATGCAGTCAACGGATTGGGCGCCGGTGGTCAACTGAGCGCAACCGACATTAACAATGCCAATACCGCCTTGTACTCGACCTTTGCTGGAGTCGGCTTCTTCTGTGGCAGTATCGCCAACCGTCTGGGTCTCAGACTCACTCTCGGTATCGGCGGCTTCGGCTACTTCCTCTACGTCGCCTCCATCCTTTCCTACAACCACAACCGCAATGCCGGCTTCCTTATCTTCGCTGGCGCCCTCCTCGGCCTCTGCGCCGGTATGCTCTGGACCGCTCAAGGCGCAATCATGATGTCTTATCCATCCGAAAAAAGAGAAGGGTCGATACATTTCCAGGTTCTGGGCCATCTTCAACTTCGGTGCCGTTATTGGCGCACTGATTCCTCTGGGTCAAAACCTACACTCCCAAGCAGGTACCGTCACAGACGGGACGTATATTGCATTCATGATACTTATGGCTTGTGGCTTCGCCCTGTCCATATTCCTCTGTGACCCTCAAGTCGTCCGACGTGACGATGGATCAGGTATCATTATCATGAAGAACCCCTCCTGGAAATCCGAAATTCTAGGACTATTCGAAACGCTCAAAAACGACGTCTACATCGTCGGTCTCTTCCCCCTCTTCCTATCCAGTAACTGGTTCTACACCTACCATTTCCAAGACGTTAATCTACCCTACTTCAACCTCCGAACTCGCTGTCTAAACAACGTGCTCTACTGGTCCATGCAAATCGTCGGTGCCTTCCTCGTTGGCTTCGTCCTCGACGCGGGCAAGATCAGACGTTCAATCCGAGCTAGATATGCACTAAGCGGCTTGATGCTCCTCACCATGGCTATCTGGGGCGGCGGATACGCCTTCCAGAAGCACTACACTCGAGCCAACACTCTCGGTCTTGATAAGGCGCATGCAGGCGTCGACTTTACAAATAGCGGCTACATCGGGCCCATGTTCCTATACATGTTCTACGGCTTCTACGACGCCGCATGGCAAGTAACCGTATACTGGTAAGTCAAACCATACCTCATTCTCTTATTCCCTCCTTCCCCAATCAACCAGAAAACCCACCTTACTAACATACCCCCCCTCAACTCACAGGCTAATGGGCTCCCTCTCCAACAACTCCCGCAAACTAGCCAACTTCGCCGGCTTCTATAAAGGCATCCAATCCGCCGGCGGCGCCATAGCAGCCAACATCGACGCCCGCTCCACCCCGTTCATGACCGAACTAGCCATAAACTGGGCTCTACTGGCCGGTTCGATCTTGATCGCTGCGCCGGTGATATTGTATAAAGTGAAGGATACGGTGCCTCTCGAAAAAGATTTGGAGTTTTCGGATGAGACGGTTGCGGAGGTTGCGCCTGTGGTAGAGCGGGATGGGGGGGAGGTGCAGGAGCAGG
>Ga0115854_10248_pt1 | contig 12871 bp, 11 predicted proteins | sample InSIn2SAF170_FD_83868 | JGI IMG/M metagenome (GOLD analysis project Ga0115854, IMG submission 83868)
ACCCTTTAGGGGGCTCGACTGATAAGGTCCGGAGGCGCTCGACCATAGCCCCCCCACCAAATAAGTCAATTGAATGCGAAAGCAGGCTCGACTGGCCGCCATCACCTTTAGGTGCTCGACCATAAGGGAGAGGAGAGGAGAGGATGCCCCCGGCAGGGCTCGACCAACGGGAGAGGACCTTTAGGTGCTCGACCATAAGCTAGTTACTTATTTGACCCTCTCAAATAAGTAATTAGCTTAAGTAAATTGAAGAGGAACTTTAGTTGCTCTTTGGTTACTTAGCTCATTACTTATTTTCCCCTCTAAAAGAAGTAATTGGCAGTAATTAGCTTAAGTAAACCCTAACCCGACAGGGGGCTCGACTGATAAGGAGAGGAAAGCGGGGTCAATCTCTACGAACGAGACTAACGACTCTGTTCTTTCGGGGTGCATGAACGAATGAACACTGCTCCCTACCTAAGAGGCAGGCCTTGATGGCAGGCAGCTGTATCTTTTCTTCTCGAGGCCCTTGTGCCATGCATCTAGAGATCACAAGGCCCTGTACCCTGCCGGACACATCGGACAAAGGTCAAGCAGTATCAGGCCCCTTCCCGGCTGGCTACTGGATCACTCTAGTGCTTCCCCTGGCTCGGTCGGGGTAGGGTACTACGAACCCTCTGCCTGCCATCCATTGCAGCATAGCAAAGCCGTTCAATGAGCGGTTTTCCCTCCCTATGGAAGAAAGAAGCAGGTCAGGCGCAGTGATTGGATATTCCGGTACTCATTGGGACTGGGACAGGTTGCATGCAAAGAAAAGCACAAGTCAGGCGCTTTTATTAGATAATCAACATCTGGCACAGGAAGAATGGAGAAAGATTTTGGCACTGTGCAAAGAAGATTCCGGTACATATTCAATAGAAGCGCCAGACTGCCTTTTGATAAGCGCCAGACTGTCCCCCATCCACTACTAGCCTTAAGAGAAGCTTAGAGAGGTTATAAGAAGGTTTATTTCATCCACGCACTATCCAGTATAAAGGTAGCTACGGGAAGTGATGAAGCCTCACACTAGTCTCTATGAGTCTTTTTTACTGACAGCTTTATTGTCCCCTTCGGGCTTACTAGTTAGGATTTACTATCTCCCTTCGGTCGTTCAGCCAGTCTAGTCTGTCCGGGGAAGGGCTTTAGCCAGCCAGTCAATGCAGTGGGGTTGTTGTTACACACTAGTCTGTAAGTGTCACTAAGGATGGACCGGAACCAAATAGTGTGTGTGGTTTCACCCGGCCGGTCAATACAAGCAAGAAAGGCCGGCACCACTACGCGTCTGGTTTCACTAGCAATATAGTGGTTTGCGGTTTCACTAGCCTGGACTATAAGCTTAGAGAGTACAAGACAGACAGGGATTCACAGACAGACACAGAGAGACAAGCACATATTTCGGTACAGACAAAGCAAAGAATAGATTGCATGCAAATAAAGATGCGGGACTACTAACTTCAGAAGGATGGGAAGCTGGAAAAAGAAAACTACCCTTCTTATAAAGATTAGGTTCTAACTAGCTAGCCTGGATTAGTAGAGAACGTAGCAAACTAAGACTAGACCGCATGCAGAGAAAGAAAAGTAGAACACGTAGCTTAGTGGGATTAGATAATAACTAGCTAGTAGAGCACGTAGCCTTCCTTCTTAGAGCCTAAGAGAGGGACATATAAAGACTAACTTCTCCCCGACCGAAGGGAGGCACCATCTAAGCCTTATTAGTAGATAGAATAGATTCCGGTTCCGGAAAGAATAGATAGTGCCCGGCTCACTCATATAGTGTGTGTGGTTTCACTAGCCTTAGACTCGTAGTGGGAAGTTTCACTAAGGATGGGATGGATCAAGACAGATTGCATGCAAAGGAAGAAGTGGAACTCAATCACACTAGCCTTCTTAGAATCGTAGAGAGGTAACTAGCTATCGTAGTTGGAAGTTTGACTAAGGATGGTGGGATGGCTCACTTCGGCCTTCTTAGAATGCATAGAAATAAAGATGCGGGACTTCACTAGCCTTGGTATAATGCATATTAAGTAGGGTGTCATAAGAGATCATGTTAACACTAGAACTATAATCAACCATGACACGCTTAATGGAGCATGGACCCAAAACGCACTTTAGAAAGAAAATAGGGTCACGAGTAGTAATAAGATCATTGTATAAGGGTAAGTACACCAAATCGAAAACAAAGTTCTAAGAACCTAGGGGCACCATTAGAAGTGACTCGATGCACTTAGGTGATGGTTTAGAGGGATACTTAGGTGAGATTCTATGTATGTGGTGGTCCTGAGGAGTGTCTTGCAGAGATGTGTCAGTGGCGTATGTTCCCAGTGACTAGTACATGGCCTGACTAAGCACATCTTATAGTGAGGGACATAAATAGAGTAGGTCTATAACAGAGATATTGGCCTTTAGCTTAGAAAAAGAAGCTACTATGGAATAGGGCTGAGTGAGCTACAAAGAAGGTTGACCTAAAAGATGCAATAACTAAGATGACTCAGGCTAAGTAAGAGGCATAGGATGAGTAGCGGGCAAAGCAGGTGGATTAGATAGTGGATGGCCTACTTTGATATGAGTAGTGATACATACGTCAGCCAAGGTTACCTCCTCAATGAACCCTATGATGAAATGTTTGGATAGGAGTGCTTTGACCAGGTATAGCAGGTGCCATAGATGTAGATAAGGAGGTGAAAGATGAAGGGGACTAGCCGGATGACAACATGGCTAATAAACTAGCAAGCAATGACTAGCTATGCTGAGGAAATGAATTTGATATGTGTGGTTAGCCCGCATTCTTAGGATGGAGAGGCCCCTTTTGCTTTTCTTCTTATTGTTGTTGCTCACACTAAGCCCTACGATAAGCCATACACTACTCTATGTTGTGGTCATCAACCTAGTGGTATTCATATCATTTGTTAGGCTCAGGTCTAGTCCTACCCATACCTATAGATACATATCCACCAGCACCAAATACCCTTATTTGGCGGGTAGAGATAGAGATGTGCACCTCGGCGAGATAGGAACAGACATGTACCTCGGCCCAGATACGTATTGATTCATTTCCTAGTCATTTGCGGAAAGGAGGAACGGAGTAAGATAAGATGAAGTAAGGTGAATTCCGCAAGGTTCTACTGGCGAGGGGGGAAGGTATAACCTTCCTTCTCTCTCTCACCCTCCGATGATAGAGAAATCAATGTTGGGCGAGACCGCTAGATCAGCAATAGATTCTTTGGAGAATCCTTCCGAAAGCTGAGAAAGCGACACATAACGTAGGAAATTCGGAAATCCGGATTATTGGAGAGGATTGGGGAAACCCCAAATCCCACCATGAATGACGAACTCCGTTACCCATATGATAGCGCGGCGCTAATGAAGTGAGATTGACTAAGCTTAGAGTTAACTTCGGGAAATTGACGGAGAAACCTGAGGCAAGTTGGTAGAAATTCTCATAAGTGAGGCTGAAAAAACCTATTTCCAGGCAAAAAGGGGGACTGAACGAAACCATAGTGGCTAGGAAAGCCCCGGGGATTCTATGGTAAATTGGAAACGTCGGAGTAAACTGCGGCTTGTGAATAGTAAGATGAGGTGATAACGGCCGAGTGATGTTCGTATTTGGGTTGACTAAGTTTCGCATGATTGGGGTTGACTAAGTTTCGCATCAAGGTGACAGGATTTGAACCTATGGCCCTCTGTACCCAAAACAGCCGCGCTAACCAGACTGCGCTACACTTTGTCTCACCCCAGTTCATCCCAATGAAGACTCCTTCTCACTATGCTATGAATGGGATTTGTGTCGATGAACACCAAAACCAACCCCTCGCTTCTCATTTGTTTGGTCCGGAACTTGCCCTTACCTTCTTTCCTTCCTTCGCTATGCTCAGGTAAGGTTTCGGGGCAGTTCGCTTGAATAAAGCAAGCCAGGGCCAGTTCTGTATAGAGGTGGCCGGGTGAATAAGGAGTATAGTGCCAGTAAGACTCGCATGCATAGAGGCGCAGGGAGGCAATGATTAGGAAGTGTTCTCCCTTACCTGAGCAAAGCGTAAGGGGCGCCGGCCCTACCTAAATGAAGAAGAGATCAAACCCGGGGGGCAATAGGCCCAGGAAGGGGCTTTCATTTTAAGAGTCATTTTCTTCGCAAGATCCCGAATTGAGATCTCTCCCGAATTCCCTACCTAATTGATTGATTGGATCAAAATGAAAGGATGCGTAAGCAGGCTTTTAGTTACTTATTTGACCCTCTCAAATAAGTAATTAGCTTAAGTCAAATCAATTTCTTGCTTGCTCGACCATCGCCATCGCCGCCATCGATTTCTCGCTCACCCATCATATGGGTGAGGGCCGCCTAAGGACCTTTAGGTGCTCGACCATAAGGATGCGGAAGCAGGCTCGACTGTTAAGGACCTTTAGGTGCTCGACCAAAAGGGAGAGGAGAGGACCTTTAGGTGCTCGACTGATAAGGTCCGGAGGCGCTCGACCATAGCCCCACCCAATAAGCATCAAGGAAGCATGCTCGACTGTTAAGGCCGCCATCACCTTTAGGTGCTCGACCATAAGGGAGAGGTCCGACAGGGCTCGACTGATAAGGATGCGGAAGCAGGCTCGACTGGCCGCCATCACCTTTAGGTGCTCGACCATAAGGGAGAGGAGAGGAGAGGATGCGGAAGCAGGCTCGACTGGCCGCCATCACCTTTAGGTGCTCGACTGATAAGGCCGCCATCGAGAGGATGCGACAGCAGGCTCGACCAAAAGCCCCCCCACCCAATAAGTCAATTGAACCTTTCCGTTCGTTCTTAGGTCGGGTCGCCCCCCATTTCGATAAACCATTCTTGATACCATCTTGATACCACCAAGCCTTCTCGGATCGGTTCTACGAGAAAAGCTTTTTTCGTATCGGTGGTGCAGGGGACAAATTGATCACTCACTGAGAAGTGAAACCCTGTGACTATATCGTCCCGAAGACGGATGCGACGGGAAGAAATGGCATTTGGAGGTGTTGCTGACTCCACATTTAGGTTTCGGCATGACACAGCTTGCACTGTCCTTTCGCACTTAGGCGCACAGCGTGCCGTCTCATTCGGTAATGATTCGACAATTTCCGGCGTAATTGAACGCAAGCTGATCCTAAGTAATTGCTGTTGTTCATTGGATTCCAGAGAAACCACTTCGTTAGGATTGGGGAATTGCTGCAATTCCCTCTGAATAGCTCCGATTCTCCCGTCGAAAATCGCTTTGGAAGTATTACCAAAACTCCTCTGAATAAATATGAGAAAGCCTATGGAACGACGAGCTACTATCGTTTCTTCATTACATATTGAGATCCCCTTCGAACTTAAGACACGAATGAATGGAATAGCAGCAAATGGCATATTTCCCTCCTTCGTATTCGTGGAACTCAATATCGTTTGTCAACGTCATCATGACTCTTTTAGCAACTGAACGGAAGAGAAAATCCATTAGATATTCTATTCATTATGGTCGCAGAGATAAGCTTAGGGTTGGACCTCCCAGCAGCGACCCGCATTTCTCCACCCATACTCCTTAAAGAAAGTGAAGAAGGTTCTCCCTTTCGCTCAGGTCAGGTTCTCCTTGCTTTCCTAACGTCAAGCAAGCCCTGCCTTGCCCGGACAAGCAATCAATTACCTTGCCCGGTGCGGACAAGCAATCAATTACCTTGCCCGGTGCGGACAAGCGACTACGTTCCTTACCTTACCTTCTAGCTCTTTTAGGGGAATAAAGAAAGGGGACCTTACCTTCTATAAGGTACAGGATACTCTTTTTTATCTCAATCTAGCTCAGGCTTTTAGGGTAGGAAATAGAGAAGTGGGGGCCTTCTTATTCGGGGGGGCCTTTGGATGAATTTATTGGATACCCGAGAAACATAATCTTTCAAAGAAACAGCTTCTACGGCGATAGATAGGGGTCAGGTTTGGCATCTCTGCCCCCTGCCCTCCAAACAGTATGGGAGCCTCTCGGCTCGTACTGCTCACACTCCCGGATCTTAACCCTTGGGTAACCCTCCTCCACCCACCATAGTGTGAGAAACAGAGCCAGGCTTACTACAACCTGCCTGACTGACTGATAGATAGGCGTCGTGGTTCAAACAAACTATGGTACCTGCTTAGCTTAGCCCGAATGCCCCCACTGATCATTGGTGAGATCCGATCCCCTCTATTGAATGGGGTCCCGGCTCGTTCCTCACCTTTTCCGGATGATGCATCTCCACGAAGATCCACTATTTTTAGACCCGCACAATCCCTCACCATATGAATAGTGAGTGACCCCTAAGAAGTAAGGGCCCAGAAGATCGCCTCCTCGGGGAGGAGGTCTACGATCTTGTCTTACTATTTGTTGGGGGTGGGACCGCTTATGCAAGAGAATATTCCGCGAGGCTTTCGGAGGGCACTTCGCAAATATAACTGAGAGAGATTCCGATATATATTATATATGTCATTTCGGTTTCTGAATGAGAGAGAAGGAGAGCAGATATGGGCATATGTCATTTCTGAACCAGAGAGATGAGAGAAGGAGAGAGATTTATGACTGATCATTATATATGTCATTTCATACATGACCAGAGAGATGTGAGTGAGAGAAGGTCCGGATGGAAGAAGTTCACAATTCGATCTCTCAAAATAGCATAATGACATATATAATATATGCATGATCTGCTAAAGCGTAATTACCTATCTCATTCAGGCAGGGAGATCGTCATGAATTCGATCATGACCGTAATGACATATATAATATATGAATATGAAGGCTGCCGGCATTCGAAAGGTGCCGCTTGTTCTTCCGAGAACAAGGGCCCTTACTTCTTAGGGGTCACTCACTATTCATATGGTGAGGGTGCGTAAGCACGCTCGACTGTCCAGGAGAGGGCATTTGATGCTCAAAATAGATCATACTCAAAACAAATAGTTTGATCCTGGCTTAGAACGATAGCGGGGTAGAGTAATTGGTCGACTCGTCAGGCCCATGACCTGAAGACTGCAGGTTCGAACCCTGCCCCCGCCTCCCAAAACGAGATCTAACACAGGGTCGATCAGTAAGGTCCTTTCTTTCCCAGTCCAGGCTTTCTTGGAGATGAGGAAGTGAAGACTTAAGGCGTATAACGTATTGACTTTGAGGTACGTAGTCGCTCGACCAAAGGGTGCGTAAGCACACTCGACTGTTAAGGACCTTTAGGTGCTCGACCATAAGGGCCCTATATTCTTTAGGGCCCTTATGGTCGAGCGAGAAATCCCTCACCATATGAATAGTGAGTGACCCCTAAAGAATATAGGGCCCTTATGGTCGAGCGAGAAATCCCTCACCATATGAATAGTGAGTGACCCCTAAAGAATATAGGGCCCTTATGGTCGAGCGAGAAATCCCTCACCATATGAATAGTGAGTGACCCCTAAAGAATATAGGGCCCTTATGGTCGAGCGAGAAATCCCTCACCATATGAATAGTGAGTGACCCCTAAAGAATATAGGGCCCTTATGGTCGAGCGAGAAATCCCTCACCATATGAATAGTGAGTGACCCCTAAAGAATATAGGGCCCTTATGGTCGAGCACCTAAAGGTGATGGCGGCCTTAACAGTCGAGCCTGCTTTCGCATTCAATTGACTTATTTGGTGGGGGGGCTATGGTCGAGCGCCTCCGGACCTTAACAGTCGAGCCTGCTTCCTTGATGCTTATTGGGTGGGGCTATGGTCGAGCGCCTCCGGACCTTATCAGTCGAGCCCTGTCGGACCTCTCCCTTATGGTCGAGCCTGCTTACGCATCCTCTCCCTATGGTCGAGCGCCTCCGGACCTTATTAGTCGAGCGTGCTTACGCACCCTAAAGGTTCAATTTACTTAAGCTAATTACTTATTTGAGAGGGTCAAATAAGTAACTAGCTTATGGTCGAGCCTGCTTACGCATCCTTAACAGTCGAGCCTGCTTACGCATCCAAACATCAAAATTTTTTTCATCTGCTAGCGGCGAATCTATCGTATACTGCAATCCGAACGGCAGACCTATTAACAGGTGAATCAGCAAGCGAAGAAAACTAAAGCGAAGACCTAAGCGTAGGAGGTCAGACTGCTGCTTCTTAAACTAGCTCTGCTACTTTTATACGAATATGAATCTTCCTCTAACTCTGCTTTGCCTACCTCTACCTATGTTTATGTCCCTGCTACTACTACTATGACTACCTACGTCTCTACTGCTTATTGATCAACAAGATCAATTGGAATAAGAATAGGTTATCCAGCTGGATCTAGGACAGGTCTATTAATGGGATACGCTGTTGGTCAATTGCCCTTATGTGGATCCATCCATACTAACTATATGCTGGCCTCTGCCAATGGTGGGACTGCAACCAACTATAGGGTACTTGCGCTATTGCTCACTCTGATGCTTTGGGCGGGCTATGGATATGGAGGATTTGGAGGGAATACTGCGAGCAATGGAACTTATGCTATCTCTGTATCATTTGATGTTTCCGCCTCCCCAGATGGTAGTGCTACCCCCTATACTGTAGGTGGTTCTAGATCTAACGTCGATAATGAACTACTGATGGATTGGGATCCGTTAGTTATGGGTCAATTCAAATAGTATGTTCTGAGTCACCTGATGGATCCATGGGTGCTTCACCTGGCACATTGACTGTATTTTGCTCTGGAATTGGAACGGGATATGGCCCCCGAACTGGGTATTCAACGTATGAAAGGGATGTTCGCTTAAATGCTTCCTTTACATTGACTCTTGGTGCTTTCACCTTATGCCTTTTGAAATCAATGGTGTTTAAACGACTGCTGGTAGTGGTTCTCGATCAACGGGGTAACGATCTACTAGAGAAAGGGAAGGAATATATACTTGTACAAACTAGAGATATAAGGTTACCATTAAGATGTATATAGAGAGAACAGGGGAGGGCCTTTCATTAATATGCTAAAGGTCTAGATCACCGATACCATGCTTATTGATATTATCTGTCCAAAGCGAATCCGCACGGTCAGTTGACCGACCCATTTCCACTCTGATACCACCTAACGACAGTCAGTGCTTAGAGGGCACTCTGGAGCATAGATCCTGAGGAGAGCAAGAGCAGTCAGCCAGACTCTCAAAGCATCTACTGTCCAGATACCCTTTCCAAAGTGCATTAACACACTGCACTGACCAGCAGCCATTCTGTCCTGAAATCACTCACCTGTTGCTTAGGTCCGTAGTCGAATAACCAGCAGTAGCAGAGATGCTAGCTTCAGTAGCATCAGGGGTCATTTACCCATCAATAGAGGTAGAGTCGAAAGCAGTTTACCTGGAAGCAGTTTCTCTTGAATCAGTTGACCTTTCATATATTTGAAAAGAACCAGATTCATACCTTCCAGGTGCATATCCAAACGCGGGGGCAAGAGCATAGGTATCCACACCGAGAACAAGCACATCAAGGGCAAAGGCAGGGACGAGTGCAGCTTCACCATACGCGGTCCCAGGTGCAAAAGCGATATGATGCACCGGATGCGAATGATCGACCTGGGTTAGCTTTCGGATGATGCTTGGCTAAGTGGGGGCCTTTTGCTTGTAACCTCTACCCATTCCTCTTTCTTCTAGGTTCTGGCTACTCCACGATTGACCGGTCCTAGTGACACTTCACTTTCTCAGATCCGGCTGGAAGGTCGAGCTTTCAATTCTATGTCGGTGGCGTAAAGATTGATTGACTGACGTTGCATTTTTTAAAGTATTAAGTACGAGGGTAAAAGCGGCATAGACGAAGGTTTAAAGGGCCGCAGGAAGAAAGGCAGATCCTGTGTACTCAGTGGAAACAGTAGCGGGAAAGGCAGAAGTTGAATAAATCATAACATTTGATTCAGTTGACTCAGCACCGTCAGCAAAGGTTGAATAGTTCCTCCCTATGTGACTTGACCGGAGTTGTTCCTATTCCTGTTCATGGGCTTTGGCTTTGGATCTGAGACTTGGTGCTTTCAATGTGCGACCGGAAGTGACGCTCCTGCTACTGGAGACTCTGCAATTGAATCAGGTTCTGTCCCAGCCTATACTTCCACCCCTGCTGCTTTTCTCTTTGCTCTTGGTGGTTACGGTTCAACTTGCGAAGCAACTAGCTCTCCAACGGAGGATGCCGGTGGGTAAACTGAACCTGGAACTAGGTCTGCTATTGGATATGGAACCCGGAAAAGGGAATCTGGAACTCTGGTCATGGGAAGCTGGAGCTTGAATTGGCTCTGCTACTGTAGCTTGAGCTCGGTCAATTTTCTATGCTCCTTAAAGTGCATTAAGGTCAACAATGAGATCTAAAGCTACCAGGCTTACCGTAAACCTTCTTAGGAGCGGTGGGTCTTGGGAACTTTTGGAGGTGGTTTCGGGTCCATGGCCAAGGATTTGGTGCCTCGCATCCGGGGCACTCACAAAAGATATCGATATCGCTGTATACTCCGAAATTCTATGCCAAAACGTAGTCAAGACGAGCTCGACCCATACAGGGGGGTATATACGACTCCACCGAGGGAATCAAGGTCCCAGTGAGGAACGACTAGCTACATCATAATAACGGGGGGGGTAAGAATGATCTCGTTCACGTAGAGCAATGTTGAACCTACTTTTCCGGTAAAAGGTTTCACCTGTGGAGTGGCCTTTAGACCAATCACCACGAAGGAAGCTCGCGTGGGAACTAACTGCTCAATGACAGAAAATTCCACCTAGATGACCACAATGTCGAATGAGTTTGGAATGGTTGGGAGGGGATCTAAAACAACAGACAGGAGAATGCAAGCCTTAGTCAATAACTAGATGGGAATTAACAAAGAGAAATGGTCAATTCTTTAGGGTTAACCCTAAAGCAGTGTAGGTTCGAGTCCTACCCATTCCAAAGCCATTATTTACGAGGTTTAATATGTAACATTCTATTGTACTATAGCCTTTAGCCTTATCCCCTATATGGAACTGAGATAGCAAAAGTGGGATACTCCTTTGTTAGTTCAACCATATAATCTCCACTACTGCCTTTACTCTTACTCCTGCTACCTTTGCTACTTCTATCCCAGATGCTGCTCAAGGTTGGTCGCCTGCACTTCCTCGTACTGGTGCTACTCCATCTGCTACTCGTGCATCTCGGGCTCCATATCGAAGGGATCCTACTCCTGCATCTAATCTTTGTCCTGGTAGAGGTAGTAGCTTCATGCCCTGGATACTCCCCTTTATGGATTGGTAGTCTTACCCTGTATACTGTTTTTGATTAGTCCTATGAATGTCTGAAGCCCGTCCGGCTCTCTTATGGACAATAATCAAGTCATGCAGCAGTTCAACAATATAAGCGGAAGTTCTGGATATCTGCCTAAGGATGCGCAAGCAGGCTCGACTAAAAGGCCGCCATCGACTCACTCATTCATATGGGTGAGGGATTGTTTCTCCCGTGAGAGGGGCTGAACCCGTCATATACGTAAATATGCCGCTCTCGTTTCCGAACCATCACATTCGCAGCCTGCCTTTAGTGTCTCGGCGAAGGAGGGGATTGCTGTTGAGCGATAGCGAGCCCGGATGAACCGAGCTGGGCTGCAGGTTCCAATGCCTAGAGTGGGTACCTTGTCAATAATACAGTGAAGATAGAATGTGTTCTAGTGATCGGCGAAGGAGCACATTTCCATCACTATGTAGGACCGGCGAAAGAGAGATAGATAGGGAGAGAGAGATTAAGGAAGGCAACTGGCTATAAGCCGACTGGCCTGCCTCAGTGGAAGGCAACTGATTCAACTGAAGGAAAGGAGCTCAATCTACCCCATAGGGAATGAACGAGGTTGGGAGGGGACATTCAGCCTAGAAACCTAGCCTTATGGTTTATTGGATTTTACCCTGTGTAAGGAAGGCTCAGTAATGCCTTGATATATATTGATGCATGCAAAGTCCTTCGTACCTGGCCCCTCTTAGGTCTTTAGAGTCACAACACGTACCTCCCCTTTTGCTTACTGAATAGATAGATAGGTCAAGTACCTACCTAAATGGTGGATAGGTCGACCCTAAACCGAGTTATGTCGGTCCTTCTCCGAACCTCAACCGAGCGAGTGAGTTAGTTAGTATGTTCCTTATGGATGGGCTGGGCTACACACACATGCTATGATGGAAGTGAGGGAAGGCCGTTCATTAGGTTGCTTGCCTTTGAGCGGTTGCTTGTGGGTATACGGGACACATCCCCCTTGTTAGGACCAGACAGAGAACTCCATCAATCCTGAAACAGCGAACTAACCCGTTCTCATAAACCGTATATAAAGATGCTTGCCGGACACACCTCGTTATCAGTCTTGCGACCGTACCAAAGGAACGATACGAGAACAGTCCCTGATCCATCTTCCTTCATCCCGGTGCTTGATCCACACGTTGGTACCCAACCCTTGGCCCATGGAGAAATGTACCTATCCGGTTAGCCTGATGAGACCGACCTATCTCCTTGCTCATTAGGTTCTGACTCGCACTCTTCTAACAACCCATCAACCCCCTTCAAAGGCCATTTCCGTGTCGTTTATGGTATGTTGAACGACGTTTACGATAGGATGATTTTCCCATCCATCCAATCAGGCATCCCAACTTCATCAGGCGTTATTAGTGGACTTTCCCGAAGGCTTTTGAAAGTGATGCAACATATATAAGGAATGATTATGAAACCTGGCCCAGTTACCTGAAGCTCACGTGCAAGCAGTAGTTACGAATCACAGTCGAGCCCCTCTCCTCTCCCTTTTGGTCGAGCCCCCTAAAGGGTGATGGCGGCGATGGCGGCGATGGCGGCGATGGCGGCGATGGCGGCGATGGCGGCGATGGCGGCCCTTATGGTCGAGCGAGAAATCCCTCACCATATGAATAGTGAGTGACCCCTAAAGAATATAGGG
>Ga0115854_10249_pt1 | contig 12870 bp, 6 predicted proteins | sample InSIn2SAF170_FD_83868 | JGI IMG/M metagenome (GOLD analysis project Ga0115854, IMG submission 83868)
AATATGACCCAAATATTCCACCTCCTGGACTCCAAAGAAACATTTGGATCTTTTTGCAAATAATTGTTTCTCCTCCAATAGTTGTAGCACCTTGTCAACATGTTCAACATGATCCTTCCAAGACTTGCTGTAGATTAGTATATCATCAAAAAATACTAACACAAATTTTCTAAGGAACGGTTTGAAAATTGAATTCATCAAACCTTGAAATGTTGATGGTGCATTGGTAAGGCCAAAAGGCATGACCAAAAATTCATAATGACCCTCATGAGTTCTAAATGCCGTTTTCAGAATGTCTTCAATCTTCATTCTGATTTGATGATATCCCGAACGGAGATCCAACTTGGTGAAGTAAATTGATCCATGCAATTCATCCAGTAATTCATCAATGACAGGAATGGGGAACTTATCTTTAATAGTGAGCTTGTTGAGCTCCCTGTAATCCGGACACATGCGCCATGATCCATCCTTCTTGTGCACCAATACTACTGGAGCAGAGAAAGAACTTTGACTTGGTTGAATTATACCCGCCTCTAACATTTCTGCAACTATGCGTTCAATTTCACTTTTTTGGACATAGGGATATCTGTACGGCCTGATGTTTGGAGGAACACTTCCTGGAACTAGATGAATAGCATGATCATGGTCACGCATAGGTGGGAGACCTTTGGGAGTCTCAAATACCTTGGAATGATTGTCCAGGACTTTTTGCAGATCTGGAGAAATAGATGATTCCAATGTAGAAACATCTAGTGAACATAATTGTGCAATTACACCTCTTTGCTCCTTTTTTAGAAGCTTTGTCATACCATTAGAGCTGATTATCTTTCCTGGTTTCCCTGCAATACCCCTTAATTCAACTTCCTTTCCTTCTGTAGAAAATCTGATGAAAAGTTCTTGAAAATTAAAAGCTATTGTACCCAAAGATTGTAGCCATTGGACTCCTAGTACAACATCAGCACCTCCCATTGGAATGGAAAGCATTGGGCTAGTCAATACATATTCTCCCATGGATAGCTTGATATTATGGCACCTTCCCGAGCAATTTATTGTTCCTCCATTTGCAATCATTACTTGACACTCTGGTGCTGGATATAGGAAGCAATTCAGTTCTTTTGCTACCCTACAATCAATAAAATTGTGGGTGCTTCCTGAATCAATCAAGACTATTACCTTTTTCTTCTTGATTTGTCCTTCTATCTTGATGGTTTGAGGAGTGGTAATTCCTGCCAATGCATTACAAGATATGGTCGGATTTATTTGTTCTTCCTCTAGGCTTTGTTCCGGGAGTATATCTTCTTCTTTTGACATTTCTTGCTCCTTTTCTTCTTCCTCTTCACAATCTATGTAGAATAATTTCTTCTCAGCACACTTATGACCCTTAGTGTATTTGCTATCACAACTGTAGCAAAGCCCTTTTGCTCTTTTTTCTTCCAATTGTTGTGGTGTCAACCTTATAGGTTGTGGAAGACTAGGGGCAGCGACACTTCCATCTTTATAGTTGTGAGTGGTATGCTTCCTGGTTGCCATAATTTTGCTTTCCATTTTTCTTGCTAACCTGAATGCCTTCTCTAATGAATCCGGTTCCCAAAGGCGAACATCATGTTGGATATTATCCTTTAAAGACCCTATGAACACATCAATCCTATTCTCCTCTGGAATATCTTTTACCCTTATGTTCAATTTTTGGAACTCCTCAATGTGCTCCATTATTGAACCCTTTTGTTTGAGACTTATCCATTGGCTAAAAAAAGTGTTGCTTTTTGTATCCTCATAATGTGCTACCAATTCTTCCGTAAAAATTGCCCAAGTGATAAATTGTTTACGAGAGCAAAGCCATTGATACCATACAAACTGATTTGGTTCCAAATATAAAGTTGCCATACGTACCTTTTGTGTGTTTTGCACATTATTGAGATCGAAGAATTGCTCCATCTGTAATATCCATGTTGCGGGATCCTTGCCATCAAACTTCCTCATATCGATTTTTGGAATGTGGTGGGTCTTCGATCCCACATTAGAGTCTATGGAATCATGATTAACATTTCTTTTGTTTTCATCATGAGTTTCCTTTACTACCCTTTCACCATTAGTGACCCTTTCTTTTAGTAACTTCTTTAATTCGTCCATGTCTGTCTTCAATTCTGTCTTCAAGTCATCCATGTCTGTCTTCAATTCTGTCTTCAAATCATCCATCTTATCTTCTACGCCTTTCTTTAAACAATCCATCTTAGCTTCTGTTCCTTTTTGTGCAAGTGACACTTGTTGCACTTGGTCTCGTAATTTTGCTATATCATGTTGCATTTCTTCCTCTTCTTCATAAGTCATGCTAGAGCTTTCAGGTTTCTTACCAGGTGTTGACATTTTCTTTCTTCGGGGCATCAATTAATGAATATAATTCTTTACTATGCCCTTTTAATTCCTTCAAACCAAGCTTATGCAAAAATTTAAAAAAAAAATACACACCTTTTTTCACTTTGTATAAGCCTGATATTGAATATGATGTATCTCTGTAATTTCGGATCATCCAGTTCTGAAATTGCGATCTGTAGTAGCCTTCTGCGTCCTCTTTCCAATGCCATAAGTCTGATCCAAATTGGATTCTCCAAGAAAGAGTTATGCACAATCTCCCACAGTGACTTCCTTTTAGACTAATTCAGTAGGGCGAAATTGTACGACGTGCCACGTGTCACTGTTTCAACCTTTGGATCTAAAAATATCACACAAGAAACTACAGTCCGTCCCCTTTTTGTACCTTCTTATGAAATTTCAATCTGATCCCCAGAGAGAAAGTTATGACGATTTTCCCCAGGTCACCTGTTTGGAATGTAATTCAGGAGTCTGCAAAAAGACCGACTTCCTCAGATCATAACTCCGAAAGTATAGTGCGAAAAGATCTGAAATTTGGATCCAAGGTTCAGTGCGATGTCTTCTCAAATGGGTTTTTTTTTCAACTTCTGAAACATCACAGAAAAAAAGTTATAGCGAAAATTCCACGATGACCTGTTTGGAGCAGCAAAACCCTAGAATCCAAAGCTCTGATACCAAATGTTATGAACCCAGCTCAAGAAAAGATAGAAAAGATAGATCAACGCCTTAGAATTCAGCCTCTTCGAGGGGGAAACCTCCTTTACATTACATAAATGAACAATTCTTCGATGATACAAATGACAAAACCTCCTTTCTATATATAGGAGTCTAAGGAGTCACAATATAATCCAACCGACCTAACAATAATAATATAAAGCCACAAAAATAACAAAAGAGGGATTTTATGGGGCACAGAAATAACGACATGGGGGTAATAGGGGCATAACAATATAAATAAGGGTATAACTACAATAGTAATGGGGTAATCACTAATATTATAGGGACCCAATAGAAGCTTCGTCAAGTTTGTTTCCTTCCTTGCAATAGATGTCATTTGACCAGTAGGCTTATACATAGAGTATAGTAGAGTACTTACTTATCAAATAAGGGGAAAATGATAATCGAGTGTCTTTAAGAACATTGATGATTGAGAAAGAGAGTTGATGAGTTTGTTGGAAATACGGAGAGGGGGGTGAATCAATATTTATTACAATAATTAATATTTTTAATCCTTCAGAGCATTAACATTCTTTAACATTTCATCAAAAAAACAATAAACAACACCATTCAATAATTCATAGTAATCAAGACAGTAGACATAAAGATTTTTTAGGTGGAAAACCCCGTCGAGGTCAAAAACCACCAAATGCTTCTTAATATTTTTTGTCAAAAATAATTACATCAAGCTTTTATCTCCCACTGAAAATTAAGCCCCAAATCCTTAAAACTATAAAAAATCATTCATTTTCTAGCTCCCACTAGAAGGATGCCCCAATGCCCTAGTTTTATCAGCAGTCAACTGAAAGGATGCTCCAACACTATAGCAAACTCCAACTTGAATTAGCACCACCCTACCACCCTTTAGTGTTTTTAGGATCCAACCTAAAGGTGACTTCAAGCACGTCCCTAACACCACCCTACCACCCTGATCAACTGGTGAAACACATTTCAAAATTTTCAGATTGGATCCCCCTACACTAAAAATCAATATAAAAAATTGTAATGAAGCTACTTTTTCTCTTCTTAGTATGTATATCACTATCAAATCCTGGAAGCCTCACTTCTCAATTTTTCTCGATCTGATCACTTTAAAAATGTACCTCAAGCCCTAGCTTCAATATCTACTAACCATTGTAGAACACTAATTTAATCACAAAACCACTATTGGTATTATTTGACTGAGTAATCAATTCTACCTGGTACCGTATCACCAATCTGCCTCTATTCCTTTTCAATTTTTACATCAAACCCTTTACTTATGAAACCATAGTTGTCACATGAATAATTCTACCTCTGCCCAGTTTGCTCATTAACAATCAATGTAAACTCTCATGTTCATCGACTATCCATACATTTGATGACCTTTCTCAAAGTGCCATTGTCAAGCAATAGTTATGCAATATATCAAATCATCTAATGGTGGCATATAATACTATTATACACGAACAATGTTAAGTACCAATAGCACTATCAAGACTATTCACATGAAATTCACTATCACTACATATGTCATAGGTCACCACTTTGCAATTAGGTTACTGAATTTACATAAAAGTTTACTATCATCAAGGTTTCCATGCTATAGAAATATTGTCACATATCAAGTCCAATTTACTGCACTTTGTGTTATCTCAAGATCATTGTTATAGAAAGTTCTGTCTCACTCCTATAACTACCCAAGGTCAATCAATAGGACATTCAGATGGATGTCCTCACTGTAGGATCTATCATCAAGCTTATTGTATAATATGTACACCATTAAGCATGTCACTTGTATTGTAAAACAAATTTACTATATCCCTGTCTTCAAGGTTTAGTGTGTAGCCAAAGAGTCATTCTATACTTCCAACACAAAAGCCTTACTACCTTAGAATGACATAACAATGTTTCTATATAAGCCACTAAATCTTACACTGTCAGAAGGTGCCTATTGTCAATTTCTAACTTCTACTATTAAAGATAATGCTGGAGTAAAGAATGATGATGTAGGTAAGGGTCCAATGCTTCAGAAGAAAATTGAAATAATAATTTCACAAATAGAGGTTAAGATTGAGGCTAGAATCTTCAAATTCTTGCAAATACTCAAGATGTTACTCCTATCAATATATATCCGAAATTATGAGATATTGGTTGCTTGTGTAAATAAAACATGACTACTCCACACTGGATGTATCAAATATACCTTGTGTATCAGCTCAAGATAGAGGTATTTGTTATAAAACTAGGGGACTAATGTATTATATATGTTGGAATTTTATTACTTTATTAGTTCTTGTTCATTAAGCAATTACCAAAACAATGAATATCACAAAAATACAAAGTACATAAGATATAGGCTCCAAGTCAGGGAAAATCCCCTCCAAAGGGAAACCAAACAAATTGCTTCTCTTATTATATAAAATATGCTTACAAAGATACTTCAAAGACCCAAATACCAAATCCAACAACCCTACCAAGCACCAAGTCAACCCCCAAAAATATCTTCTCTAAGGCAACTTGCAAACTTCGACCTACTGTAACTTTGTCCTAGAAATTCAACCTTGTAACTGCTCCTCAAAATTTTAACCCTACAATTTTGACCTCCTCCAAGTGCAGCTTCAAAAAACCCTAACTTTTCACATGTGGACACTGAGAGAGAGATATTTAGCCCAAGAAAATTTGATTCTTTCTTTGTTTTCTCGTCCTTCTAGCTCTTCTTCTCCTTTTCTATTACATATCGAACTTTCCTTGGATGAGTGTCTCAAATGATGTTGAGATCCTTGTATTTATAACCTTAGTGAGGGGTCAAATAACCTCCCCTTATGCCGACATGGTCTTGAAATACAAAGTTTCTTTTTCTTGATAAAACAAATATGTTTCTTTATTACAATGAGTCCAAATGAGACTATAACACATGACTGATATTATTCTTTTCCCTAGAAATACATAGAAAGACCTAAAAAACCTAAAAGCATGAAGAACATGTTTTTGAATCAAACTTGAGTATGAAACCCATACTCTAAAATAAAACATAATTTATTTTTCTTTCTTTATAAGTAATATACAATGTCATGATTACAATTAGGTCATTATGAAGACTAAACCTAGTTACAATTTTCAACATTTCCTCTTAACTAGGGAGGTAATCATAATCCCATTACATGGTACAAATAATCTCAAAATTGAAGCATTCTCATAAGAAGAGTTAGATTGATAAACCATCTTTTTCAAGCATCTTTATCATAACCAACTCTATTCTTGAAGGCCTTAAGTAGATAAGCTCATCCTTATTCAAGAGCATTATTCTAGGAGGCTTTATGTGAGTTGCCACACTACCTCTAAGGCACATACCACATTCATATTTTCACTAGGTATGTCCTTTTAAGACTATTTCTAACCCTGAATCCTCAAAGAATATCGGTCCTCTTCGAATACTCTTATCTTGGATTCCCTACCACATCCTCAAAGAGCATCGATTAATGACTTCTTTTTCTTGGATTCCCTAATCCATAAGAAGTTCCAATCTTAGATTCTTATCCATTCCTCTAGACTCCATTCTTTATTTATGGCCTTCACTAAGAATTACAATTGTTAGTCTTAGTCTAGTTCCTAACCCACCAAGAAATGAACTATCCAATATCACTCCATCTCAATTAGGATGAGATGTCTACCAAACCAAGATTGTCTCTTAAATGCTCAAGACTATTTTTTGGTACTTCTTTAGTCAATACGCTACCTATTTGTTAGTAGGTATATAATGCATCTTTATGACCACTTCTTGTACTAGGCTTTTGATTTAGTGGTACTTTTTGTTTATATGATTCATACTAGCATGAAACATCAAGTATTCTGTCAATACTGTACCAATTTCATTGTCACAATGTATATATGTAGGGCTAATTGGCCCTTCAAACAAATATGATAATAAATTCATGATCCAAACAACTTCCTGAAACACTTCACTTGCAACAACATATTATGCTTCAAAAATACTCAAAGAAACTGTATCTTACTTTCTGCTAATCCATGAGACCATGGGAGACCCTAGGTTGAAGCATCCACTTGCTTTTCTTCTTCCATCTATCTCACTACCATCCCAATCTAAAGCTATATATCCCATGATTGAATTTCATTACTAGCCAAGTGATGTATGGTTCCATGCAAATATATTATTATATACTTGGCTGCAATTAAATGATCATGTTTTGGCTCTATCTGAAACTGAATGAGGATATTCACTAAAAAAAATGTCTAGAATGTATTTAATAGATACGTTAAGGACCCAAGAAATTATCTGTAGAAAGTAGGATCCACTGGAATAGACTTTGAACTCCTCAACTTCTTTAAATTGGTAATCATAGGAGTCGTCATATGAAGTATCTTGATTATATATTTACCTTGACCAAAATATTCCCACCAGGCTTTTTCCATACTTTTAGTCCTAAGTAGTAATGCATAATCCCAAGATCCTTGATATCAAACTTGGCTACATTCATGAATTTGATTCCCTACACCTGTGATGAGTAGATCCTCCACATACAAGAGTATGATAATTGGTTCACCCTTGACCAACCTGATGTATAGGTTAGGATCTGTAGTACTCTTGGTAAAACCAAGTCTCAATAGGTATGCATCCATTCTTGCATACCAAGCTCTAGGTGCTTGCTTTAATCCATATAGAGCTTTCTGTACCCTACAAACATGAGTATCCCTCTAATTTATTTCAAATCCTTGAGGCTTGTCAATGTAAACCTACTCATCAATAGTCCCATTCAGGAAATATGTCTTGACATCCATTTGATGGATGTTCCATCCCATAGTAGCAGCCAACGAAATAAGTGATATTCTTGTTTTAAATCTATCCATGGGAGCACAGGTTTCTTTGTAATCAATCCCTTCTTTCTGTGAGAATTCTCTTGCTACAAACCTTTCTTTGTATTTACCAATGCTCCCATCTGTAGCATGATTTATATTTTAAATCCATTTTTAAGTGACCATATATTTGTCACTTGGCTTAGGGACAATATCCTATACATCATTCTCATTATGGAGTGGTATTATCCTACATAACATTTATCCACTCTTGATGTTTAGCTACATATTCATATGAGGAAGGTTCTATTTCAATAAGATTTTTCATATATGCAACATACCTAGAATACCTATTCAATATTTTTATTTCCCTAAAGGTCCCCAATGTTGTATTTCCTTCTACTTCTTATAGATTAGTTCTCAACCAAGCATGCCTCTTTCGATTTTCTAGAACAATAATTTATTGTGTCGGATTACTAGGACCTTCAACATCTTCATGAGTAGATGTCTGATCTTGACCATCATTGTCCCTTGAGATATCCTGAAAAATAGGCATCTCTTCTTCACTAGAGTCAACCTCAACATCCTTTGATTTCTTGTAAGCTATAATTTCATTAAACATGACATCCCTATTCACTTCAATTCGATGATCCTCCTTAATATAGATTCAATGTGCCTTTGATGAAGCACTATACCTAATAAAAATTCCCTTTAGACCAGTAGTATCCAACTTCTTTCCGTTTTCCTTGCGTATATGAATATCAACAAACACCAAAATATTTAAATATGATTCACACTTGGTTTCTTTCATATAAATACTTCTTTCAAAGTCATCTCATTGAGAATTTTGTGATGACTTTGGTTTTGTAGGTAAAAAATTGTCATACATGCCTTTACCCATAATTAACAGAGATATTGATCATGTAGCATGATCCTGGCACATTATTAAATAGTTTTATTCTTTGTTTTGGACCATGCCATTATGTTCAAGATGATAAGGAACAATAATCTCCCTCTTGATCCCTGCTTCCTTGTATAAATCTATCAGTTATTTGGAGATGTATCTCCACCATTCTTTTACCTCAGAGTCTTGGTATTTCTCTTAGTCAGGTTCTCCACTTCATTCTTGAACTCATTAAAAATGTCAAATACCTTGTCATTGTTATTGAGAAGGTATAACCATGTCTTCCTTCATAAATCATCATTGAAGGTTACATAATATTGATACCTACAAAGAGACTTAATTTCCATAGGTCCACATACATCTGAATGTATGAGACCTAAAACTTCCTTAGATTTGGTATCACTACTTGCAAATGTCTGCTTCACGTTATTTCATAGAGAACATCATTATAGGTCCCTTCATGTTCTTCCTTCATTTCGGGGATTCCATTGACCATTTGACTTAGAGATGGAAAAATCTTATAATGAAGGTGTCCATAACTTCTATGCCATAGTTCAGAAGGCCTTAGATCCAAGTGGACTAGGGCATGAAATAAAGGTGTAAAAATTCTATATAATGTCCCCTCACGAATCGCAATCACCCTAGTACCATCAATTCTAGAGCCATTATCCTAAACCAAAACTTTTCCAACAACAAAATAAACTCTGTCATCCTTATCCTCTAGACGAGAAACAAAAATTAAGTTTTTCTTCAAACTTGAAACATATGAAATATTGTTGATGTGAATACTTCCACTAGAATCGAGCTCCAATGATGTAGATCCAATTCCTTTCACTTGATAGCTCTTCTTATCTCCAATTTTGATTGAGTGAGAGAAGGTTCCTTTATATAGGGTTTGAATTTGACTGCATTCTACCATCATTTGTTTGGAGGCACCACTGTAAATAACCCATATATTATCATCCTTGAAAGTTCTAGATAAATCAAATAAAAAACTTCCATCTATTACTTCCTTTGAAATCTTGGAGATTATCTTTAATATTCAATTCTTGATAGATGTAGCAAGATTCCTAAGAAACTTGAAACCATTTCTTACAACTCTTGCCATAGTGCTAGCTAGAATGTGATCTTCAACCTCCTTACACCTTAGCTCTGATACCATGTTGGAAAATCGGGAGACTTATGTATTATATATTCTTTTCCTTAACTTGATAATTACTTGTGACATATGTTGGAATTTTATTACTTTATTAGTTGTCGTTCATCAAGAAATTAACAAAAAAATGAAGATCAAAACAAGACAAAGTACACAAGATATAAGCTTTGAGCCAGGGAAAAGCCCCCCAAGGAGAAGACCCATAAAAATGATTCTCTTCTCATATAGTATATACTTACAACAATACTTCCAAGACCCAAATACCAAAGCCAACAACCCTACCAAGAACTAAGTCATTCCCCAACAATATCTTCTCTAAGGCAGCTTCCAAACTTCAACCTACTACAACTTCGTCCCAAAAAATAGCCCTGTAACTATGCGTCATAATTTCAGCCTTGCGATTTCAGCCTCTTGCAATTGCAGCTTCACAAAAATCATAACTTCACACATGTGGATAGAGAGAGATAAATTTATCCCAAGACACTTCGATTCTTCCTTCCTTTTCTTGTCCTTCTAGCTCTTCTCCTCCTTCATTGTTGTAGATTGAAATTGTCTTGGATGAGTGTCTCAAATGAGGTTGAGCTCCAAGGATTTATAGCCTCCTTGAGGGGTTGAATAACCCTCCCTTACGCTAACTTTATCTTCTCTTGGAATGACTTTGTCTTCAGATAAAAAATAGTTTTTTCTTGATAAAACAAATATCTTTCTTTATTACAATGAGTCCAAATGGGACTATGGCACATGAACAATATTATTCTTTATCCTAGAAAGACCTAGAAAACTAAAAGAAAAAGGAACATGCTTTCGACTCAAAATTTAGTATGAAACCCATAGTCCAAAATATTTTTTTTTCTTTAGTTATAAATAATATGCAATATCATGATTATAGTTAGGCCATTATGAAGACCGAACCTAGTTATAATTTTTAGTACTATTGAGTGTGTACACACACACACACACATGAACAATCTTGATAAATAATCCATCTTGAATTTATTACTTTAGAGCTTGGTCTTTAAAAGGTAAGAAATGAATCTCATTTTCCACTTAATTCAAACAAGTCCCTTTCTACAAGATATGAGATGTACCCTAAATCTTTTGCGGGAGGTATAATTCAATATAAATCCTGAAATATCATTTCTTCTGAGATCCACTCATCCTTAATTTGATGCCCATACAAAATACTTTTATTAGGTTACAAACAATCCTAAAATTGATGCCTGAAATTGCAAATTTTTAGCACATAGAATTGATGCCAATTGACCTCGATTTGAGACCTTAACAAATATTAAGGCCAACAATATTTGTGTCATAATCATGGGTAATTTTTCACCTTTATACCTTGGATTAGGTATTCTAAACCTCTGGTAACAAACATGAAAATTTTCTTTGGAGGATGCCTCAAATTCTAATGAGATTAAATCTTGATTGAGTAACACTCAATAGAAGGACTTGCACTGAAAGAGAGGCCTAGTTTGAGGGAAATTACATAAATGATGGAAAAAATGAGGGATGAAAATATGATAAGAACTCACACAAAACCCTACCATAGATAACCCAAACAAATCCCAAATAACCAAATAAAATCAAAAGAAAAACTTTCCCTCTATTTAGAAATCTCTTGTTTTTATAGGGGTCAAATTTCATATAAAAGTCATAATAGATTGTCTATTAAGGTACATCATGAGGAGGACTAATCAAAGTCTTTATATAGTTTCTCTTGACATGAGAAATGGATTCCAAGGAGATGACTGTTGCAAGATATTTAGGTAGGGATCTTTTGATATTAAATTTTATTTAAGTTAAAGCCTAAAAGTAGGCCATCCAACCTTCTGGAGATGAAAGTTTTACCTCTTTCCCTTTTTTTAACTATTTTAATAAAATCTAATGCCCTTGAAAGTCTTTTTGACACTTGAACTTTGAATTGGCCAAATAACCTTTTGGGGTTTCTTCTTGATCTATAAGATTGGAACCCAACAAAAGCATTAAATATTTGTCATGATTTTGACCATTTGACTTTTGGGGTTATTTTCCACAAGAAGGGGGCTTCATCATTAAATGAGGTTATCTCACAAATAGAAGGTCTCTTGTGGTGTGCCACATAACACTAGAAACATCTTGATGAGGAAAATACAATGACGAGGATCTCCAAGAAAAAAATATTGATTTACTCTTCAAAAACTCTCAACAAGTGTGGGGTATGCCCTTAGTCCAGGGATCCCAAATCCTAGAACTAGGTCTTCCAACCATCCTTTAGTGTAACTTCCAACTTGATGTAATTTAAACAAATATTAAGAGTGCTCATTAATAATTTGACATCAATGAAAGGTGTTTAGTCAAAGTCAAATTCCATAGTTGAAATCAATGACAACACCATTCAACAGAGTCATCAAAAACTTTATGATATTTCTAGGAGCCTTCAATAATGTCCTCAAGAGAGAGATATAACTACTATGAGGATGCCTTCAACAACATGACCTGTAGGTGTTTTTTATTTGTAGAGATAATAGCTGCAATAATGTCTTCAAATGTGCCAACAAGTTGTGATCTTCAAGCTTCCTTTCTTTCACCCTAGCTTTGATACCATGTTGAAAAACCAGGTACTATAAGATAATGATTTATTTCTCTTAACTTCATAATTAATTGTGATTTTTTGTTGGATTCTTATTACTTCTATTATATTCTTCATCAAGTAAATATACAAATGTGTAGAAATATAAAGATCACAAAGAGACAAAGAACGCCATAAATTAGACTCCAAGCCAAGTAAAACCTCACAAGGGCTAAAACCCAAAAATCCTTCTTATAGAATTAGATCAAAATGCGATATCCAAGACCTAAGACGAAGACCAAAAAATTCCACAAAGATCCAAGTCAACCCTCCTCCAAGCCTCTTCTGATGAAGTCAAAGTCAATGAAAGTCAATACT
>Ga0115854_10250_pt1 | contig 12859 bp, 8 predicted proteins | sample InSIn2SAF170_FD_83868 | JGI IMG/M metagenome (GOLD analysis project Ga0115854, IMG submission 83868)
TGATGTGGAAAAGGAAACCAAGTTCATCGAAAAAATCCAAGAGATTCACCAGGCAGTACAGGAATAGTTAGAAAAGATCCAAGCCAAGTACAGGGCAAGGCATGACAAGCATCAGATGGAGCATAGTTTCCAAGTTGGTGATCAAGTCTAGCTATATATCAGCAAAGACAAAATGCAAGGAGAAGATGAGACGCTGAAGCCAATAAGGTATGGACCTTTCAAGATACTTGAGAAAATTGGTGAGAATGCTTTTCGCCTTGATCTACTAGCTTACATCCACATCTACTCAGTTGTTAATGCAAACAACGTGAGACTATTTGAACCTTCATTAATTGAAGATCTTGAAGAGCAGAGTCAATTTCCTTCTATTGATGATCTATTACTTGAATATCTTAACGAGTTGCAGGAAGATACAGTTCTGGATAGGAAAGTGAGAACCACACGTAGAGGGAATTTTGAGTACCTCGGGAATGGACTCAAAGGTTCAAAGCCAAGCAGTGCAAAATGGATAGAAATTGAGCAAGCGAGGAACCTATACCCTCACTTGATTGATGCTTAAAAGAAAACCAACTTTTGGTGGTCCAAAAGCTTTTTCAGTGGGAAGGTCGTGATCTGAATTGGATCCCAAACACTCTCTAAGTTTTCATGACTATTTCAAATTATGCCAAAAGATTAAATTCTTAGAAAAATCAAGTTATCAGAAGGAATCCTCGTGACAATTGCAGTTGTGGCCAGAGTGGAGCAACGAGGACCCTTGATCGAGCATGTAGACCGTTAGCCCATGGTAATGCGCCCTAGTACAAATTGGCAAAACTGAAGGCCAGTTCGAGAAACAGAGGTATATTCTAGTACGCATAGGGCATCCCCTTAGTGAAGGAAAGCCCCGAAACACTCAAAAGCAAAATCCCTATGAAATTCAGAAAAATTCATTTGGTTCAGTAGCACTGGATTCCACAAAACTTGCAAGATATTGGAAGACCTCGAGGCGGTAAGCAGTTTTGGCCGAATCCTACCCGATGCCACACATTGAGTGACACGTGTTTGGCGGAAGAGAGAGAAAACCACTCAGAATGGACGGGTAACCATCAAGCTGATTATCCACCCAATATGCACAATGATTGTAGGATCTAGGGGGTCCAGACCAATGGCAGAGGCCCATCCCGATGAATGACTAGATTTGACAAATGATAAAGAAAGATTATATGGGATTTGAAGTCCGATGTGGACGATTTGTTGGTAGGGATTCGTATTTCATGGGAAATCTTGGAGAAAATGGAAATAACTATTGTTCAAATGTGTCCAAGGAACCTAACACACTCACTTGTTGAAAAATAGGTGGCCACTTCCCTGTGAAGCATTACAAAGTGATGATGACATAGAACAGGGGAGTTCGAATGGATAGGGGAAGGAAAACTAGAACGCCAGCAAGAAGAAATGAACCGAAAGAAAGTAGATGGATTTAAATCCACAAACTGATAGAAGCAGAGGACACACAGAGAGGAGTTAGTTAGACATCGAAAGCTAAGAGCAGAAAATAGAGAGTAGAAACTGAGCTAACTTGAAGGCAACATCGAGCTAGACAGAGCCAGAGAGAGTCAAAGATTTTGTGTACTCCAGAGAAGGCTTGGGAGGTTCAAGTGAACTCCTCGACATAGGCTTGTCATGCTACTGTGACCAATAGAGGTCATGTTTCAGTAAGGAGAGTCTGTGTACTCCAAGTCCTATTGATTTTATATGTTTAGTGAAACTCGAATTGAGCTCACTGTTGTAAATCTATGCTTTGAAAACACAATAGAGAGGCCATCACTAAAGGCTAGACTAGGAGACGTATCCCAGGAGCATTGCATGAAATCCTAATTAAACTTGTTGTGTTTACATGTTTTCCTGTTATGTTTTCTCTAATTACCTTAGTGTCTATGTATTCTAGCAATCTTATTGGTCCATTGCATAAAGTAACATAGGCACATCCATGCACATGAGTCTATAATACCTTTAATTATTTTTCCTAGATAAATTCTAGACCAACAACCCTCGATTTGCAAGCTACAACTTGCATGACCTATATGATTCATCTTTCATACATTTTTAATACTCAAATCATGAAGGTCTCTTCCTTTCATAAACAAATAATTTTTACCTCAAATACGTACCACCACCAACTCCATAAATATCACTTTCAATGATCCCTAATCACTAATTAATTCACCACACACTTACATACACAATTTATCTATTGCACACACACCCCAATCAATTCATCCTTTCATCACCTTTGCAAATTCACTTCTTTTTATAAAGAGTTTTGGACTAATATTTTTGGTTAATGAACTTTAATTCTCTTGCACTTGATTGCTTTCATGAATGTTGTATTTTTTCCTTTGTTTGTTCTCTTTAAGTCTTCAAATAAGTCTCACCCATTAGAGAAATTTTGAGGTCTAAAGTGGGCCTCCTAAGGAATATTATAAAATAATAGTGGAAATAATAAAGTAAGATTAAATTATAGCATCCAATTTTAGAGGGACAGAAGAAAAAAACTACTTTTTCAACTTGTATTTTCAACTTATCTCACTACAATTTTACTCAAATTTAGAGTGAGAGAACTCATTAGATGCAAAATTTACTTCCCCATCCAATAAGTACCAATGTTGCATACTTTCAATGGACACTACTATATGAAAAATTAGAAATACATGGAAAAACATGATTGCAATCACATTTTTCATGTATTTCTCATTTTTTGTGTAGCAGGGTCCATAGAAAGTATGCAACATGTGTACTCCTTGGATGAGGAATTAAATTCCGCATCCAATGAGTGCTCCTGCTTGAAATTTTAGTAAAACTATAGTGACATAAGTTGAAAATACGAGTTGAACAAGTAGTTTTTTTTTATGTATTTTTTTTTTTTTTAATATTTCTACCTTTTTACTCTAAAAATGGTGAATCATCCCCCATGCTTGACATCATCAACTTGTATCTTATTGGTTCTTAGAAAGTTTATTTTGGTTGTACATTTTTGTTTTGAGGCCCATTTTCTACCTCAAAATTTCTTTATATTTTTGCAAGAAAAATTAAGGTTAACTCACCAATTTTTCTATTCCGAAATTTGTTACAAGATTTAGTTGTGCTCCATCTAATTGTAGCGCTTCAAAAAATTCAGATATTCAACCAAATCTATCTCTTAACTATCTGTTCCACTAATATGCATTCATGCTTGATTTTTTATGAAGTTTTAGTGCTTTATTATATTTAGCATAAACATCAAAATAAGTGTTGCCAACCCTTTTCATGCTTAAGCCTTCAATATAAACAAATGTCCTTTTAAATCAAGACTACAGATCCTCTATGAGATAGAGCAAATTTATACAAAAACACTTCCAAATATATATAGTTACAAGCTTCTTTTCCATCCTAGCTCCTTTGCATTATAGCCCTAAGGGCTTAAACCATAAATGTCCATCCACTCATATAAAGGTGCTAATCCTTTTTCAATGTGAATAAAACACTTTATATTGATTATATCCCAAATACCCTCAATCAAAATACACATGAAAATTCCACAAAACCATGACCTGGGTGCACTCTCTACCACCCAGTTGAACATTACTTATTGACATTCGTTTTGTCTCCCGTGCCTATTATCCCATCCATTTTCCTTTGTGTGCATTTGATTTCCTTCCGAGATATGCCTTCCAATATAACATGTTGTGTGAGGTTGCATTGTTCCTTACTCCATTGGCTTGTATCTATGCTATTAGCTTCCAACTCATCACAATATTTTGTCAACCCAGAGGTACCTCTATTTTGCTAACTTAAATCCTTCTTAGGTCCGAGGACCAAGATGAGCTATCAAGGTGGGTCTATTTCCTAACTTGTAACTTCCAAACGTGTTTGATGCCTTTCCATGCTGGTGTTCCCTCCTTTGCACCACTCAGAAACATTATGGGTTATCGTCATGTTGACATCACCATTCACCACATGGTTCCATATGAGTGGTGACATGTGTCACTCAGATTTGGCCTGCTAAGGTACTTGAAAATTCCAAAATTACATTCCATGTGTCCTCCATACTGACATCATGATGACATCATCATGGGCTAATAAAATGTTTCCACATGTCCTCTAGAGAGGATAAAGAAAATGGTCTCGGGCAATGTGTTTTACAATTAATTTCTTTGTTAAAGTTTTTGATAAAAACAACCTCATTCAATCCTTTTTATACCTGCTACACCTTCCCTCATGCCACGTTTCTTGACTACCTCTCTAATGGCCTTTGTTTCTTCTCTTCTTTTCAATTCTAGCCTAGATTTGACTCATCTTGGGCATTTATAAACTGTGTTACACATTTACCTTTCAGGGAAGGACCTCCTAGGTCTATCTTGTGTCATCTCGAGCTTTAACATCCATGAACACTTTCGAAACCTTATAGATTTCTACCCATTATGATGAGCTGACACACAAACCTCCCATTTTAATACTTTTTTCCAATAATAAAACCTTCCATTGCATGTTATCAAGCCACGTCTACCCGATGCCTACACCATACCACACACTCCCTTATGCACTCAACTTTAAACCTTGAAGCGAAGACTCTTGCCACAATTACATGTTATGTAAGGGATCCACCATGAACCAATAAAAAGGCTTCCCACAAATTCACTATCTGTAACATTTTCCTGGTTGTTTATATAGTTCCTCCACCTAAGACTACACTGTGTTTTTGGAATGCAACAAACTTAACTTGCTCTAAAGGTTCTCCAATAATTTTTTCTCTACAATATTTCACTGGCAATAACTTACAATCCAAGAGGCCATTTTGAAACTTCCATATACCACTGGAAATTTATTTCAGAGACATTTCCATCTAAGTGGGTCCAACCTACATTTGAGATAATTTGTTATACAAGAAATTGCTACATATTCTTTATGTCATCATTATCTTTTCATTAACCATTCTTTGAATTATTCTTCATTCTTCTTGTAATCATCTCTATTGTTACCTTCATCCTAATCTCCTTTTCCATCAATAACAAAACATTTCTAATAGTTTCTTGGTTGACGTATTATTTTGCCCAATAAATTGTTGAACTACTAGCTCGATATTTCATATTTATTCTTAATAATATTGTTGATCCCTGATGGAATTATAATTCAGTTTCCTGATGAATCGTTCACTCGACCTAGGTATTAGGACAGCTGGTCTTCTTCATTTGGTACAATGGAAATCCCTCTGTTGGTTGACCTGGTTCCTTCATGGGTTGACCATCCTAAAATTTGGTTGTCAGCTTCCAACGCTAGCAATTTTACTCTTGCGGGCACCACATACCAATTGAAATAATTATCTAGGTTAGCTTTGTGGCCATAGAAACCAATGCTAATGAAATAATTGACTAGGAAATTTATTCCAACCCTGAACTTAATGATCTACCACTAGGGTCTATCTCTCAATATCGAAGTCGGTAAATATCAAGGTTTACCCATTTTTACTTGGAAGCTCCTAGAGCTCCTTAACGATCTCTCAATAATTATTCCATCATATCTCTTCAATCTCTTTCTCCCTTTTATAGTGATTCCCTTCTTCGAATACAAAAATAATACCATGGGTGAATTTTTACCCCTTTTATTAATTATTTCTCTATTTTATGATGAACCCTTATTCTTCTTATGATTAGCCTATGGTATCTAGATAAGCTAAGACTCAATCTCCCTCTACTTCTAGAACGGGACATTACAGTCCCCCTTTCCTAAATTTTTCTTGTCCTTAACCAAATCCCATATAATACAAAAATCCTACAAAAGATAGTGGAAGGCTTTGACAATAACTTGTTGCGCCATTTGAAGGTTTCCCAATTCAATAGTGTTGCTATCTTTTGTGAGAACCCATAGCATGGTTGAATATCTTCACTCTTCACGATGGCTCATCTGCTAAATGATGTTGTTTTATTTTTGTTGTATCCCTTGTTGTTGCTTAACTCATTTTAACTGTGGATCCCCTTATGTTTGATCCTGCATCTCCATAATGAATAGTCCTATTTTTTTGGTGAAAACCTCTTAATATGGTGATTATTTATTTGAAAACCTAACCTAAAATCTACCACTTCCTTGAATTAAATTGGGAGATAATTTATTACGTATCTTGCGACCATTTTCTTTCACCCATCTCTTCCCACCATTTGTTTGAGTGTAGCACTCTTTGGAGGATCATTAGTCATACTTCTGAATACTACCCTCTGACCCCCTTCCATTTTGAATCCCATCTCCATGGTCTAATAGCTTTTCTAATGCTTGCATATGGTGGTAATCCATTAAACACCCAATACTATGTCAGAATTAGAAAACCTCACTACATAAAAATCATCAACCATAGACTAGTTTCCCATATTTAACTATGACTTTGGAACTATTTGGTTGCAAGACATGATGTAATCACCAACCATTTCCATGTTAAAGCCTCCAAAGTCCTTTATTAGGATGCATCTTTTTTTATTATTGATTATGAGTCATTAAAATTGTGTGTTAACCCAATATCAATTAGAGCAGTGACCTAATGCCCCTGTATGGAACCTTTGACTTTGAAGGTGTTGTAGCTAGGAAATCCAGAAAGTGTAGTTATGGCGCAACCTACTACGTCTACCCTTGGCTTCTCATCCTCTGAAATAAATTGTTTGTCACTCTAAATTGGTCTTATTTATTCTTCTCCCTCATTTTCAAAGATAACCTCAATCTAGTGCACTTTTCCCTTTCCCTTGCATTTGTTCCCTGGCTCCCAAGGCTCCTTGAAGCAATAAAAACATTGCTTCCTTTGTAACTCACCTCGATATCCAAGGTCTAACCTGCTTCTTTTGATCTCTTCCTCTCGGGGAGGAGTATTATTTGCAGCCTGCTAAAAGGTGGTGTTTTGGAAGATTTTGTTATTTTAGGTTTCACATCATCCATATCCCTTTTCTTAGTGACGGATTCCTTTAATGTGATAGGATTAAAATGTTACGAAACCAACTCACTAAAATATAGAAAAGATATATGAACAACTTAGAAATAAACCTCTTTGAGGGGGCAACCTCCTTGACATTACACAAATGAACAATTCTTGGATGATACAAATGAAAAGAGCTCCTTTATATATATAGGTGTTAGGAAACCAGCTCAAGAAAAGATAGAAAATATAGATCAACGACTTAGAATTCAGCCTCTTCGAGGGGGCAACCTCCTTTACATTACATAAATGAACAATTCTTGGATGCTACAAATGAAAAGACCTCCTTTCTATATATAGGAGTCTAAGGGCTCATCACATAATCAGAGCCGACATAACAATAATAATGTAAGGGCACAATAATAATAATTGTGGGCTTCTTATGGGGCACAATAGTAACAATATGGGCACTACATGGGTACATCAATATAATAAGGGGGGTATAACTACAATAGTAATGGGGTAATCACTAGTATTATAGGGACCCAACATGCCCCTCTCCTTCAAAAAAGTGTTGTCCTCAATGCTTGAGTAGCTCTGGATACTTCTGCATAAATTTCTCATCCTCCCATGTGGAATCGTCAGGGGATAAGTTCTTCCACTTGATAAGATACTCTGAAATTGAACGATTTCGTAGCTGTCAAGTTCTTGTTTCTGTGACTGCTTCCGGTTCCAATATAATTTTTCCTTCCTCATCAAGTTCTGGCAATATTGTTTGAACTGGGAGCTTTTTGCCTATAACCTTATTTAAACATGAAACATGGAAAACTGAGTGCAATCGAGAAGCTGCAGGAAGCTCCAATTTGTATGCCATAGTACCAATCTTTTGCAACACCTTGTACAGACCATAATACTTTAGTGATAATTTATTATCCTTCTTAGCTTGCTTAAGGGACATTTTCTTATATGGTTGTAGTCGTAGGAATACCTAATCACCTACATCAAAACTTCTTTCATTGCGATGTTGATCTGCCTGTTGTTTCATTCTATTCTGTGCCAACACGAGGTTATCCTTCAAGAGTTGGAGGACTTGTTGTTGATGTTCGATGTGATGTTCCATTGCCTAAACCTTAGAATTTTCTCTTAAATATGATGTGATGGATGCTGGTTGATACCCATAAAGTGCCATTAATGGGGTCATTTTTTTCATTGTATGGAAGGAAGTGTTATACCACCATTCAGCCACAGGCAACCATTTGACCCATTGTGTCTGTTTATCAAATACAAAGCAACGAAGATATCCTTCCAAACATTTTTTTACTATCTCAGTTTTCCCATCAGATTGAGGATGATAAGATGAGCTATGAGCTAATTGAGTACCGAGACAAGAAAATAGTTTTGTCCAAAAATTTCCAGTGAAAATGGGATCTCCGTCACTTACAATAATCTTTGGGTTTCCATGTAGCTTTTGAATTGTTTCTGAAAATGCAGTAGAAACTATACTGGCTTTAAATGGATGTGATAATGAAAAAAAGTGTGCATACTTGGTAAGTCTATCAACTACCACCATGATGACACTCTTTCCATCAGACTTGGGTAAACCTGTGATAAAATCCATTGAAACCTCTTCCCAACGTTGGTTTGGAATGGATAAAGGTTGTAATAGACCCGGTGTCTTAATTGTTTCAACTTTACTTTGTTGGCAAACCAAACATACTGCCACAAACTTTTGAATATCTGATTTAAGGCCATCCCAAAAAAATTCCTTCTTAACCCTGTGGTAAGTTTTTAAATATCCTGAGTGCCCTCCTAAGGGAGAAGTGTGCAATTCCATAATAATCTTTTGTTTTAGCTGGGAGTTCTTACAGAGGTATAAGAAATATTTGTACCATAATGAATCATTTTGCCAGCTAAATGTATCAGACGTACTGAAATCTTGTTGTAACTTTCGAATAAATGCCCACACTTCTTCTTCATTCTTCCATTCCTCCCTTGCTTTGTTTATCCAATCTAGTTGGATAATAGAAATGGTGCACAACAATGCTTCCACATCCTCATCCTTTCTTGAGAGTGCATCTGCCACCACATTTTGCTTCCCTTTTTTGTAGACTATTTCAAAGTCATAACCCAACATCTTTGTGACCCACGTTTGTTGCTCTTCAGAGGATAATATTTGTTCTAAAAAGTATTTAAGGTTATCATGATCCGTTTTTACCTTGAAGTGTCTTCCCATTAGGTAGGGTCGCCATTTCTTAAGTGCATGGAGTATTGCCAACATTTCCTTCTCATAAATAGTTTTGCTTAAAAACTTTCCCTTGATTGGACGACTTTCAAAAGCAATGGGTCTTTGATCTTGCATTAGAACAGCACCAATTCCATTTCCTGAAGCATCACATTCCATAATAAAGGTTTTCGTGAAGTCTGATGTAGCTAAGACCGATGCTTGTCACATTGCCTCTTTAAGATGTTCAAAGGCCTTTGTTTCTTCCAGAGTCCATGAAAATGCATATTTCTTCAATAATGTTGTTAGAGATGCTGCTATTCTCCCATAATTCTTAACAAACTTACGATAATACCCTGTTAACCCGAGAAATCCTTGCAGATGCTTTATGGAAGTGGGGATTTTCCATTCCTTAATGGTTTTAATTTTGCTAGGGTCTACCTTAACTCCTTCATGAGATACAATATGACCCAAATATTCCACCTCCTGGACTCCAAAGAAACATTTGGATCTTTTTTCATATAACTGTTTCTCCTTCCATAGTTGTAGCACCCTCTCAACATGTTCAACATGATCCTTCCAAGACTTGTTGTAGATTAGTATATCATCAAAAAATACTAACACAAATTTTCTAAGGAATGGTTTGAAAATTGAATTCATTAAACCTTGAAATGTTGAAGGTGCATTGGTAAGGCCAAAAGACATGACCAAAAATTCATAATGACACTCATGAGTTCTAAATGTTGTTTTTGGAATGTCTTCAATCTTCATTCTTATTTGATGATATCCTGAATGAAGATCCAACTTGGTAAACTAAATTGATCCATGCAATTCATCCAGTAATTCATCAATGACAGGAATGGGGAACTTATCTTTAATAGTGAGCTTGTTGAGCTCCCTATAATCTGGACATATGCACCATGATCCATCCTTCTTGTGCACCAATACTACTGGAGCAGAGAAAGAACTTTGACTCAGTTGAATTATACCAGCCTCTAGCATTTCTACAACCATACGTTCAATTTCACTCTTTTGGACATAGGGATATCTGTACGGCCTGATGTTTGGAGGAACACTTCCTAGAATCAGATGAATAGCATGATCATGATCATGCATAGGTGGGAGACCTTTGGGGGTCTCAAATACCTTGGAATGATTGTCCATGACTTTTTGGAGATTTGAAGAAATAGATGATTTCGATGTGGAAACATCTAGTGAGCATAATTGTGCAATTACACCTATTTTCTCCCTTTTTAGAAGCTTTGTCATACCATTAGAGCTGGTTATCTTTCCTGGTTTCCATGCAATACCCCTTAATTCAACTTCCTTTCCTTCTGTAGAAAATTTCATGAAAAGTTCTTGAAAATTAAAAGCTATTGTACCGAGGGATTGTAGCCATTGGACTCCTAGTACAACATCAACACCTCCCATTGGAATAGAAAGAATTTGGCTAGTCAATACATATTCTCCCATGGATAGCTTGATATTATGGCACTTTCCAGAGCAATTTATTGTTCATCCATATGCAATCATTACTTGACACTCTGGTGTTGGATATAGGAAGCAATTCAATTCTTTTACTACCTTACAATGAATAAAATTGTGGGTTCTTCCTGAATCAATCAAAACTATTACCTTTTTCTTCTTGATTTGTCCTTCTATCTTGATGGTTTGAGGAGTGGTAATTTCCACTAATGCATTACAGGATATGGTTAGATTTATTTGTTCTTCATCTAGGCTTTGTTCCTGGAGTAGATCCTCTTCTTTCGCCTTTTCTTGCTCCCTTTCTTCTTCCTCTTCATAATCTATGTAGAATAATTTCTTCTCAACACACTTATGACCTTTAGTGTATTTGTTATCACAACTATAACAAAGCCCTTTTGCTCTTTTTTTCTTCCAACTGTTGTGGTGTCAACCTTATAGTTTTTCTAAGACTAGGGGCAACAACACTTCCGTCTTTATAGTTGTGAGTGGTATGCTTCCTGGTTGCCATAATTTTGCTTTCCATTTTTCTTGCTAACCTGAATGCCTTCTCTAATGAATCAGGTTCCCAAAAGCGAACATCATGTTGGATATTATCATTTAAAGACCCTATGAACACATCAATCCTATGCTCCTCTAAAATATCTTTTACCCTTATGTTCAATTTTTGGAACTCCTCAATGTGCTCCATTATTGAACCCTTTTGTTTGAGACTTATCAATTGGCTAAAAAAAGTGTTGCTTTTTGTATCCTCATAATGTGCTATCAATTCTTCCATAAAAATTGCCCAAGTGATAAATTGTTTATGAGAGCAAAGCCATTGATACCATAAAAACTGATTTGGTTTCGAATATAAAGTTGCCGTATGTACCTTTTGTGTGTTTTGCACATTATTGAGATTGAAGAATTGCTCCATCTGTAATATCCATGTGGAAAGATCCTTGCCATCAAAATTTCTCATATCGATTTTTGGAATATGGTGAGTATTCGATCCAACATTAGCATCTATGGAATCATGATTAACATTTCTTTTATTCTCATCATGAGTTTCCTTTAGTACCCTTTCACCCTTAGTGCCCATTTCTTGTAGCAACTTATTCATATTTATCTTCAATTCGTCCATGTTTGTCTTCAAATATGTCTTCAAGTCATCCATCTTAGCTTCCACATCAATCATCTTAGCTTCGACGCCTTTCTTTAAACATACCATCTTAGATTCTACACCTTTCTTTAAACCATCCATCTTAGATTTTGTTCCTTTTTGTGTAAGGGACAGTTGTTGCACTTGGTCTTGTAATTTTGATATATCATGTTGCATTTCTTCCTCTTCTTCATGAGTCATGCTATAGCTTTCAGGTTGCTTACTAGGTGTTTGAATTTTCTTTCGGGGCATCAGTTACCGATAATAATGCTCTACTATGCCCTTTGAATTCCTTCAAAATAAATTTTCAAACCAAGCTTAAGCAAAAATTTAAGAAAATCTACACACCTTTTTTCACTTTGTAGGAGCTCGATATTGCCTCTGATGTATCTCTGTACCTTCCAATCATCTAGTTCTGAATTTGTGAGCTGTAGTAGCCCTCTGTGTCCTCTTTCCAATCCCACAAGTCTTACCCAAATTTGATTCTCCAAGGAAGAGTTATGCGAAATCTCCCACAGTGACTTGATTATAGACTAGTTTAGTAGAGCGAACTTGTACGACGTGCCACGAGTCACTGTTTCGACCTTTGGATCTAAAAAATGCATACAAGAAACTACAGTCTGTCCTCTTTCTAAACCTTTTTACAAAATTTCAATCTGATCCCCAAAGAAAAAGTTATGACGATTTTCCCCAAGTCACCTGTTTGGAATGTAATTCAAGAGTCTGCAAAAATACCAACTTCCTCAGATCATAACTCCGCAAAAATAGTTCAAAAAGCTCTGAAATTCGGATCGAAAGTTCAGCGCGATGTCTTCTAAAATGGGGTTTTTTTGCAACTTTTGAAACATCACAGAAAAAAGTTATAGTGAAAATGCCATGATGACCTGTTTGGAGCAGCGAAACCCTAGAATCCAAAGCTCTGATACCAAATGTTTTGAGACCAGCTCAAGAAAAGATAGAAAAGATAGATCAACACCTTAGAATTCAGCCTCTTCAAGGGGGCAACCTCCTTTAAATTACATAAATGAACAATTCTTGGATGATTCAAATGAAAAAACCTCCTTTCTATATATAGGAGTCTAAGGAGTCATAATATAATCCAACC
>Ga0115854_10256_pt1 | contig 12712 bp, 10 predicted proteins | sample InSIn2SAF170_FD_83868 | JGI IMG/M metagenome (GOLD analysis project Ga0115854, IMG submission 83868)
AAGCTACTTTGTTTTGTTTTGGTGATTATTATAAAAAGGTAATGATCAGTGAGTTTCTTTCCTTGCAACAGCTATGGACATAACCTTCCAGAGAGTCCATTTTCAAATCTTAATGGATCCAATGGTATTAAAACAATATTATATACTACAGAGAAAACAATGGGGAACATGCCCACTATTTCCAAAGTTTTAACACAAGCATCATCAACATCTGCTATCGATAAGGAACTTACTTGTTCTATATGCCTAGGTACTTGGAATATTCGTTTTTTTTACATTGTTATTTCAATGATTTATCTGTATTCTAACAACAGACAACAAAATCTGAAACTTCTACCCATAAATCTATGTGCAGATGTCGTTGTGGAGCCGAAGCAATTAGCGTGTAGCCACTTATTTTGTTTCAAATGTGTGCCAAAGGTGAGATAAACCAAGCACTCATTTGCATTATTAAATCAATATATTTTTGAAAGAACATATATAACTGATTCAAGCTGCCATTTCTGTGAATTCTGTTGGTGCAGGTAATTAAATTGTCTGAGGAGTGCCCCGAGATACATCAAGGATTTTATCAGTATACTTGGTTGTGGCATCTGTCACCTTTAATACCCTTCCAAGGCCCTATTACCTATTACAGTATGGTGCCCATTCTCAAGCTGTCAAATGAATGAAATAGTAAAAACCTACTGGTTGAAATTGTTCCATGCTTGCAGGCTGACTATTTTGTCAATCTACTCTTCATTCTTATTCAAGACATGTTCTCTAGAGACTATCACTTTGCATTTAAGTAATTTCATTCATCCTCTTATGTAGATCTCAACAAGTTTCCTTCAACCGATCATCTTGGGTACCTGCTTGAGGTACTGGAGAATAACGAAGATGAGCCTAAGTGGGACAATGATGATCAAGAAAGGTAGAGACCCTCATCCACAGTCTGCAGTTCTGTAAAATAAAGAACATGACAAAGATTTTACTTAGAAAACAAGCTGTCAATAATGGGTTCCTGGAAGTAGTTGAATAGAAGCTACTTTGTTTTGTTTTGGTGATTATTATAAAAAGGTAATGATCAGTGAGTTTCTTTCCTTGCAACAGCTATGGACATAACCTTCCAGAGAGTCCATTTTCAAATCTTAATGGATCCAATGGTACTAAAACAGTATTATATACTACAGAGAAAACAATGGGGAACATGCCCACTATTTCCAAAGTTTTAACACAAGCATCATCAAAATCTGCTATCGATAAGGAACTTACTTGTTCTATATGCCTGGGTACTTAGAATATTCGTTGTTTTTACATTGTTATTTCAATGATTTATCTGTATTCTAACAACAGACAACAAAATCTAAAACTTCTACCCATAAATCTATGTGCAGATGCCGTTGTGGAGCCGAAGCAATTAGCATGTAGCCACTTATTTTGTTTCAAATGTGTGCCAAAGGTGAGATAAACCAAGCACTCATTTACATTATTAAATCCATATATTTTTGAAAGAACATATATAACTGATTCAGGCTGCCATTTCTGTGAATTCTGTTGGTGCAGGTAATTAAATTGTCTGAGGAGTGCCCTATCTGTGTGTAACACAAGGGCAACCAGGGCTTTAAACGTTTTGCAAGGAGAGATTTACAATTTGATTATTACCCTTGGGAAAGAGAGCCAGTCCCACACCAAATGTGTCGTAGTTATACAAAATATACATCATGATACTCAGCTTGGTCCATTTCTCAGATGGCACCGAGTCTAAAATATAAAACAATTTGAAAATGGTGCAAATGCAATCCCTTGTACCTATATGAAGATACAAATAATGTACACAGTGCCCCGAGATACATCAAGGATTTTATCAGTATACTTGGTTGTGGCATCTGTCACCTTTAATACCCTTCCAAGGCCCTATTACCGATTACAGTATGGTGCCCATTCTCAAGCTATCAAATGAATGAAATAGTAAAAACCTACTGGTTGAAATTGTTCCATGCTTGCAGGATGACTATTTTGTCAATCTACTCTTCATTCTTAGCACTTGTGCTGATGCATAACAGATTTCACTCAGATAGGAATCCAAAGTTGACAAACAATTTCTCGTGGCTTTCAATTAAGAGTGGAGATACTCACAGGGAACAGTAATCCAGGAGCCTATAAACATGGCGCTGAAGCATTATACTCAATAAGCACTCTGTTTCGTCTGGGAAGCAATCATACAGGAGAAGGCGCCCTGGAAATATTATGAACACTATCAATTTCATCAAAATTATAACTAAATGAAATTCACCAAAATTCTAACGCGAGGAGAAAGATAAGATTTGATAATTTTATTAATCTGAAACCAATGAACATAAAAGCAGGTAAATTGGACTTTAAAAGCACATCAGTATAAAAACAAGTAGGATGCCAAAGCAGATCCTATACCTAGGCCATCAAACCCAAAAAAACAAAATAAGTATGTAGAAGAAAGAGGCACAAAAATGTGGCATCAAAACAAATGTATTCTAGACACAGATGAACAGAACTTACCGCAACCAATAACAGCCGCAAGCTGAAGGGTAGGTGTTGGAGCATACAGGAAGGGGGAAATAAAATGGAAGACAGTTTATAAACGAATAGTTGAATGGTGGATAAAGATCAAATCCATCAGACATGCCAGCACGTATTCACGCATGGAACAATCCTCATGATAGAGTGCCGTCTCAAATATAGGTAGAAGCCTGAAAAAAATGAGTCTGGAATTGAAGCAGCAGGAGCATGCCAATTTAAGTGCCAACAACGTGGTCTCTGAATCTTTAGATTGCAATCCATTTCCAAGATAAATTGCTAGTCTAGACTTCATCAAAGCTTCCTCCTCCTCCTTTGCCTCTTTCTCCAGCACATACTAAAAATCACCAAAATGAAATAACCATTAACTTCTGAACATAAACGTTAAACGCTAAACCCTAAACCCCCATTTTTAATAATAAATCCTAAACGTTAACACTCGGCTACCTTCGAATTATAAAATCTAAAACCTGCACTCTAGAACAGAGCCGTTTGCTGTTGGCGTTATGCAGTTTAAAATACATCATTTATTCTCTAAACACAATGTTAATGGATCCTTAAAACCAAAATCATGAACCCCAACCTATCGTTGCAGTTTAAATTCTAAGATATGAATCACGAACCTGGTCGATCTCTACTGAACTTTAAAATTCAATCCTGAACCTTAAATGAGGTAAATTAAATACCTCTAAAAGACGATCTTGATCGAAAATGGAGCTACAAATCTTCTCCTCCACAACATAAAGCATCTTCTCATTCGAGGATTTGCCAAACCCTAATTCGAACATTGCTTCCCTGAGCGCATGAAAACTGAAATCTACAATGCATTTGGCGTAATCCACCAAACTCTGGGCCTCGACAACGGAATTGGCGTTAAGGGCTCGGCTGAGCAGCTGAGAGCAAAGTTGTTTGCAGGTACTGAATGGCAAAACAAAACCCTCAGATTTGAGGGAATCCAAAATTCCGCTCAGGGCCCGCAGATCTTTGCACTCGGACAGAAAATTGAAGCGGTCTATCTGCACTGAATTGGGATTTTCAAACTGAGCAGGCAGCCAGGAAATTTGTCTACAGATAACTATAGAAAATTCAGAAGATGCCAAGGAAATCGAAACTCCAGCGAAGCCATCACTACTGTCTGCGAAGGGTTTCGAGCGGGTAATCTCTCCAGCATGAGATAAACAGGGAGTTCAACCAGCGCTGATTAAAATTCCAACTATAACGATCTGATCCAACGACACAATCTCTTTTAATCGTCTAACACATCAGATCAATGGTCGAAAATAGGACACAGTGGCATATAAGGGAGTTCTTCCTAGAGGGAAACGCCTTACGGCGTAATGAATAAATAAAAATTTAACCAATATCCATTAATAGTTTATTATTTCCACTTAATCAATCCTAAAAAAACCCCTTTACCTATCCCTAGTGATTTAAATAATTAATTAAATAAGTTAATTTAACAACCATAGAATTATATATAATAAAACAGAATAACATTCTTGTCCCTAGGGAATTAATAAATTAATTTAATAACCAAAGAAAATCTTTCTAAAAAAACCCCTTTACTTATCCCTAGTATATAAGGAATTAAATTTATTAATAACCAAAGAATAATATATGAATAAAATAAAATGGAATTACTTCCGAATATATAATATGTTATAATATTTTTAATTATTTATTAGGGAGAAAATTTAATTACTATAATTATAATATTAGTTTTTATTATTTTTGACTAAAATAAAATGGTATTACATTCAAATATATAATAATTTAATTACTATAATTATAATATTATTTTTATTTTTTAACTTTATAATATTATCTAGCCGTTTTTCTATTTAACCGTTGATGGTCAACCTAGTCAACCTAGCCGTTTGGAGGATTTTCTCTCCCTATTTAATATGTAGACATGATCTGACTCCTCAACTTGTCCTGACGATGAACCACACTAGTTGGTTCGAATCGCGTCGACAAAGGTTTTCTACATGTAATTTACGCCGAAATTCTTCTTATAACTGTTATGGATCACAAAAGCCTCAATTCAACAACATACACATTGAATAGACAAATGATCTCCTTGGTAACTAGATGCTACATCTTTAAGAAAATTCAGTGGGTGTTCAAAGTCTCAGAGATTATTGAGAACTTATTTGGATTCCAGAGTGATCCAGGCCCTCCGGAGGCTCCACGAGCAGAGATAGCTTGCGCCCCGCTTTTATTCCAAAAATTTTTACTTGCTTGGAGGAAAGTTGTATCCTCCATTTTGGTCTCCTGGATGAGGAGGATATTTGAGGCTTCCAATCTTGTTAATCTTTTCATTGCTTCTTCCTTGGCTCTAGTGCCCATACCCCTACAATTCCATGAGATAATCTTCATCATTTATTTTTGTTATGATGAGCTCCCTTGGAGCCCTGGGGTTGATTCCTCGTCGTCTTTGTTTGGTCAATTTAGTGTGTCCTAAATTGCTATTTAAAATGTCAATCCGAGGATCGTAAACTGATGAAGTGAAGTGCATTGTATATGCAAGGTATCCAATTTCTTAGTTCTTTGTCATTTTTGAGTTTTTGGGTTTGTTTTTAGGTTTATCTTCTGTTGATTTCCTTAATGTAAGATGACAGAATTAAAAGAAAAGTATGGATGGCAATGGTGATTTCTACAATGATTTTCCTAGCTTTAAGGTTCTCAATGAAAAGTTTCAAACTTGCTGTGATGAAATCAATTCTCAAAAGAAAATAGAAATGTACCAAAACAGTGAACTAGTGACAATGGCCTAGTATCCTTACTGCTGTATAAAAAGAAAATAAAAACTGAACTCAAAGCAATTCAAAGACTGAAATCAAAGCAAATTAAATCGCACTACTTCAACTCATCTTCTGACCCTTCACCTTTCGACTCGCTCTGGCTATGGGAAGTAATCACAAGCAAATTGAGCAATATGATATCTAAACTGCAGGAAATGAAATTGCATAAAATGAAACTAAGATTTAAACTACCCATTCATATTTCAATCCCTGAAAATGACATAAGTAATTTAATCACTAACTTGCAGGAAAGGAAGCTAAATCATACTACATTAAGTAATATTTTGATTCCTCACTATTTGAGTCGCTTGGCTATAGAAAGGAGATCATAAATAAATGAGTAATATGATATCTAGATTGCATAAAAGTAAATAAGCAAAGCAGAATTGAAAGAAATGACAATGTTGGAATTAAAACTCAAAAGATAAATCAGCAGAAAGGACAAGATGATCTCATGTCAGTAGTCATAAAAAATATGTAATTTGCCCGGGCTGCCTACAAGAACCTGAGAGAAAAACCACTGATCAGCTAACAATCATAAGAAAGCATAAAAGGAAATATGGACAGCAGTTAACATGAATATCAAAACAATGTAATATATACAAGCAAATGATTATAAAAGCAATGACATAATGAAAGAAAGCGAGAAACTATACAGTAGATACAGAGCTTTGGTGTACAAGGGCCCTCTGCAACCTCAGCCAATCGATTCTCAGTCACAAACTGAACTCAAGAACGTTGTCTTCTCATATATTAAAGTGGAATAAAAACATAAGGATAGAGCACGGCACAGGGGGCTTGTAAACACAGTCAAGATTACATGTAAAAAGCTAGCTATCAAGCGTATGATAACGCGTTATTTATAACTGAAAGTGCTATAACTGATTCCTAAATTCTACGCTGCCAAACAGACACGTAAATCTCCACGTCCTGAGATCTAGCAGTATGGTAGCCATGACAAATAAATCTATGGAGTGGTGGTTGTTCGATCTGGTTCACGGATTGATCCACAGGTGTTGGTATACCTCCGGAGATTGAGGAACTTGCCACGCAAAACTTCACGTGGAAAAAACAGAGCCGTGCCACCGCAAAACTCTTGGTTTGACCACTCCTTTGACCGTCTTTGACCATGGCTGTTTGTGAGTGATTCGGCTGAACCAAGGGGACACGCTCCATGTACATGTCATTTGCATCTTGCCCATGTGGCCGGATTCTCCATTGGACACCTGTAACATAGTCTTTAACAAAATAGCTGCGGAAACTTGAGCTGGCTGCAGAAAGTGACAAGTTTCCGCAGCTGATTGAACAAAAAATCTAAATCAAACAGCAGTCACAAACATAGTTAGGAAACCATTTTATAAGCTCTTTTTAAACTAATATGCAATGATTTGTCAGCTTGGTGGGTCAAGTAAATGGAAAAGAAGGCTAAAAAGGTGTATGGGGAAGATGTAAGTTTAGGACTCAACATACCCCCACTGTGAAGGTGTTGCATGTCCTCATGCAACCAAAATTTAGTCATTCCCTTTTAATCCATGTGTTCTGAAGCCTCTGCTAGGACATCTAGTCCTCTTTTCTTCTTCCTTACTGCCACCACCATTCTGGGTTTCCTTATCAGACACCTGAATTTGAGATTGATCAATTCTCTGCTCAACTTTCTGCACTTTTTCTTTAGTTTCTTGTTTTTCTTTTGCCATAGTCCCAAATGAAGCATAGTATTATCATGAATAATTTTATCCACCTTGCTCTGCTCTTTAAGTGCTTCATTTTCCTGCTTAATATGCTTGTTTAGAACTTCTAATTCAAACACTTCTTGCTTTAAGGATTGAACTTGTGCATCTGGTGTCATGTGGGGCAGAGTGGTACTCAGACCTGCAGATGTCTTTTCTAAAGATTCAAGGTAATCATATACCTCCTGTTGACTTGGATCTACTTCGGGAGTTCTTCTTGGACTGACTTCGAAATCTTGTGGAGGAGGAGGACTGCTTTCTAGCTCTAGCCGAGAAGGGCTTTCATCAATATTTGGAGGACTAATTTCAATACTTGGCTGAGGACGAGGTGGACTATGGCCAGCTGGAGGCTTCTCAGGTGTTTCCTCACCCAAGTCAATGAAGTTGGGCCGTTTTACTTGTGTTTTACTCCCCCTCCCTTTAAGCCTGGTGCTTCTTCTTAAATATGGTGGACTAGTACTCCCTTCTCCTATGCTTTGTTTTCCTTTTTTCTTTTCCTTTGTTGTAGCAGCCTGTTTTTGAAGATGCTTTAGTCTCTCAGACAATGGTTGATAATCTTCCTCTATAGATGGCTCAGGTGATTGATGGACTTCTTCTATGTTTCTTTTGCCTTTCACTTTTCTCTGTTTTCTGTCCTTAGTTCTTTTCTTCTTTTCTTTTTGACCAACTTCTTGAGTTTTGGTAATGGGAGAGTCTTGGACTACGGCACTCTTTTCTTTTCTCCTATTCCTTCTCGGTGTCTTAAGTGTACTACTTTCAGGTGCCTCAGATGGCTCTTGAAAGTAATTTCTCATTAAGAATTGTTCCCAGGTATCTTTGTTTTTCTTCAGTTGGTCTTCAATGAGAATCTTTATAAGTCCATGATGATATAGATGAGGGTCTATATTTCCTATGTGCTTTTGGACTGTGGTACTCATTTTTTTAAACTCAGCAGTAAGAAATAAGGCAAATTAAGAGTTTGACTCTCTAGGAAGTTCATTAACAATCTAGCATGGTACATGTACATTGAACCAAAGCGTCCTTCGCAAGTAATAAACTTTTGGTTGACTAACAGTAGGTTGGCCCATTCTTCTCTCAATGCATGAACAGGAATTCCTCTTGTAAACACAGTGGTGTCCATACCTGGGTTTCGTAGCATAATTCTCCATGTCTGTTCGTCCACGCTTTTGTTTTTGAACCATCGCTCACCTTCCTGGGGTAAGCCTGTGGCAGCTGCTACTGTTGCCTCGGTGACAGTGAGCTTTAAGTCTCCAATTTCCACCATTTGGCCATTGAAAGACCGTGCAAAGGCCTTGGTTACCTCTTTATTATAGCCCTTGAATTTTTGGATGAAGCGTAACCATTTTGCTTTCTTCAGCAAATCTTTTACTTGAGGGTAACCTTCTAAATATTTCGGTCCTTCTAGTTTTGCCCTTAGTAATCGTCCCATTCCTTCCTCTGTTTTGAAGTTCAGCTGAAAATTCAATTGTGTATGAGGGTCTGGAAGGTGGCTCGGTTGCAGGGTTTATGGCAAAAAAAATACAGTGGCTGTAATCGGTAGATGGATAGATAACGGGAGTGTTTCAGAATTACAAGCGGAACAGAGGATAAGCAGCCGTGGTGAGTTCACAAGATGAAGTGTAAACGTATGTGAAGAGGATGGTCTTAACAGAATGGTAAGGAAATGGAATGAAGTCGAGATTTTTAATTAAACGGCTGCGTACGAAACGTTTACACATTTAATGAATCGCTGCGGAAAATGTGGTGGAGAGGAGCCGTAATGAGATAGGTCACATCTCATGATTACAGGTGGTGTTTGAAAGTGCAATCGACTATGAGTTTAAACCCTAAAATCAATCATGAGACCATTAAGGAATAAATGCATGGTGTGCAGAATAATATCGTGGGATGGTAATGGGTAATGGACCTATCATGACGATCATTGCACATAGTAGAGCTTTTATGGTTTGACAACCATGCAAAATTGTGACTTGAATCGCTATTTGAAAGAGATTTTTGCTCGTACCTTTGGAAACCTTGTCATTTGTTGCTCACTAGCCTTTAACCACTGCTCTTTATTGATGTCTGGAGATGCTCCATGTCTTCATAGCATATGCTCAGTCACACCTGCATTTTCATGATTATTGCACTAACATTTGACTGTGAATTTGAAAAACATAGTGATGGTAGCTGCGGAAATTGTTTCTGGCTGCGGAAACTGCTTCTGGCTGCGGAAACTGCTTCCAGCTGCGGAAACTGACACAGCGCCCACTTGGCTTGAACAAAGATAGTTAGAAAATAACTAACTGAGTGAAATTGGTCCTGAAAGAGACATTTATGGAATGAAATGGAGTGAAATGAAGCGAAGTGAAGTGAGATGAAAATGGAGATGGAGTGGAATGGCAAATGAAAAAAAAAAATTGGAAAATATAGAGTGTCAGGTGTCCCTGATTTTCACTCTACTTTTTCTGTATAAGACCGCCAATCTGTGATTGGTTTTCAGGCTTATACAATTATTTTTATTTTTATTTTTTTTTAATTTTTTTTAACTGAAAGAAATAAAGGTTAGGCTGGTGGGGAAGAAGAATTCTTCTTCACTAGCCTTATTGCAAAATTCTCTTGAAACATTTTGACAAATTCCTCTTCTGAGAGTGGCTTATGATAAATTTTCAATTTGTGGCCATTCACAATAAGAGGAGTTTGAAATTCATCAATGGTCTTGATTCTTACTGCTCCATTGCTAACGACTTTGTCAATCTCATATGGCCCAAGCCAATGGGTCTGAAATTTACCTTTGAAGTCTTTAAACTTGGAATCAAATAGTAGTGCCCAGTCTCCCTCTTGAAACTTATTTTCTTTGATGTATCTGTCATGCCACTTAGTTCTTTGATGTTGAACTAGATCAGTTCTTAAGATTTCTTCTTGTCTGATTTCATCTAGCTCATTCAGCTGCTCCATTCCTGTGCTTTTGGGCTTCTGATAGATTCATCCCCAACTGAACTGCCATCTTGAAAGTCTTGACTTGAAACTCGATGGGGAGTAGGACTTCTTTCCCATAAACAAGTTCATAGGGAGAATGTCCTGTTGTATTCCTCCATGTAGTTTTCTAGGCCCACAAGGCTTCAGGAAGCCTTTCTGCCCAATCTCTTCTATGTAGATGGACAGTTTTGGTGATGATGCTCTCAAGAACTTTGTTTGTAGATCCCACTTGGCCATTTGCTTGCGGATGGTAAGGAGTAGATTTTCTGTGCTTGATTTTGTATTCTTCCATCAGCTTATCCATCAAGCTAGATGTAAATTGACTTCCCTGATCTGTCACAATTTCTCTTGGGACACCAAAACGAGTAAAAATATCCTCATAAAGAAAATGAACAACTGAATTTTCAGTGGCGGAAGGCAATGCTTTGGCTTCTACCCATTTAGTGACATAATCAGTGCATACCAATATATACTTCTTCTGTTTAGATGGTGGATTAATGGGTCCAATGAAATCTAAAGCCCGTTTTTCAAAGGGTTCGATGAGTACCTGTGGTTGTAATGGCATTTCACTTGAAAGAGTCGGTCTCCCAACTCTTTGGCAGCTGTCACACCTTCTGACATATTGTTTTGTATCTTTGAAGAGGGAAGGCCAATAATATCCTAAAGAGAGGATTTTATAGGCCGTCCTTTTGTCGGCAAAGTGTCCACCGCATGATTCATCATGACATGCCTTGAGGATGTCAGGCATTTCATCTTCCCGAACACATCTTCTGATCACACAATCTAGCCCTGTTTTGAACAATTCATTAGAAATCCATGAATAACTTGAACTCTCCTGAATAATTCTTCTTTTTTCACTAGGAAATAAATGTTGAGGTAGCTTTCCTGTAACCAAATAATTAGCAATATCTGCATACCAAGGAGTCTTAGTAGTTACTGCAAATAAATATTCATCTGGAAACTTATCCTCTACAGGAGAATCTTCATTAGTGTTTTGGATCCTTGACAAGAAATCAGCTACTGTATTTTGTTTCCCTGGTCTATCCAACACAGTAATATTGAATTCTTGTAAAAGTAAGAGCCATCTTGTAACTCTGCCATTAGTAACGGGTTTGTTCATTAGATATCTAATTGCAGAATGATCAGTATGGATGAAAGTTTCATAGCCTGTTATATAATGTCTAAACTTATTGATTGCATGAACAACAACTAAGAACTCTTTTTCAGTCACAGTATAGTTTAACTCAGTGGGAGTCAAGTTTTTACTAGTGTAGTAAATGGTATAAGGAACTAAGTCCTTTTGACCCAACACAGCTCCTAGAGCTGCATCTGAAGCATCTGTAGAAATATGGAAAGGAAGTTTCCAATTTGATCCTCTAAAAATGGGTGCTTCAGATATTCTTGTTTTCAAAGCTTCAAATGCAGATTGACAATCAGGATCCTATTTGAACTCACAGTCTTTTGTAAGTAATTTGAAGAGTGGAGATGCTATTTTGGTGAAGTTTTCTATAAATCTTCTATAGTATCCAGTAAATCCTAGAAAACTTCGAACATCTTTTTGACAATTTGGAATAGGCAACTTGGAGATGACTTCAACTTTTGATCTATCAACTTTAATCCCATCCCCTGAAATATGATGTCCCAAAACAATCCCTACAATAAACATCATAAAGCATTTTTCATGACTTAATGAAAGGTTTGTTTCTTTACATCTTATAAGGATTTTTTCCAAATTCTCTAATGCCTCTTCAAATGAATCACCATAAACTGTAAAATCATCCATATAAACCTCTATACAATCATGGATTAGATCAGAAAAGATTCCTAGTACTGCCCTTTGAAATGTTGCGGGTGCATTACATAATCCAAAAGGAAGCACTCGGTAAGCAAAAGTTCCCCATGGACAAGTAAATATGGTCTTATCTTGATCTTCAGGTGCTACCTAAATCTGATTATAGCCACTAAAACCATCCAAGAATGAAAAGTACTTTTTGCCTGCTAAAGTATCTAACACCTTATCTATAAAGGGTAAAGGAAAGTGATCCTTCAGAGTTGCTTTGTTCAATTCCCTGTAATCAATGCATACCCTCCAATTACCATTCTTTTTAGGTACTATAACCAAAGGAGAAACCCATCGGCTATCAGAAATTGGATAAATGAAGTTTACATTGAGTAGTTTTTGGAGCTCTTCTTTCACTATCTCCCTAAGGTTTGGATTCATCCTTCTCTGAGGTTGTCTGATTGGTCTACTGTTTTCCTCAATGTAGATGTGATGAATGCAAGTCTTAGGGTCAATACCTTTCATATCTGTATCCTCCAGCAAAAGCGATTACAGAAGTAGGAGATAATGAATGGGTCGATGATGAGGATACTATACAACCTGTCTTTACCATTTCTGAAATCAGTGAAGATAGTCAAATTATGAACACATTAGAAAACTTTGAAACATCTTCAGAATATGACTACACACAATTTCAGTTAGATTCTGACATTGAGTATCTATCATCTAGACAAATGTCTCTTTTCTCTATGGAAGAGTTTGGTAGTTCCGTCATTGAGATCCTTCCAGGTAAAACATTTAATATCAACAAAAACTTGGAAAAATCACAACAGGAAGAACTAACCAAAATCTTGCAAAAACATTCCACTGCATTTGCATGGGAGTATACAGATATGAAAGGTATTGAC
>Ga0115854_10257_pt1 | contig 12685 bp, 10 predicted proteins | sample InSIn2SAF170_FD_83868 | JGI IMG/M metagenome (GOLD analysis project Ga0115854, IMG submission 83868)
AAGGCCTCCAAACGTCACCTAGAAAAGAGCGCGATGCACAGGAGGAGGAGCGCGACGGTTTTATAAATATTTTCACTCCATATGGTCAGTTATACAAGTGGCAAAGGAAGGCAAAGGGTCACCCAAGCCATTTTTCATGTTTGTGGAGCTGCACATGTAGCTGATATTTGGCTTTCCACCTTCATTTTGTGACCCTTGGGCGTTCTATCTCTTCATGGCACATTCTATATATTGTATGCAAACCATTTGCAAAAGCAATTGGGGTTGGTTGGCTTGTAACTTTCTGCGGTACTGTGGGAAAGAAACTTTACATTGTATATTTTTATAGAGAATTAATGAGAGGTAGTAGCTCTATTTCATGATATTCATGTGGTTGTGAGCGTAGCAAGTTTGTCTCTTATGTTTCATATGTATCTTGTTATGTTTCATAGTTCATTTCATATTCATTTCTAGTGACGTTTTTCGAATGAGATTAGGTAGAATTCAATTTTATTGCTCTACCTAGGGGAAAACTTCATGTACATTATTCATTCTTCTATTGAAAAAGATTCATCTCCTATGCCCTTTTCACCTTCTTAATCAATCTCTCCATTCCGCCATATTTTAAAACTAAATTGCTATGCTTTCCGCCTACCTTGCCTCACGAAGCAATCCATGCCTTTATGTTAAGTTCTCTGTTCATTGAGGTCAAAAGGTCCCATAACATCCCAGAAACAAAGTCATTCATAAAAATCACTCTTTATATTCATTTTCACTTCCTATCCTAAGACAAATAGTTCATTGTAAGTCATCTCAGGCCATTTCCTTTACATATTCATTGAGTGTGACTTGGAGAGAGCCCTCTCTTGTCCTTGTAGGGCTAGCTACGATGCTGAGCTTGGTTTGATGTTCCTTGAACCTCACCTTCCTTCAGCCTAAGGCAGATTCAAGCGCTAACAGGAGTAATGATTAATAGGGACTGTCGGGGGCATTCGTATTTCATTGTCAGAGGTGGAATTCTTGGATTTATGAAAGACGGACCACTGTGAAAGCATTTGCCAAGAATGTTTTCATTAATCAAGAACGAAAGTTGGGGGCTCGAAGACTATCAGATACCGTCCTAGTCTCAACCATAAATGATGTGGACCAGGGATCAGTGGATGTTGCTCTAAGGACTCCGCTAGCACCTTCTGAGAAATAAGAGTGTTTGGGTTCCGGGGGGAGTATGGTCACAAGGCTGAAACTTAAAGGAATTGATGGAAGGGCACCACCAGGAGTGGAGCCTGTGGCTTAATTTGACTCAACACAGGGAAACTTACTAGGTCTAGACATAGTAAGGATTGATAGGTTGAGAGCTCTTTCTTGATTCTATGGGTGGTGGTGCATGGCCGTTCTTAGTTGGTGTAGCAATTTGTCTGGTTAATTCCGATAACGAACGAGACCTCAGCCTGCTAACTAGCTACGTGGAGGTTCCCCTTCGCGGCTAGCTTCTTAGAGGGACTATGGTCATTTAGGCCATGGAATTTTGAGGCAATAATAGGTTTGTGATGCCCTTAGATGTTCTGGGCCGCACGGGCACTACACTGATGTAGCCAATGAGTTTTTCTTCCTGGTTCGAGAGGATCAGGAAATATTCTCAAATTGCATCATGATGGGGATAGACCATTGAAATTATTGGTCTTCAACGAGGAATTCCTAGTAAGCGCGTGTCATCAACTCGTGTTGACTACGTCCCTGCCCTTTGTACACACTGCCCATTTCTTCTACCAATTGAATGATCTGGTGAAGTGTTCGGATTGCGTCGACAATGGTGGTTCGCCACTGTCGACGTCGTGAGAAGTTCATTGAACCTTATCATTTATAGGAAGGAGAAGTCGTAACAAGGTTACCGTAGGTGAACCTGTAGTAGGATCATTGATAGCATGGGTTTTCTTTTTTGGTTTGGGTTGGCTGGGTTTCGATTGCAATGTGGGAGTTTGTGGTGCGTCTCTAGGGGAGCGGGTTTGGTGTTTTGCGGGAACATTGTTGGTTGCTTGTCTCGAGGTAACGCTTGTTTTTTCATGTGTTCTTGCAAGCCATGCTTGTGCTTGTCCCACCCATCCTTTGCTTTTCTTTCCCCCAATGTGTTTCTGCAGGGAGTTCGGGAGCTTGCTTCTTGGGAGCCCTTCCGACGATCTGTTCAGTGGCGGTGGTGATTGATGTGTTGCTTGGGTGAGCTTTTTTGCTGGTGGTTGGGTTGAGGGAGTGATTGCACGCGCGCTTGGTAGCTCAAACCTTTCGTGATGGGAGATTGTCGGGGTGTGGTTAGTAAGGGAGGGATGAAGAGTAGTTCAACCTGTTGGGCTGGCCACCCTAGTCCCTCCCGACCATTCCTCGACATGCCCTCGCGGAAGGGTTGGGTGTCCAGGTAATGAAAAACCCTTCCCTCGGTCTGAGCTCCATCGAGATCACAATTTTCCCCATCTAGGGGCATGAGGGTGGCAATCTTATCTCGTGCCTTTGCCGTGTAGGGAATTCCTCGTCCTCTCGTGAGCCACTCCCCTTCTAAGGGAAAAATAAGTAGTGGGTTGTGTCTTTGTTCCTCCCTTTGGATTGTGGGTTTTTTGTGGGAGATGTGTCATTTCTTTGTTTCATGGTGTGTGCTTTGCAAACGTCCCTCTCTCTAGTGTCCTTGCACCTTCGATGTATTTGTCCCCCGCGGCTTTCTCCAATGTTGAGTGTTGGCCCGTGACAACTCCTCTTTGGAGTTTGATTCTTTGACCCCCGTTGACTTTCTCACTGGAAAGGTTGTTGGGTGTTTTGTACATGGAGGGGTGCAATAGTGGGGTGCGTTTGTGTTATTGGCAGCAGTATATTTGTTGTTTGAAGCCTTGTGCCACTGGGTTGGGGGGCTGTTTACCTCTCAGTGATGTGCTCCAGAAACTGGTCTCATTGTGGCCCTTGTCTTTTCTATTGGTCAATTTTAGGTTGTGATTTATTTTCTTGGTTGTTTGCTATGTTGTAAAGCTAGAAAGGGCATTGTGCTGAATGTATGTGGGAGGGTGTGAGCAGGTGGGATGCTTTTTGATTGGGTGCCTTGTTTGATTTCTTTTTGGTTAGCGGACATCTACTCGGCGTGTTGTTGAGCTTCTCTCTTTTCTTGGGATCTTTTTTTCTTTGGTGTTGTTTTCTTCCCTTCTTCCTTTTGCCCCTAGCTTTACGGAGGAGAGGTGGGATTGTTGTGGATTGGTGTTCGGGAAGGATGAAAAGTAGTGTGATTTCCTAGGGTGGCCACCCTAGTCCTTCTCGATCGCTATCCCCTGTAGCTCCCCCCTTTTCCCGAAGGCGTGGGGTTTGGGAAGCTTGTTCTATGTTTGAGCCTCCCCTTGTGTGCTGGTAGCCACATTTGATATCTCTTGCTTTCATGTTGTTTTCTTCCCTTCTTGCTTTCTGCCCCTTAGCTTTGCGGAGAAAAGGTGGGATTGTTGTGGATTGGTGTTTAGGAAGGACGAAAAGCAATGCGAGTTCCGAGGGTGGCCACCCTAGTCCTTCTCAATCGTCATCCCCTGCAGTTTCCCCCCTTTTTGCGAAGGCACGGGGGTGGGGAAGCTTGTTCTCTATTTAAGCCTCCCCATTGTGAGCCGGTAGACGCATTTGATATCTCTCTTTCTTTCATGTTGTTTTCTTCCCTTCTTCCTTTCAGCCCCTAGCTTTACGGAGGAGAGGTGGGATTGTTGTGGATTGGTGTTCAGGAAGGATGAAAGGTAGTGTGAGTTCCCGGGGTGGCCACCCTAGTCCTTCTTGATCGCCGTCCCCTACAGGTCCCCCGTTTTCACAAAGGCACAGGGTTGGGGAAGCTTGTTCTCTATTTGAAGCCTCCCCTTGTGAGCCAGTAGCCACGGATGATATCCCTTTCTCTCTTGTTGTTTTCTTCCCTTCTTCCTCGCGGCACCTAGCTTTACAGAGAAAAGGTGGGATTGTTGTGGATTGGTGTTCCGGAAGGACGAAACGCAGTGTGAGCTCCCGGGGTGGCCACCCTAGTCTTTCTCGATCGTAGTCCCCTTCAAAAATTCCCCCCTTTTTGCGAAGGCATGGGGCTTGGGAGGCTTGAGCCGGTAGCCACGTTTGATCTCTGTTTCTTTCACCTTGTTTTCTACCCTTTTCTTCCTTTCGGGGTCCCTAGCTTTACGGAGAAAAGGGGGAATTGTCATGGGCTGGTGTTGGGGAAGGACTAAAAGCAGTGCGAGCTCCCAGGGTGGCCACCCTAGTCCTTCTCGATCGTCATCTCCTTCAATTCCCCCCCTTTTGCAAAGGCACGGGGCTTGGGAGGCTTGAGCCGGTAGCCACGTTTGATCTCTATTACTTTCACCTTATTTTCTACCCTTTTCTTCCTTTCGGGGTCCATAGCTTTATGGAGAAAAGGGGGAATTGTCGTGGGCTGGTGTTGGGGAAGGACTAAAAGTAGTGCGAGCTCCTGGGGTGGCCACCCTAGTCCTTCTCGATCGCTGTTCCATGCATTTCCCCCATCTTTGCGAGGACGTGGGGCTGGGGGAGATTGTCCTCTATTCGAGCCTCCCCCTGTGAGGGGGTTAGACACCTTTGTTTCTCTTTCTCTCATGCATTTTTCCTCCTTTTGTCCCTTAGCCTTACATTTGTTGTGCAGGGTGCCCCTATTCAGTGTTGTGGCCGATTTTTCGGTAATACGTGGAAACGACTCTCGGAAATCGATATCTCGACTCTTGTTACGATGAAGAACGTAGCGAAATGCGATACTTAGTGTGAATTTCATAATCCCATGAATCATCAAGTTTTTGAACGCAATTTTCTCCCGAGACCTCGATCAAGGGCACGTCTGTCTGGGCATCGCATCCCATTCAAACACGCTCCCGACAATATGCTAGGGAGCAGCGGAGCTAGTCATCCATGCCCCATGTGGTGTGATCGGCTAAAATACCTTAGGCGATGTTTCGTGGTGTGCATCGGCGAGCGGTGATCTTGTCCCCTTGGATGGGCAGTTGGCATTAGCTAATGCGAGCTTTATGTGGCATCACTCGAACTTGCTTTGCTCTCTCTTGTCCTCCCATCGGGTAGTGTGGATTTATCTCCAACTTTGCAACCTCAGCTCAGGCGAGAACACCCACTGAGTTTAAGCATATAATTAAGTAGAGGAAAAGAAACTTACAAGGATTCCCCTAGTAGCGGCGAGCAAACTGGGAAGAGCCCAGCATGAAAATCGGGTGGCGGCGTCGCCTGAATTGTAATATGTAGAAGCATCCTCAGCAGTAGACCTGGGCCAAGTCCCTTCGAAGGGGGCGCCTAAGAGGGTGACAGCCCAGTCGGCCTAGGACCCTGTCGCATCACGAGGCGTTGTCGGTGAGTCGGGTTGTTTGGGAATACAACCCTAATTGGGTGGTAAATTCCGTCCAAGGCTAAATACGGGCGAGAGACCGATAGTGAACAAGTACCGCAAGGGAAAGATGAAAAGGACTTTGAAAAGAGAGTTAAAGAGTGCTTGAAATTTCCGGGAGGGAAGCGGATGGAGGCTGTCGATGTGTCTCAGTCAAATGTGGAATGGCTCAGGCTGGTCCGCCGCTCGACTTGAGGTACAAACCAACACTCGCTGCTACATCGTCACAAGCGCGGCTGGATTACTGCCTGTTGGTTTACCGATACGGTGGTCAAGGAACGAAGCGTGCGCCCTTGTGGTAGGTCGTGTGCACCTGCGCGCTCCTGGTGTTGGTTGGTGGGCTTTCCATTCGACCCATCTTGAAACACGAACCAAGGAGTCTAGCATGTGTGCGAGTCGGCGGGTTTGAAAACCTGCGAGGTGCAAGGAGCTCACGGGCAAGATCCCCTCACTTGGGGGGTGCATAGTTGACCGACCTTGAGCTTATGCGAAGGGTTCGAGTGCGAGCACACCTGTTGGGACCCGAAAGATGGTGAACTATGCCTGAGCAGGGCGAAGCTAGAGGAAACTCTGGTGGAGGCTCGTAGCGATACTGACGTGCAAATCATTCGTCTGACTTGGGTATGGGGGCGAAAGACTAATCGAACCATCTAGTAGCTAGTTTTCTCTGAAGTTTCCCTCAGGATAGTTGGAGCTCACGCATGAGTTTTATCGAGTAAAGCAAATGATTAGAGGCATCAGGGCCGTAACGCCCTCGACCTATTCTCAAACTTTAAATAGGTAAGAGGGTGCGGCTGCTCCATTGAGCCACGCCATGGAATCGAGAGCTCCAAGTGGGCCATTTTTGGTAAGCAGAACTAGCGATGCGGGATGAACTGAAAGTTGAGTTACGGTGTTGAATTTCATGCTAACGTAGATCCCATAAAGGGTGTTGGTTGATTAAGACAGAAAGATGGTGGTCATGGAAGTTGAAATCCGCTAAGGAGTGTGTAACAACTCACCTTCCAAATCAACTAGCCCTGAAAATGGATGGCGCTAAAGCGTGCAACCTATACTCGACCGTCGGAGAAAATTTCCTAGCTCTGATGAGTAGGAGGACGTGGGGGTCATTGAGAAACCTCAGGTGTGAGCTTGGGTGGATCGGCCCCTGGTGCAGATCTTGGTGGTAGTAGCAAATATTCAAATGAGAACTTTGAAGACTGAAGTGGGGAAAGGTTCCATGTGAACAGCACTTGGACATGGGTTAGTCAATTCTAAGAGATGGGGAAGCCTTGTATCAAGGGTGCACTCTGCACGAGCATCGAAAGGGAATCGAGTCAGTATTCCCGAACCGAAAAATGGTGACAGGCGGCAACGTTAGGAAATCCGGAGACGTCGTCGGGGGCTCCGGGAAGAGTTATCATTTCTTTGTAACAGCTTGCCCACCCTGGAATCGGTTCACCCGGAGATAGGGTCCAGTAGCTGGAAGAGCACTGCACATCTTACGGTGTCTGGTGTGCCCTTGACGGCCATTGAAAATCTGGAGGATCGAGTACCGTTCATGCCTGGTCATACTCATAACCGCATCAGGTCTCCAAGGTGAACAGCCTCTGGTCAATAGAATAATGTAGGTAAGGGAAGTCAGCAAAACGGATCCGTAACTTTGGGAAAAGGATTGGCTCTAAGGGTTAGGCCTAGGTGTCTGTGCCCTCAACTCGTGGGCTGTCGGCAGTCTACCCGAGTTGCTCTCATGACGAGGGCGGGCAGTCGTGTGCCGATTGGGCTACGGGCATAGAATGCCCCCTGTCGGGGGCTTTTCCCTAAGCGTCGAACAATCGACTCAGAACTGGTATGGACAAGGGGAATCCGACTACTTAATTAAAACAAAGCATTGCGATGGTCCCTGCAGATGCTGACGCAATGTGATTTCTGCCCAGTGCTTTGAATGTCAAGGTGAAGAAATTCAACCAAGCGCTGGTAAACGGCGGGAGTAACTATGACTCTCTTAAGTTAGCCAAATTCCTCGTCATCTAATTAGTGATGCACATGAATGGATTAACGAGATTCCCACTATCCCTATATACTATCTAGCAAAACCACAGCCAAGGGAACGGGCTTGGCAGAATCAACAGGGAAAGAAGAACCTGTTGAGCTTGACTCTAGTCCGACTTTGTGAAATGACTTGAGAGGTGTAGAATAAGTGAGAGCCGTTTTCGGTGCAAGTGAAATACCACTACTTTTAATGTTATTTTACTTATTTTGTGGGGCGGAGACGGGGCACTACCCCTATTTTTGGCCTTAAGGCACGTTTCGATGGGTCGATCTAGGTGGAAGACATTGTCAGGTGGGGAGTTTCGCTGGGGCGACACATCTATTAAAAGATAACGCAGGTGTCCTAAGATGAGCTCAACGAGAATAGAAATCTCGTGTGGAACAAAAGGGTAAAAGCTCATTGGATTTTGATTTTCAGTACAAATACAAACCGTGAAAGCGTGGCCTATCGATCCTTTAGATTTTCGGAATTTGAAGCTAGAGGTGTCAAAAAAGTTACCACAAGGATAACTGGCTTGTGGCAGCTAAGCATTCATAGTGACGTTGCTTTTTTATCCTTCGATGTTGGCTCTTCCTATCATTGTGAAGCAGAATTCACCAATTGTTGGATTTTTCACCCACCAATAGGGAACGTGAGCTGGGTTTAGACCGTCATGAGATAGGTTAGTTTTACCCTACTGATGAACCACACCGCAATAGTAATTCAACTTAGTACGAGAGGAACTGTTGATTCACACAATTGGTCATCACGCTTGGTTGAAAAGCCAGTGGCGCGAAGCTACCATGTGTTAGATTATCACTGAACGCCTCTAAGTTAGAATCCATGCTAGAAGTAGTGCATGTCACTCTTTGACTGTATCTCGACCCGTAGTAGGGGCGTCACTTTGTCGCCCCTAGGGGCCCGTGTCATTTGCAAACCGTGACCGTGAAGCATCTCGGTCAGGGCAGCTTTGAAGTTCAATTCCAAACGGTCGTCGAGAAGAATCCTTTGCAGATGACTTAAATACGTGACGGTGTATTGTAAGTGGCAAAGTGGCCTTGTTGCCACGATCCACTGAGATTCATCCCTTGGTCGCCTCGATTCAGATCTTTGCTCTTTGTCACAAACAAAATCCGGGCAACCATCTCGTGCCTCTGCCTCTTCCTCCAGATGACAATTTTTTATTGTTTGGGGGTAGGAAATTTGGGGCTTCCATGCCACGACGAAAAAGGCATTGAAGCTTGGGAAAACTGGGGTTTCCATGTCGTGCCTCGGCACCCGAAATTCGGGGTCTCCATGCCATGCCCCGGCGCCCGAAATTCGGGGTTTCCGCCCGGTGCCTAAAATTTGGGGCTTCCATGTCGCGCCAAAAATTTGGGGTTTCTGCCCAGCACCTAAAATATGGGGCTTCCATGTCACGCCAAAAATTTGGGGTTTCCACCCGGCACCTAAAATTTGGGGCTTCCATGTCACGCAAAAAATTTGGCGATTCCACCCGGCGCCTAAATTTTGCGGCTTCCATGTCGCGCCAAAAATTTGGGGCTTCCATGTTGTACCTAAAATTTGGGGCTTCCGTCTGGCGCCTAAAATTTGGGGTTTCCAACCGGCGCCTAAATTCTGGGGCTTCCATGTCGTGCCTAAAATTTGGGGCTTCCGCCTGGAGCCTAAAATTTGGGGTTTTCGCCCGGCACCTAAATTTTGGGGCTTCCATGTCGCGCCAAAAGTTTGGGGCTTCCGCCTGGCACCTAAATTTTGGGGCTTAAAAAAATAAATAAATAAATAAAATTTGGGGTTTCCGCCCGATGCAAATTTTTTTGAGGTTTCCAAGTCGTGCCCCGGTGCCCAAGTGTGGGGAAACTTGGGGTTTCCTTGTCGCGCCCCGACTGAAACCGGCGGTGTCCAAGCGTGGGGACACTTGGGGTTTCCAAGTCGCGCCCCGACACTCAAGCATGGGGAAACTTGGGGATTCCAAGTCGCGCCCCGGCGCCCAAGCGTGAGGAAACTTGGGGTTTCCATGTCGCACCACGACTGAAACCGGTGATGCCCAAGCCTGTGGAAACTGGGGGTTTCCAAGTCATGCCCAGGCCTAGGGAAACTTGGGGTTTCCATGTCACACCACGACTAAAGCCGGCAGTGCCCAAGCCTGCAGAGACTCGGGGTTTCCATGTCGCGCCCTGGTGCCCAAGTCTGGAAAACTTGGGGTTTCCATGTCCCGCCCTTGATGGAACCACGGGTTTCCACATTTTACGGCACGATGAAAATGCAGGTTTTCAACAATGCCCGAATATGGGGAACTTGGGGTTTCCATGATGAAGCAAATCAGCTCGCAAGTCTTGGGAACGTGGGGTGTTTCGAAATCGCTGTCCAAGTCTGGGGAACTCACTGTTTCCATGTCATTGCACACTTTGAATTACCCGAGAGCCTGTGGAACTTCGGATTTCACTGCCGTGGGGTCACAAAGAGCCACCAAAGTCTGAGGTGTCCATTTCATGGCGCGATGAAAACTGCTACCTAAGTCAACGGACACACATGGGGTTTCCATTTCGCGTCACAACAATAATATCCCCCAAGCACAAGTCGAGTCCTTCCTCCTCTCTGCACTTTTTTTCTTCGGCACTTCATTCCCCAGCACTCTGTCCTTCTTTCAACTTTTGATAGTCCATGGTGGACTAGCTCTAGAAGAGACTCCAACCTTTGATCCTTACCAAGATCGTTTACCAATGAAGAAACCTTCATTCTCTTGACCAACTGAGCCTTTTTCTTGATGTGAGGTTGTAGGCTCAATGTACACCAAGTTTACTGCACTTGGGGCGATTTCCATCATGACGAGACATGGAAACCCCAAATTTCTCGCACTTGGGATGCTTTCGACAAGGTGGGACATGGAATCCCCAGGTTCCTCGCAATTTGGTGACTTTTTTCGAGGAGGGACTGGGAGACCCCATGTCACACTCCTATCCTAGTGGTATTATTTCAACCACGCATAAGCAGGTGCAACAACACTGTACTTTTTCCTTTTACCAATACTTGAGTACACAGTCTACGCCTACTTCAACACTCAGTGAATTTTCCAATAAGTGTTCTTAACAATGGAGCAAAAATAACTTACCATAAATTTATCTTTTTCAATTATTCTTTCAACCTGTCGTGTCGCATGGTCATGCTGCACTACCCACGGCCTGCACGACACAACTCCACACCTGAACTGTGAACCTGTCCGCCCGACTTTCCCTTCCGTGGTGCCCAAACTCTGCCCGTCGGTGCGGTCCAAATTGAGGGCGCATAGCCTACATGCAGTGCGGCCTACCTGCCCAGACGGTAACCCGCCCTGCTCTGCCTCTCTATGCTACCAAGCCCGACCAGCCCTCTATAATCTGCCAGTCGGTGCGGCCCTCTTACCTGCTTCTTTCTCTTCCTTCTGTTTTTGCCCAACTCATTCCTTCGCACTTGTTTTGCGATGTGGAAGCCTGAGTTCGATGTCCCTTCGTCAGATGCCATCGTCCTTACTTATACGCATCCTTTCGCCCAAGGGCCATGTCTCTTGAGGATAACAGGGGTCAGCTCCATCAACATGCATGCCCAGTTGACCTGCCACATAACCTCGACACGCCCCATTCCAACAAATCGTCGTGTCCCTTCATGTGCACTGTCGCACCCATGGGTCAGCTCCAACACCTCACCGATTACACCCGTCGCACACCTGCCCGCGTCCTAACTCATCCGCACATGGTCACCTCTTTCATCCGGGCACGCAACAAGGGTCACTCGCGTGCCTTCTGTCGGTGACTCGCCCATCGTGCAGGTATCAAGGTGCGTGCGCCATGCCCAACACGGTGTGAGTGACATGGGAACCCCGCGTGTCACAACCCCAGGCCTATAGAAGTCTTTCAACCGTACTTGGCGAGGTGCGGTGCCACCGAACACTTTCTTTTCACCAATACTTATGTTCATGGACTACGCCTAACCATTAGTCTACTTAGTTTGTTTTTTTGCAACCAAGTATTATTATGTTTCCTTTATACCAATGAACATCCATACACATTCATTATCATCAGCAATTATACATGAAGAACACAATTGCACAGTATACAGGGAGGGGTAACTCCCTGAACAATGAGTCTACCCGAATACAGTATATTATTCAACTCTACAATGTTTACGAGGCTTTACAAGTATACTTCGGAAACACCAAGTTTCATACTTAGCCAATTTTACAAATAGGCAAGACCTCTGTGTGCCAACTGAGTTCCTTGCCCGAGCTGGGCGGGCGCGCCCTCACACGACTGCCAACCGTACTCCTCAACCGAACCTCGTTTACATTGCACGACGGGTGGGTGACCTCACCCAAGTAACCCTACGTTTCCTTTTGCATGACGGGCGGGCGACTTACCCGAGTCACCCGAGACACCTCCGCGTTTCTTCTTCCATGACAAGCGAGTGACCTACCTGAGTCACCCGAGTCACCCCGCATTTCCTTTTGCACAACGGGTGGGTGACTTATTTGAGTCACCCGAGACACCTCCACGTTTCTTCTTCCACGACGAGCAGGTGACCTACCTAAGTCACCCGAGTCACCCCGTGTTTCTTTTTGCATGACGGGCAGGTAACTTACTCAAGTCACCCAAGACACCTCCACGTTTCTTCTTCCATGACGGGCGGGTGACCTACCCGAGTCATCCGAGACACCCGTGTCACACCGAATGGTGGATGCCTTCCTTACCCATCCCCTTACTCGATAACCGAAACCTACATGTATCGTGTGTGCTTGCCCAAGAGTGGGCGCATATATGCCCGTGCCTCTTTTGTGACCTACTCCACCATTTCACACCTTTTTCTTGATCACCGAATGCTCATGTTCGAATGTCCATCTTCGAATGAATGCCAAATGCTCCAACGCCTTGCCATATTTATACGAGTGGTTGGGCGAGTCGTTACCCAGGCCGACTCGACCACCGCATGCCAAAACTCCCTTACACGTTGCAAACTTGCCATCCAATTGTTGGTCACAACCAATCCTTCGTTCAAGCTGCCCCAACATGTAATTCGGCTTGTGGGTTATGCCAAACACTCCCACGCTATAAACCAACCATCGTTCCACCTCTAATGCGCATTATACTTATGTCCCTTCACACATTTTGGTCGTAGAGTTCGCACTTTGCACCGATGGGGAGAAACCGAACCGCAGGTCCTTACACCGCGTTTCCCAGACTTGGGTAGCAATTTTTGTTGTGACGCGAAATGGAAACCCCATGTGTGTCCGTTGACTTAGGTAGCAGTTTTCATCGCGCCATGAAATGGACACCTCACCC
>Ga0115854_10258_pt1 | contig 12611 bp, 7 predicted proteins | sample InSIn2SAF170_FD_83868 | JGI IMG/M metagenome (GOLD analysis project Ga0115854, IMG submission 83868)
AGTGTTTTCCTTGTCTTGGGGTTTTTCCCTGGCTTGTGCCATTGTCTTGTGTTCTCTTGTCTTGGCCCTTCTCAATAATTTTCATTTATGTTGCTTCCTATGTTACTGTCACTATGTGAGTGCTAATGGAAATGGAATTGGTCGATAATCGGGTGCTTTCATATAAAGGATTGTTTTTGTAAAATAGAAGTGAATTAAATATAGATGGCCAATTGGATGTAATTGAAAACATGGACACTAGAGGTAATATATTGAAATTAAAAAATGTGCAACCTCAAGCTTGGTGACTACACTTTAGCTTGGCAACCTTGAAGGTGGATATTAGGCTCACTTCGCAACCTTGGGGTGTGTATTAGAACTGTGTTCATATTGGTCTATTATAGTATTAATTTAGCCAGTCTTTCTCTGTTTTTACGAAGTAAGAGTGCAAGTATAGAAAACTGTCTTTTTTGATATAGAGAGGGAAAAATTTTGGTGTGGGTGCCCCATTAAGGCCACAAAACTAATCGCTTTCACAGATTTACGTAAGGTAGAAAGGAACCTACAACGATACTAGGTCAAACACACACAAAAGTGGTAGGAAATATTTGAATAACTCATGTGGATTTATTATACTCACAAGATTTACTTCAAATTCCAAGAGGTCACTTGACTTCAATGACTATTGGAATTCCTCCCAACCAGCCCTAACAGATTACATGTCTAACAAACTTTTATACCAATGGATTCAACTTACATATACATGAAACACAAAGGAGGAATCCAACAACCTTTTTAAGAACCCACTTAACTTTTTTAGAAAGTCAGCAGTAATACTAGAAATGATCGCAAACTACAAAATGCTTTGATCATTTTACCAACAACTCTATTAGAAATTGTTGAAAATTATTGTGTATAGACCCTTCAAAAATATGCTTCTTCTTTCTCACACTAAGTATTAAACAAATATTCTAGGACAATGATGACTCTTTGAACTACAAACTTCCTTTCGCATGAAGAAAAAATTAAAATTTACAAGCTTTAGATATAGAAACTATGAAATCAAGCACTCTGTTTGCACCATATATTTTGGAATAAAAATAAATTACAACATAAGATAGTTGGAATACTTCTAGAGAATATGGTTTGAGATATGTTACTTCACTCTTTCTTTTTGAATAGGACAAAGCCACATTTTTTTTCAATCTGATACTTTTAGTGAGGTATTAAATATATATATATTTTTAAACTCTTGGTCATTGATTCAATGAATTTATCTTCGCTACCTCTTATATATTTCTTTCTAGTCGATAGGATCGTTGTAGGTGCCTATACTCATTGAAGATGGTTCATATCAATGACATTCTCAAACTTTAGGCTTTTTTGGGAAGTAGGTTTTCAAAACTAGCCTTCTTCAAAATTCTTGTAGAGGAACCCAAATTCTTGCATAGGAGGCTACTTTTGAATTCTGGGTTAAATTCAATATTTTGATGTATCTTTCCATGGTTTCTCAATTAGGTGGAATAGTTCCTCTGCTAATAATTATTGTAGAATAAGGATAACTTCTCCTATTTAACAACATATAAGAAGGTTAGGTCAGATTTAAGAAATACCCCATAATTTGGTACCTCATACTATATGTGGCTGAATGGCCTTAAGCTATGGGGCTTAATATCAAGATTGAAAAATAAAGGATGCTAAGAGCTCTGTCAGGTTATGAGGAGTGCCATATTCTACCGAAAATATTTCATAAGAGTAGATTATCATGGTGAATCAAAATACAAATTTGGTTGGTAATATGTAAAATTCAAAATCATGAGACCCTGCAGCATCAAGGAAAGCATAGGTCAAATTCAATGCATAGGTGGTATAAGCAAAGGTATAGAGAATCTATCACTGTTTATTTCAATAATTACCTTTTCCAAGTTGATCTCTTTGTAAATTATATATTTTTGTGGAAGGATGAATAATCTCTCTAAACGAATGTGATAGAAGGAAGGATCACTTGGTGTTTGTTTTCTAGAAAGGACGTGGGATGAATACCTCCGAATTGGGGTTTTCTATGTGTTCTTATAGGGCTTAATGCTTGGTACTATTAACATTCAACACCCATTATTTGTCTTTAATTCCTTGCTTTGGTATCCTAGTGCTTTTGTAATGGCCATGGGTAGTTGATGTTGTCACAAGGAATGATAGAACCTAAAAATGGGTGCCTTTGGGAATGAATTGAGTTTATTGTCTAAACCATTTCTTTGTTTATTCATGGAGGTATCAATTGCAATGATTGTTTCTCTAAAAACGCCAAGAAAGGTTTTCTTAAAGGGATTCATTGATGTAATAGAATCCTTTCTGATGAAACTCCTATGCACATATTTGTTGGTTTCCATTTTGGTGTATGTGATAAGTTGAAGCAATGCACACTCTGTGTATTTTTTTCGTTGAGTTTTATCTAATTTGATTTATAAGGCTTTCTTATATGAACTTTGGAAACCACATTTGGTTGTGAGCGTTTGTGGGCTAATAATATATATATTCTTCTTCCATTTAAGAAAGAATATGGCTATGTTAATATTATTTCTTGAGGCCCTTGAATTTGTTGTAATACCTTAGCAGTTTTGTCTCCATACGATGGAAAAATTGTTAGTTGAGTCAATTACCAAATAATGTTGTCTCATCTTGGTGGAATTCATAGAGTTATTGATGTAGGTATGGTATTTTTACTTGTTGATGGGTGGGCTCTGATACTTGTTCCCACTAGACACAGACATATTGTCTAATCCATGCTGATAAAATAAGCATCGATACTAGTCTCCTAACCATGTTTTAAGGAGGAGATAAGAGTTTGTAAATCCTATAGGTTTTCTACTTACTTTTATTTCTTTTTTTTGTTGAGTTTGTTTTGGAGAAGACAATTAGGCTTAGTGTCTTGTAATTATTGACCTGGTGCATATGAAACATATCCATTTGGGATTGAATATTATGCATCACGAGTTTCTTAAATTCCATGGTATTTAGTATCAACCTTATTTGTTGAATTGACAATTTTAGAAGGAACTGAAAAAAATTGAAAACTGAAATGATGCTGAAATATTATATATATTTGTTTTATTAAGTTTGACAAAATTTTCAGAATTTTAGGTTTATCATATTCTAGCAAGACAAGGATTTAAACAAATTCTACCACTACCAACGTGTTAATAAATTCTAATACTGTCAATGTGCCTCTTTACTGTGATATATTTAGTCATTTAAAATAAGTGTTGATTCTTTTTAATATGCATATCAGGATGTTATATGTTGACTTATTGACTATTCAGGATATGGGAGCTTGGTATAGGGTCATATGAACCGATTTTCAGGTGTAGGGCCTCTAAGAGGACATCAGAACTATTAGGGTGAGTGAAGGATGTGTTTCAACACTATGCCCCTGATTGGGATAGGGGGGCCCTCATGAAGGAATTTGATTGTTTTCTTTGTTGTGATATATTTAGTCAGTGAAAGTAAGTGATTATTCCCTTAGATATGCATATCAAGATTTTATATGTTGACTTATGACTTTTCAGGATATGGCAGTGTGGTATAGGGTCATTTGAAATGGTTTTCAGGTGTAGGGCCTCTAATAGGACATCATAACTGTTAAGGTGGGTGAAGGATAGTATTGGGCCCCTCATTGGGATAGGAAAGTCCTCATGAAGTAGTTTGATTGTGTTCAGAGGATATTTCATGAAAGTGACTCCAGGGGCAAAAAACTATTTTGGAAGTCTGAAGAATTATTGGAAGGTCTGAAGATTGGAGCTGCTAATGAGGCTACAATTTGCAAAATGTGATGTAACATTTCTTTCAAGGTCTGGTTTCTCCAACAGATGGAAATTTTTTTTGTTATATCAATTATTTTGATGTACACTATTTAGTTGGTAAGGCTACCATGCCATGTAATGGTGGTAAGAGCTTATTACACATAAAGAAATGATATTTTCTTTGAATATAGGGTTGGCTATATTTGAAGGTTAATTGTGGGTAAATAGAGTTACAAAAAATATAAGAGTGTCCACTAGAGAAGAGTAGTGTTCATTTCTAGGGTTTGAAATGATGCAGGACACAAATGGGCGTAGGATTGGAGCAACCATCATATGCTAATGTTTCCTTAACATGCATTAAAATAGAACTCACAAACTTGTAGGGGAACATTGGTTAGAGCTGTGACAAAAGTTGGTAGAGGGGTAGCTAAGTTTGTCTGGTCAAATATAGAAAACATAAATGGTAAAATCCTTAGGTGTAGTTTCAATAGGAAAAATTGACATGCATATAGAGGGCACAATTTTGGTGAAGGCTCCCACATTAAGGCCACAAAATTAATTTCCTTCACACATTTAAGTAGGCCAGGGAGGAACCTACAATGATATCAAGTCAAACACACAAAAAATTGATAGGAAATATTTGAATAACTGATGTGGATTTATTATATTCACAAGATGTACATATTAATACATATTTTTATGACCCTTGATTTTCATCTTCCATTAGCTCACTTGTACTTTAATGACTATAGAAATTCCTCCCAACCAGCCATAACAGATTAGGTGTCTAACAAAATTTTACACTAATGGATTCAACTTGCATGTACATGAAACATAAAGGAGGAATCCAACAACCTTTTAAAAAAACCACTTAATGTTTTTAGAAAATCGACAATAATAATAAAAATGGTTGCAAACTACAAAATACTTTGAACATTTTACCAACAACACTATTAGAAATTGTTGGAAATTATTTTGTATAGACCGTTCTAAAATATTGTTGTTCTTTCTCACACTAACTATTAGACAAATCTTCTAGGACAATGATGACTCTTTGAAATACAATATTTCTATGGCATGAAAAAAACATTAAAATTTACAAGCTTTAGATATAGAAACTATAAAATCAAGCATTGTGTCTACACCATATATTTGGAATAAAAATCATTTACAACATAAGATAGATGGAATAATTTTAGAGAATATGGTTTGAAATCTATTATTTCACTATTTTTTCCACATAGGATGAAGCAACGTTTTTTTGCAATCTGATATTGTTACTGAGGTATTACAGATATATATTTTTTAAACTCTTGGTTTTTGATTTAGTGCATTTATTTTCATTACCTCTTCTATATTTCTTGTTATTCAACATGATCATTGTAGGTTCCTATACTTTTTGAAGATCTTGCATTTCAAAGACATTCTCAAATCTTAGAATTTTTTGGGAAGTAGGTTTTCGAAACTGGCCTTTTTCAAAATTGTTGTAGAGGAATCCATCCAAATTCTTGCATACGAGGCTAATTTTGCATTCTGGGTTAAATTCAGTATTTTGACGTATCTTTCCATGGTTTCTTAATTAGATGGTATAGTTCCTCTGCCCAAAATTATTGTGAAGGAAGGATAACTTCTCCTATTTATTAAAATATAAGAAGGTTAGGTTAGATTTAAGAAATAGCCCATAATTTGGTACCTCATACTATACATGCATGTATGATCTTAAGCTATGGGGCTTAATGTCAAGATTGAAAAATGAAGGATGCTAAGAGTTCTGCTAGGTTTGGATGAGTTCCATATTTTACCAAAAATATTTCATAACAATCGATTATCATGGTGAAACAAAATACAAAGTTGGTTGGTAATATGTAAACTTCAAAATCATGAGACCCTGCAACATCAAGGAAAGAATAGGTCAAATTCAATGCATAGGTAGTATAAGAAAAGGTATAGAGCATCTATCATTGTTTATTTTGATAATTATCTTTTCCAAGTTGATCTCTTTGTAAATTATATATTTTTGTGGAAAATGGATAATATTTATAAATGAATGAGATAGAAGGAATGATCACTTGGTGTTTGTTTTTTAGAAACGACTTGGGATGAATACCTCTGAATTGGGGTTTTATATGTGTTATGATAGGTCTTAATCCTTGGTACTATTAACATTTAGTGCCCATTATTTGTCTTTAATTCTTTACTTTGGAAGCCTAGTCCTTTTGCAATGGCCCTGAGCAGCTAACATTTTCACAAGGCATGATAGAACCTAAAAATGGTTGCCCTTGGGCATGAACTGAGTTTACTGGCTCAAAATTTTCTTTGGCTATCCATGGAGGTAGAAATTGCAATGATTGTTTCTCTAAAAATTCCAAGAAATGTTGTCTTAAAGGGATTGCTTGAGGTAATAAAATCCTTTCTGATGAAACTCTTATGCACATATTTGTTGGTTTTGATTTTGGTGTATGTGGTAGGTTAAAGCAATGCATACACTGTGTACTTTTTTGGTTGAGTTCTATCTAATTCGAGTTTTAAGGCTTGGGTATGGGAACTTCAGAAACCACATTTGGTTGCAAGTATTTGTGCGCTAACAAAATATCTTATTTTTTTTCATTTAAAAAAGAATCTGACTATTCTAATATTATTTCTTGAGGCCCTTGAATTTGTTGTAATAACTTAGTTCTTTTGTCTCCATGCGATGGAAAAAATGTTAGTTGAGTAAGCTACCAGATAACATTGTCTCATCTTGGTGGAATTCATAAAGTCGCCCATGTAGGTATGGTACTTTTACCTATCGATGGGTGGGCTATGATAATTGTTCCCACTTTAGACATGTGGCTTGTGTAATCCATGTCGTATAAATAAGCATAGGTACCAATTTTTTAACCATATTTTGGGGAGGAGATAAGAGTTTGTAAACCCTGTACATTTTCTACCTAGTTTTATTTCTTTTTTATGTTAAGCTGGTTTTGGAGAAGAAAGTTAAGCTTAGTGGCTTGTAATTATTGACTTAGCGGATATGAAACATATCCAATTCGGACTGAAAATTATGTGTCATGAGTTTCTTAAATTCCATGGTATTTAGTATCAATCTTATTTGTTGAATTTAAAATTTTAGAAGCATTTGAAAAACATTAAAAATTAAAATGACGCTGAAAGATTATATATATTTGTTTTACAAAGTTTGACAAATTTTTTTAGAATTTTAGGTTTATCATATTCTAGCTAGATGAGGATATAAACAAATTTTGGTACTGACAACGTGTTAATAAATTCTAATACTATCAATATGCCTCTTTGTTGTGATATATTTGGTTGTTTAAAATAAGTGTTGATTCTTTTTAATATGCATATCAGGATGTTATATGTTGACTTATTAATTGTTTAGGATATGGGACCGTGGTATAGGGTCATCTGAAATGATTTTTGGGTTTAGGGCCTGTAATAGGACATCGGAACTATTATGGTGGGTGAAGGATATGTTTCAACCCTATGCCCCTAATTGGGATAGGGAAGCCCTCATGAAGGAATTTGAGTGTGTTCTTTGTTGTGATATATTTAGTCACTCAAAATAAGTGTTGTTTCTTTTTAATATTGATATCACGATGTTATATCTTGACTTATGTAATGTTCAAGATATGGGAGCGTGATATAGGGTCATATAAAATTATTTTTAGGTGTAAGGACTGTAAGAGGACATCGAAACTATTAGGGTGGGTGAAGGATGTGTTTCATCAATGTGCCCCTCATTGGGATAGGGAAGCCCTCATGAAGGAATTTGATTGTGTTTGGAGGATATTTCATGGACGTGAGGACTCTAGGGGCAAAAAACTCTTTTGGAAGTCTAAAGAATTATTGGAAACTGTGAATATTGGAGTTGCTAGTGAGGCTACAATTTGAAAAGTGTGATGCAATATTTCTTTCAAATTTTGGTTTTTCCAACACAGTTGCAAAGGTGACAACTTTAGCAGCTGAATGAGATCTTAAGCAGAGTGCAAAATTGGTTTTGGAAGGGGTCTAACTACTATTGCGATGGCATCATTGTTGAGCTAATTTATGTACCTAAATTAACGCAAGTATTTCTTATCAATCCAGGTTGTTTATGCTTTGAGGCAAGTTCACTGTATGTGAAGATCAGATATAATCAAACCATGAAAGATAAGTTATTCAAGAAACTAAAAAGAATATGTTCTATAATTCTAATTCAATCAGTTTAAAAAGGAGGAAAATATTGAAATGGCTCTTGACTCAAGAATTCTGATTTCATCTCAATTACCACTTAATGAATTAGAGATCAAAACTAAGTACTGAAGATGGATAAATTATCAAATGAAAGAAGCTCTTAACCTAAGAGACACATATGATATTTCATTCCAATTCATTCATCCCAACATTAAAATCACAACAAGAAATTACTTGCATATATCAAAAGAAACTAGTTTCTATTCATCACCTAAGAAGAAGGAATGCTCAACTTGAACACCTGTTTTACCAACTCAATTAAGTGATGAATAAGCTATAGACTAATAAAATCAATCACTATGCATGAATCATAAGGCAACCTGAAGTAAAGCTTTGAAGAAAACTAGTTCTACAACAACCAGCAAATAAAACTAGTTAACAAGAAAGTGTACTTAGCTTGGAATGGGGGCCCTCCACCCTTCCCTTGCACACTTGAGAAGTGATATCAGAAGCTTAAATCAGTCACACATCCATAGCATTGAACAGAAAAATAAGAGTAACACAAGTCTTCAAATTATCTCCTCAATCCAAAGATGTCACACTATAAAAGTATATAAGTTTAATAATACACAAGCCATCAAAATTTTGGCTTGAAATAAGAGGTCTCATGAAACAAACTGATCTAAATATACTCAACCAAACCCATTCACTCTCATCCACCTATCCAAGTCGAACTCATAACTCCCATCCCAAAAAAGATAACCAATCCTATAAAAACTCAAAACTGCCCCTATTTCTATGGCATTTATGGATGACTAGTCATGATTGACTACCACCAAAAGGGCCTAAATAAGCTTGTATTGTTCGAACTAAGATTTTCCAGCTTAGTCCTAGTTCCCAAGATATCCATCCATGTGCTCAATTCGTTCCCAGGTATCCTTCAACCACATCAACCATAGATCTATTACGGGAATTTCTGAATTTGCCAATTTTGCATTAAAAATCAATTTTTTCATAAAACTTTAGAAATTGCTAAATTAAAATTAAATACCTGATTGGATATCAAATACACATCAAAATGGACTAAATGAAGGGAAAATGGATGGGAAATAGATGGATAAGTAAGTTTCTTTGAGCAAAAATAAGACCAAAACTGAGGCCCAACATCTCTCCCTTGCTTATCATCAAGCATGTCCCCATGCTTTCTTACTCCTCTTTGACCTCCTCCTTCCTATAGTAGATGGTGTACCTGTATATGCCTCCTGTTGTGCTGCATGAGCCAAACAATCTAAACCTGTTTCATGTGTATCCTTGAACAAAGCTTCCTTGACCTTTTTTTTTCATATTTTGCCTGCCACATATTATTTTCCTTGAGCCATTTGAATACCTGTTTAGAAAGTAAATCATTTTTCCTCTTTAGCCTCCCCAATTCTTCATTTAATTTCTCATTTTCCTTAACGAGTTTAGCTTTCTCTTTCTTATTTATCTTGTTTTCCTCTTTCAATTGTTTCTCCAAGATTTTGCTAATTTCCAACTTATCAGTTAAGGCTCTGATTCTTCCCACATTAATTTCATTTTCAAGTTCTTGAGTTGTTTTCATTAATGATGGTGCTCCTGTATCATTGTATGAAGAATATCTTTCAAATATTTCCCATGCAATATCATTTTCTTCCTGCTGTCTTGGGGAATATGTATCTACTTCCTTGTCTATCTCAATGGGACGTTTGTTCCTAAATGTTTTAGGAATAGATATAATAGATGTTTCTTCTTCTCGCATAGCTATGTTATGTTTGGCTCTTGTTCTTGGATACAAGGGGGAATTCATCATTCCTTTGTTTTCCTGCTTTATGTTATCATGTGCTTCAGTGACCTGCTCAATGAACTGATGTTTAGACATAAACTCTCTCCATGGTATACCCTGTGATCTCACCTGATACTCAACTAGGATTTTGATCAATCCTTGATGGTAAACCTGTCCTGCTTTAGGCCTATGTTCATGTTTTATTGTTTCAATCATTTTCAAAAGACTTTTATATAGGAAGTAAGGCAAGTTGATTCTATCCTCCCCTTTTATGTGTTGTAGAAGTCTAACATGGTACGAATGTGCAATTTTATACCCTTTATCACAAGTCAAAAACTTCTGGATGACCAAAACCGATTCAGCCCATGGTTCATTGAACCACTCCCTGGGTATCCCTTTTGTCCTATCAAAAGTACCCTTTCGGTTTTTCTCAAGAAGGAAAGTCCAAGCCTTCTCCTTGAAGTGCAGGCCTTTATAATACTTTTCGCCTATCATAGGTAGATCTAAGGCTTGGGAAAGATACTCCTGGGTCACAGGGATAATGACATCTCCCACCCGAGTTTGATCCTTATTGAAGTTATCTATAAAGTCCCTTGTTATCTGCTCAGAGTGGCCATCAAATATTTGTAGGAAACTTATCATCCCTGCCTGGTAAAGTTTTTATATTGTTTCCTTTCCCTAGCTCTCTATTTGAAATTTTGGTTCTACCCTGATGGACATTGCTTCTGTAAACCAACGAAAAAATTCTTCTGCTGTTACTTATTTCATTTTGACAATAAAGATATATCGTATTTATTTATTTTCAAAATGAAAATTTGAAGGCTAAGAACCTTACCTTCCTCCTCCAATCAATTTAATTCTGCCTCTGTTTTGACTCTGTCCTCAACAACATTGTTTTAATCCCTATCACTGCAAATAAATGTCTGAATTCCCCTGTCAATGTGTTGTTCTCTGCCTTTGAAAACAAAAATTCATATATACATAATATTTATACATGCTCCTGACCTCATTTTGTTTGCCAAAATTCAAATAATAGATGATTGTTTATGTTTTAACCAAGAAAATTGTGTAATGCACATACATTTGGCTCTCGGCCTCACCAAGAAATGTTAAAAAAAAATTGCTCTCGACCTAACCCAATATATCGTTTTTCAAAACATTTTGACTGTGTAATTATGCACACGACCTCAATCTTATACCAACTATACTCAGGTGTAACAGAGCTATGAGCAAGAAGGCGACTTAACCTTAGCATGGCAACTAGAGGGCTATTCACATCCGCTCAGCCTCTAAAAATAACTAAACACAACGCATCATGCTCGTGGCCTCATAAACAAATTACAAATGCCGTGGCAAATTACAATCCTTGGTCCATCAAAAGTTTACAAAAACCGCTCTCGGTTGTCTCATAAAAACTCTCGGCCCGAAACAAAAACAAACACAACATATTCAAATGATTTTGACATACAATCCCTTCATCAATAATGGCATTAGGCATTCAATATTTAAAGCATATCAATCCTTGTTTTGATGTAAATCAGTGCGCAGCAAGGAATGCATGTTGTTTTGACTGTTTGTTTTAAATCGACGCACAACTATATAACAATAGAAAAGCAGTGCGCATTCTACAGCACTTCTTATTAACATTCACCGCCATTCAACATATAATAACACTGCACTGTATGTTTCTTTAGTTCATGAGCTACGTTATTGGCATGGCACAACATACAACTCAACATACATTGCCAAAATCTACGCGTTGACCATGCAAACCCTTCGTATTTTAAATGAAACCTGATCCATTAAGAATTCATACCAATATTTATGCAATAAATCACCGAGTTGGGGCTACGATTGCGGCTTACCTTTGATCACCGAGCACCTGGAGGGATATCGGCGCTCCAAATCTTGGTTTAACCGTTTCAATTTGACTGGTGGAAAGACAAACAATCGTTATCACAAATGACTGAGATTCTAACTTCGATTCACTGTGTCGAGCTTTTAAAACAACCAACACCTTACCATATTGAATCCCTGAAAATCCGTTATGTCAAACATCAATCCCAGAACATTTTTCCTCTTTAAATTCTCCCGACTCACTTTACTTATCTTTTCACTGGCCGACAGCTTCAAACACCCCTTCTCTGAGCTTATACAGTGATGAGGATCATGGTTTAACGACATAGGGTTATTGTTTGAACTGCTCATGAGCTCGGTCAATGTTCATGACCGTTTCAGGCTGTACCGAAATGTATTTTCATTGGTGTTTGAAAAGTCATGGCTTACATGGCCATCCTATCGACAAGTCGCCCGACTGTGTCATGAGCATGCCAAGTCATGGCTTGGTACGCATAATCTTTGCTTGGAGTTTCAACCAATGGGTAACCAAATCGTCATGCCACCATGTTAATTGCAGGCTTGTTGTCGTATACCCATCGCTGTATGCTTCTGTTACCATGTGTTCGTTGCTTGTTGTGTAATGATAGGTTAGGTAATAATGTTTGGATGCCCACCGTATCATTCTATTGTTTTATTCACAGCCAACCACCATATTTCATTAACATCGATGAACCTTTGCTTGTGACTATGTTATATGCCATACCATATGCGCATTTAATCAACACATATATGCCTTTTAATATATACCATTTGCGCGTTCGCTCCTTTCGTCAACCTATGGTATATATATTGTTTGATATTTCCATAAACCATTTGCGCGTTCGCTCCCTTTGTCAACCTATGGTATATATATATTGTTTCATATTTTCATATATGTTATGGTATATATATTTTTTGATTTCCTCGTAGCGCATTTTTTATAACATAGTTTTATAATTTTTAAAATGACCATTGGGGTC
>Ga0115854_10260_pt1 | contig 12535 bp, 15 predicted proteins | sample InSIn2SAF170_FD_83868 | JGI IMG/M metagenome (GOLD analysis project Ga0115854, IMG submission 83868)
GTCGATGGCACGCAGCTCGATGGCACGCAGAGGTCAGAGTTTCCTATGTCGTCGATTGCTATGTCGGAGGCAGATCGGTTGGAGACGATGGCTATGGCCGAAGCTCAGGTCTATAAAGCACCACCAGCACCGTCTCGGTCCTTCCCAGTCTACTTCCAAGATGGCGACGTCGTCTATCCCGAGTTCGCCTACCCTCTTCGCCACGAGATCGTGCCGATCTGGCTTGCCGCTCTACTGGCTAGTCTGGTCCCCATATTCTTCTTCTTGGTCATGCAGATACGCATTCGATCATTCTGGGACGTCAACAATGCCGTCATTGGCCTGCTCTACTCCCTTATCACCGCAGCCGTCTTCCAGGTCTTCCTCAAATGGCTCATCGGTGGTCTGCGCCCTCACTTCCTGGACGTCTGCGAACCTGCCGTGTCTCCAGGTACATCACAGACAGGCAATGGCTTCGGGCGCATCATGTATGACCGCAAGATTTGCACAGGCAACGAGGACGAAATTAACGACTCCCTCGAATCCTTCCCATCTGGTCATACTACGGCAGCTTTTGCAGGTTTCGTGTTCCTGTACCTCTACCTGAACGCCAAGCTCAAGGTCTGGAGCAACTACCACCCAGCATACTGGAAGCTAATTGTCACCTACATGCCAATTCTAGGAGCAGTACTGATTGGAGGTGCACTCACTATTGATGAATACCACAATTGGTGGGATGTCTTTGCCGGCGCCGTGATTGGCACAGTGTTTGCGTTCAGTGCCTACAGAATGGTTTATGCCAGTGTCTGGGACTTCCGCTGTAACCACATTCCACTGGTACGCCACCTACCATTTACATACGGCGCTGGACCGACTGGTTTCGATGGCTTTCACGATGCGTGCTGGACGAGACAGGCTGGATGGGGTACGCCGGAGGGCGGTGCTTACAGTGGCGCGCCTTTCGATGCAGTTGATGGCCCGCGCGGTAATGGCGGTGTGGCTGCTCAGGCTGCTGGGCTCGATGGTACTGGGACCTCAAATGGTCACCACAGGCACGCGAGCGGTGATGGTGTGTTTGGTAGGCGGTCGGCCGATGGGTACGGTGGGCGTTCCAGCATCTCGCGAAAGCCAGTCGGCGGGAGCCCCTCGATGGGCAGAGGCGAGCACATGGTCTGATTGCCAACCCAGCGACATAACGATATGAGAACCACGTGAGCGAGGAGTTTGGAGTAGGTACTGGGTGTTCTAATGTATAGCACCTAGTATCCTGAAGAGTGGTAAATCATATCTCATCACTGCTGTCCGCTCGCTCGTCAAATCGCTCCACTCATTGGCTCAATCAAAGTAATAAGACATGTATCGAAGAAGTGAATGCCTCACTTGACGGCCGCACGCACAAGCGCACGCGCTGGGACCATTCCTTCAGCAGTGATGTTTCAAATTTGAGCTGTTGCCGCTTCACATCCATAATGCCTGTTGCATTTGTCGTGCCAGGCGGAACCGTTGACAGTGTCCGGGGCCAACAAGACTTCGCTGAGCTCTTGGGCCTCGTTTCGAAAATCGTCCCGGCTGTTCCAAAGATACATTCAGGCATGCTTCTCCATTCACGTAGGTACTAACCACTCGTCAGACGCCTTCTGCTTCTTGCCAGTCGTGCCTTCTTGTGCGAGGCTTGCCAGGCGGGCGGTCGACAAGCCAATCACTTGGTGAAGAGCTCAGCACTGGTGGCGGACCTTGTCCGTTACGCCGCACATCATGCAAGTCGTTCAACTTCCGCTTCCGAGAAGGCGGCTTCGAAGGCGTGATAGGCTCAGCCTTCATCGCACCTGGTCCAGCGTCGTCAATGGCAACCTTGACGCCGTCGAAGAGACTTTCGCCGACATCGAAGTCAGCCTCATGATCATACTCATTTTCAGCTTCCTCGTCCAGTCCGATTTCCTTCAGCTCGTCCTCAATCTTGCGCTTGTGCGGTTTCAGGAGAAGGTATATCTCCAACCTGACAGAACGCATCTTCTCAGGGGGTTGTGCCTGCGCTTTGAGGTGACACAGCTCCGTGCCGGCTATGCTGAACATCAGACTCCCATCGCTGCCATGCTGCAGTCGCGACAGGGCGGATGCCTTGATCTCCTCCCAGCCTGTAAAGCTTCGCCCACGTTTTCTCAGCCATTCAATGACAGTGTCTGAGTCAGTATTGTTCGGCATGATCTCCAAGTAGGTATCCCGACATTGCTGAATGCAATCACCCCAATCGTTTCTCTTCCTACCTTCACTATGATACTTGCGCATGCCGAGGCTCCATTGTTCCCTCATGTCGCTCAAGGCAAACTTCAAGACGAGCAACTCCTCCTGGATGATTGAGGACTGCGAGTGTAGTAGGTCCTCGTACAATGCAGTCAAGTCCGCATCAAGCGACTTTGCGTACTTCATCGTCGCCCTAGCTTGCTTGATGGCCTTCTGAACCTCAGGCTCCACAATGCCGAAGTACATCTGATCCACGACGTTCCGCGGATTTGGCGTTGGCGGGCTCTTTGTCGAGGGTTTCGTGCCGTCTTCTTTCTCAGCGTTGCCAGTAAAAACACGATAGGCCGGCTCTGGAAGATATGAAGGAATACCAACAGCACGCTTGAAGTTGGTGTATGAGTCTTCTGTGTATCGCAGACCCTGCTTGTCTGCATCAACTAGATGGTCGTGGAGATCTACCAGCATATCTGCTTTCTCGGAAGAGATGTCATTCTCTGCGTATGTAAGTTTGCCGTGCAGTAGCGTGACGACACCAAGGTACTGCTGCTGCATGCGGTCAGCGGTGCTACGCTGGATCCATTTTCGAGCCTGAGCGTCTAGGTGCTTCACGTCGTGGGAATCCTGCCCAGGTATGAGTGCATCCGACCTTGCGCCTCTGCTGCGCGTCATGGGCCCACGAGCATTCAGCGCAGCTTGTGTCTGGTTAGGTCCGACAAGAATGTCTCTCAACGTCACCTTATCCTTCGTCAAGCCAAATACCTGATAGTCTCGTGGTGCCCACGGAGCAGGAGCGTTCATGAAAGGCTGGACCAGCGACTCTTGCCAAGTCACCCAGAATGTGTCGCCATCGTAGTCTCCGCCAGAAAGCTTGCTGGCAAGCGGTCGCGGTCCTTGAGCGGAGAAGACAACCACGTCGTACAAGTGAGCCAGCTCTGGACAGAACCTCGCGCGCGCTTTCTGGATGTCGGAATTTCTCAGCGATGGGTTGCGGGCGATCAGCACCTCTAGCCCATGTAGCGTAGACCGGCTCTGGCCCGTATCGTTGTCTTTGAACGCGGAAGAGAGTAAGATGTGTACCTCGCCAGGCTTCAGCGTGCCTGTAGGGTCGCAGATGCCGATGAGTGAGGTCGACTGATTCAGGTGGATTTTGAACTGCCTAGCCTCAAGCTTGAAAACGTACTCACCCACATCCAGTACCTCTTTCTTGAGAAAGGCGCAATCCGCGGGCTCGAACCCTGCTCCAACAAGCTGTAGTACTCGCTCGTCGGTGGCACAAGGAAGGCCTGCCTGCATGGGTATACCACCGTTGCGGCTCCTGGTGCCACTGACATCTTTCATTGTATTGACCCAGCGATAGAGTCCTCGGATGTCTTTGATGGCTTCTAGATAATTGTTTCCATCTATCTCGATCTGGTGGCGTGCAATGTCCAAGATCACTTGCGCAGGTACACCCCGGTCTAAAAGGATCGGAATGAAGCCTGGATAGAGTAAAGAGCGCTTGGCAGGATGGCTGTAGTTGACAACGTTCAAGGTTCGAAGCTCAGCATCGTCAATCATGTCCTGCTTGTCATGTTTTGCTTTCACCTGAGTCTTCGAGATCTTAATCCACACATCGTCCGGAGTAGGATCCTCTCCATCATTACTCGCACTTATATACCATATGCCCTTGGCACCGAATATTCTCGCCTGAACGACAGAAGGCAGGTAGTCCAGGCCCAACAGGTCTTGCACCTTCTGCATGGCTCGTACGGAGATGGCACAGCAACCATCGCTCATCTCCAGCGGCTTCTCTCTGTCAAAGAGGTGCGGAAAGAATAAGTCTGGATCATTGTAAGTGTTATCATCCGGCATGTTCTGAGCATACTGGTCGTCCACCCCGACGAACATCTGGTGAGGCTCGAACGTGAGTGTCGGGCGAGTGCGTGACGCTGCCAGGTCGAGTCGAGCATTGGCTTTGCACGCCGCTTGGTTAGCGTTCGGCCCGAATGGTACAGCCCAGTCAAGGCACTCTGCAATGCTAACTTCCTCTAAGCCAGGCCCGCTAAGCGCGAAGAAGGCTACCTGGAATGTCCCGGATTCGGACTCGTCTTGCTCAGCTGCGTCTCTACGCTTCTTGTCCTTGACATGATACTGGAGCCATTTTCGTCCCAGAAACGGTTGATCAAGCATGAACATTTCGAGTAGCCTGTCCTGGACGTTCTGGCCTTTAACGTGGTTTGGTGGCTTGTTAAGCGCGGGAAGATCGAGGACCATGATTCTGTCTCCGCCAAACTTCCGTTGAAAAGCCGTCGTGTCTTCCTCTCTTGGTGGCAGCATTTCCAGGTCGAATAACGGGCCGTCCTTGAGTCGTGACCACCGGAGTCTGGCGCACAGCGTCATACCATTGAAGTCCGTTCTGCTTCCACGTTGAAAGTTCTTCGGTATGCCGGTTAGCCTATACAGGGAAGCGAATGTTCGTTGAGGCCGCCACGTTTGCTCGAATTCAGCTGGATCGAGTCTCAGGACTCGCATGACGCGGTACGCTTCTACCTGAAGATCTAATGACAGAGTGTGGAGCGACGATGGTAGGTCGAAAAAAGCAAGACCGTGTCTCGGCACGCTTGCAATACGATGATGCTCTGATATCTTGGAAGGTGAAATCTTTGACGGTGAAGGCTTGGCTGGTGATGGTTTGGAAGGTGACGGCTTGGATGGTGACGTCCTGGAAGGCGTCCGCTTCGTCGGCGTCGCCATCGGCCGCGGAGCACCGCCACCTATCGGCGTAGATGGCCTGATTGGCGCATCACGCACAACAGGCTCATTCGCCTTGGTGCCTTGAGCTTCGGCCATAGCCATCGTCTCCAACCGATCTGCCTCCGACATAGCAATCGACGACATAGGAAACTCTGACCTCTGCGTGCCATCGAGCTGCGTGCCATCGACACCCGGACATGTCTCGTAGATCGAAGTCGCCGTCGTGCTCTGAGACAGCTTCGAAGCGTCCGACATGAACGACGTCGTCATCTTCGTACTGTCAGAAATGAAGGACGTATTCATCTTACTGCCGTCCGACATGAACGAAGTGTTTGCGGAAGTCGTGCCTGCTTGATGAGGAAGGCGCGGAGGCTCGGCTGCGGGGCCGTAGGCTTCAGTAACCGAGTCGCGTGGCAGATGCTTGACCGCTAACGTCGGTGACGGTGGTGGCATGTCGTCAGCTGCATTCTGTATACGATCAACCTGCTCCTTGACAGCCTCCTCAGGCTGTGACGGTCGTGCACCAGTACCCCTGAGATCAGGAGCTTTCAACGGACTGATCGATCTAGGACGAGTAACAGGAGGGGGAGGAGGTGGCGGCCATCTCGGTGTACCTCTTCTCGGGCTGGTCTTTGACCTAGGCTCATCAACAACCTTCTGCAGCTCCTCGTTCAGCAACTGCAATTTGCGATCGAATGTTCGAACTCTCGGTGTGCACGTGCTAAGTCGCAACACCAAGCGATCGAGTGCATCTCGGTCTGAGAAGTACAGGAACCGGACTTTCTTGACAATGCCATGAGCATCAGTTCCTGCCTGTTTCGCCGGCGACGCAATCTCGTTGACTAGGAGGTCCAAATCGAACGAGCGGCAAAAGTTGTTCAAGCAATGGTTGACTGCGCTCCGGTTGGGTGTTTCGGGTCCCGCCGCAGCCATGGTGTACCGAAGTTCCAGGTTGCATGTGAGAACCGCGGAAGTCCGGTGTCACAACACCCATTTGGCGGTAAATCTATGCCGTTGGTGTTCAAGATGTATCCAATCGTGTAGTCGAGAGCGCAGCCAAAGGCGCATATGCCTCAGGAGAACATGTTTCTGGAAGGTTGTCGGAGGGGTTATATGATTGAAGGTTTCGAATTGGGTTTCGTTCAGGCGGCAACGGCACGCTGGCGCGATTCCCGCGCGTGGGGATGTCGCGTGGGCGGATAGCTGTAATTTGCCCGATTGAGTAGGTACAGTGTGATAGGCAGCAGAGCATATGAAAATCGAACGTAGGGGAGAAGAGCAGGAATGTGGAAATGTTAAGTCTTGCGCGGCGGGTAGTACGGAAGGGGTCAGGTGTACCACATTGGATCCTATGCTGATACCAAGGATAACAGGTGATCCGCTGATTGAGACGCACGAGGGACAGCAAAGCGTATCGCAGAACGCAAGGGTGCATCGCAACAGACTCTTTTTGCAGCCCAAGACAATGAAGGAAACAGCAGCACGAAAGGACTCACATGAGCCTGGGGGTGGTATTCGTGGTGTCTGAGACTGTCGAAAATCATCAAATGCACATCCTCCTCATCACATCGTCTGGAAACCGGAACTTCGTGGATATGCTCGCTCGCTCGCTTTTGTCCTCGACGCTTTCGCCATGCTGCAGGCCAAATCTATACCTTCTCCTCCTTGAGACCGTGCTTCCAGATAGTGATGTACGGCGTGATACCGTCCTCACGGTAGTTGAGGAGGACGACCCTGCCAGATATGTCAGTCACTGCAAGCCAGAATACTCAAGGTATAGCAATACGCACATTCCATCCGGGTTCATCGACTCGCCGATCAGGAACTCGTAGTCCTTGAAGTTCGCCACAATCTTCTTCGCATACCCCTGCGCGCCCTTCTCAAACTCCGTCACCTCCTCATCACTGGCGCCCCTCTCCTTCATCTTGCCCTTGACCTCCTTCATGTACCCCTTCAAATGACTCAGGTAGGACTTCTTGTCGAAGCTCGTCTCGTTCAGGCGGAAAGAGTAGACGACATCGATGACCTGCTGCGTGTTCTCGTCCGCACCCTCGTCGTCGCCGCCCTCGGCCGAAGGGTTGGCGCCGATGTCGACGTTCTCGCCGCCGACGGTGATCTTTTTGCAGTCGGCTTCGTAGACGGCGCCGTCGATCTCCTTGAGGTTGTAGGAGTCGGAGATGAGCTCGTCGCCGGTGATGACGTCCTGAAGGTCACCGTGTTAGCATGTGTCTTCGTGCAACAGGTTGCCCGCATTGCGACAGGATAATTCCATTGTCACTCAAGGCACGCTGGAGTCGTACCTTGTAGATAATCATGGTGGCGGTGTTCTTGTCAAGGTTATTTGCGAAGAGTGAAGAGGGTGCTGATGTGACGGTGGTGGTGAGCGTCCAAGATCGTTCGCGAGATTGTTAACTTGTTGGTATTCTCGAAGAAAAATTGGAGAGTATTTGGCGGGATGTGAGGGGTGATTCGGCGAGGGTCCACCGGCGCAGGCCAGAAACTCAACTAGCGCCGAAATGATCAGTGCACCCGAAGTCTTGGCGGTATCCGACTTGAATTTTGCTTTGGCCGCACACAGTCAACGACTCCACGAGCACGAACTACCACCATCAACATCCACCACCAGCCCACTCACACCCTTTGAGGTATGTTCGCAACGATGAAAGAGACGCCCTTCGGGTAGCCAAGGCCAGCACTCACTGTTCATTGCCAACGGTGATACTGCTGCGCCTGCTTCGACATGAGCTGAAGACCCCTTCACTGCTCCGCGAGCACCTGAAGGGCACTCTTTGCGCTCAACATGGCTCCTGAAGGCTGACATAACAACCAACCTGCAGATACCTCTCGCCGCAACGCGCCGAGAGAATCCCAGCTCAATACCGCCAATATGGTCAAGACTTCCGTCCTCAACGATGCGCTGAACGCCATCAACAACGCCGAGAAGACCGGCAAGCGCCAGGTGCTCATTCGCCCGAGCTCTAAGGTCATTGTCAAGTTCTTGCAGGTTATGCAGAAGCATGGTATGTCAGCGCCATACTTCCATTCAGCCAGCCAGCCGAGGACGTGTAAAGAAGAGGAGGACGGTACAGCGGCAGCACACGCATATACACACCGGGTTGATAACTAGGCAATGGTCTCACATCTCCCCACGACCAACGCCCTTTAAGTTCTCGGTAGATCAAGACACATCGGCGAAGGATCTTACACGTCTTCGGATGGACTAGCTGAAGAAGCATGTTTAATCACTCGCAACATTCCCACTAACATATACCCTCTCCAGGCTACATCGGCGAGTTCGAGGAGGTCGACGACCACCGCAACGGCAAGATCGTCATCCAGCTCAACGGCCGGTAAGCCTACACCCCTCCTTTGCTTATTCTGCCTTGGCATCTGCTAATGACTGTGACAGCCTGAACAAGACCGGCGTCATCAGCCCCCGCTACAACGTCCAGCTCCGCGACCTCGAGAAGTGGGTCGTCAAGCTCCTGCCCTCGCGTCAATTCGGTTACATCGTCCTCACCACCTCCGCGGGCATCATGGACCACGAGGAGGCGAGGAGGAAGCACGTCGCTGGCAAGATTATCGGTTTCTTCTACTAGATACCCAGCGCGGCGTGGAAAAGTTTGTGCTTGATGACTGGATGTGCTACGGCTGCATGCTTGGGATGAATATCTGCATAGCATGGTGTTCACGGCTGGTGTTGTAGCTAGCTAGTGGCAATCAAGACACACGCTTCGCCCAGCGCTCAGGATCTCACGTTGGCTCTTCTGTTCTTTGCTATAGTGCTGTCTTGCGGGTGACGCCATACGGTACGTAGTTGATCGATACAGGCAATGCTGAACTCGCGAGAAGCACGATGGTCCATGGCCTCAAGAACCCCGAGCCTGAAACCCACCAAGAGGCTTGCCATTGAAGACCTCCGGCGTCCGCGCCATGATTCCTTCCTCCTTGAACACCGCAAAGATTTTGTTGTAACCGGGGTTCTCATGGTGTCTATCAAGCGCTTCGGGGGACTCGTAGCTTAGCCAAGGAAACACTCGTGAGTTGGAAACCTTTGGTCTGAGACGCAAATCCACCGTGCGTTTGTGAGCTCACATCGATGTTCATGCTACAGGGACTTACAGCTCGGTGAGTATTAGCTTGCTGGCCCCTTCCTCGTTGTCACTACTGCCTGCGGGGGTGCCCGCGTCTTCCTGATGGAGCTGGAATTGCATGGCTCCTGGCTCCAGGCGCTGCACTTCGGAGGCGAAGGCGGTGATGAGTTCTTTTGCGCGCTCGAGTTTACCTGGCGCTGGGTGAATTGTGGCGATGGCTGTTAAGGGGGACATGGCTTGCTTCTTTGCGTCGTCTTGCGAAGAGGATAGAGAGAGAGGATTAGGTGGAGGTGGAAGAGGAGGAAGAGACCTGCTCGGTGAAGAAGCGGCGTGAGGTTGCTCTGTGTGTGGTGCGAACGGGTGTAAATGGGGTTTTGTTAACTTACGATCTGCGCCTGGACGACGCGCATCCTGGCGGACGGTGTGTTGGGGTGTGTATGCAGCGCTTCAGCTCACACAGCGTGGTAGCGAAGGGAATGAGATGTGCATGCGCATGGCTTGGTAAGCCGCTGCATGTTTTGCCCTTCTTAAGCGAAGCAGTGGCTGCTAAGTTCGAAGGATCTCGTGGAACAAGAGCCCTGATGCAGTGCGAGGGGCAGGATCCCGTGGGTAGAACGACAAGGAATGCGGTTTGCCATACACACAACGATAGGGCAATGCCAGGAACCACCACCTCACCCTCGCACAGCGCGACCGCAGGCTCTGCACCACCCTTTTCTGTGCACACCCCACCCCTCCCCCATGGCCTTTCTCTCAACGAGCTTGGGTTCCCGCCATGCTGTTGGTACAGAGCAAAGCAAACGACTAGCATCGCCCTCCTTGCCAGCCTTTACGACCCTACCCTAGAGAACCCACCAACCACCCTCCCAATGAAGTCCTCCGGCGGCCCCGCCATCAACTTCTCCTCCTCCATGACGCGAAACATCTCCGCGAAGCCGGGAGTTTGCTGATGTCGCTCGTGGGCTTCGGGGGATTCGTAGCTGAAAGCACCACGGTGTCAGCCCTACCTACTGCACATATCATCCACTTCACTCTCCCATATGACATCGTAGTGGTGGTTGTGATGAACCTGTTGTGTCAGCCGCCGTGTGGTCAAGAGAAAAACTTACTACTCTACCAGCAGAAGTCTGACCTCCTCGTGCTCGCTGGCCCCGGCTCGGTCTTCTTCCTCATGGAGCTGGAAGTGCAGTACCCCTGGCTCCGTGCGCTCGACTTCGGTGCAGACATCGGCTAAGAGCTGCTTGAGCTGCAGGGTTCTGGTTAGGCATGCTTTTCACTTCTCTCTTCTGGGTGTCCGTGCAGGACAGAGTGACATTACCCGGCCAAGCTTGCCCTTGGCGGGATAGATGGCGGCGACGACCGTTACTGGAGCCCTTCCCTTTTTTTCGCCAGGGGCGAAGTCTGCGGTTCCGTTAGGTGGTGCTGGTAATCAGTGATCCAGGATTTAAAGCTCCGTGGCGCAAGACTTATGGTGTTGGTATGTTAAGCAACTGAGGTAAAGGCTAACACTCGTCCTAGTCGTGGGTCAGTCGGGGCAGACAGCGTAAGACATATTAACTACCTATCACAACAACCACCTCTCGCTACTCCGGCGTCAAGCAGCGGTCTAGTACACACCTTAATCCGGCCAGACACTTGCTCCGTAATCCACTTGCATGCTAAGTCCGCTCAACCTATGTCCGGCCATGTTTTACTCCCCAAAGTCCCAGAACGAGCAGCGAATACTGGACAGAGAGACGAAATGCAGTGTCTTGTGGTGAGGTAACGATACGTTCTTTGCAGATAAGCGACCCAATTCCACGAACACCGCTGCGCGAATCCCAGGACTCCGGACTCCAGACTCCAGCGCTTGAGAAACTCCACCTAAGCAGACCAGGATCGTCCAACATCTACTGTTCCATCTGCTCCTCACTCCTGTTCCTCCCTTGCGCAGCTCCGCCCAGTGCTTGCACGACAGCTTCCATACCTTCCACCTCATCTCGCTGCACTTTCCTGCCTGCGACTGCTGCCGTCTTCGCGGCTGTGTCGGTCTCAATGCCTCGCCGCTCCATCGCACGCTGAGATTGCGAGGTAAGGTATCGTCTTCGAGTCGCCTCCCGTGAGTCCTCGTCTTCTTGTTGATGCCGGGTATTGGGAAGGGTTTGTAGCGAGTCTTTGAGCTGAGCCAGCAGGCCGCGGAGGGCGGGCAGGTGAGTGAGTGCGTATTTGACGTTTTGGGTCATCGGCTGGCCTGAGGGGGAGGAGGATGAAGCACCAAGGAAGGCGAAAGGTGACTCAGCTGCTGTTTGTTCCTCGCCAGCGGACTCGCTTTTCGCCCCTAGTAGGGTGTGCAGCTGGTCCAGCACCGCAGCATTCCTCGCCTTCTCCGCCCTAAGCATAGCGTTCAACTTCATCGTCTCCTGCAACTTCCGCCTCTGTAACTGCACCTCCTCCGGCTTCGGCGCACCTTCACTCCCACTCAGATCCAAATCCTTATAATGCCCTAATTGCACCCAACTAGCCAAACCCCTCGCCCCCTCTTCATGTCCCACGGCCAGGATATTCCTTAAAGTGTAGATCTCGAATTTATCGAAGTCCTTATCCACCGTCGCATTCAATAGACTTTCCAGCTGGACGACACCGCTGTCGATTTCATTCTGCTTGAGTTCGAACAAGGCGTCTTTCCGGCTTTCTTCAGTGGGGAGGGAGGAGGGATGTTCGCTGGGGGAGGCAGGGAGGCGGAAACCGAGTTGTTCGGGTGGAGCTTGGGAGAGGCCTTCTTCGATGGCGTTAATGGCGCGGAAGACGAGTTCGTTGACGGTGTTGATTATGTCGTCTAGTAATGTCTACCCACATATAACGATTAGCAAATTAGGCGCGTAACATGCGGTGTTTTGTAGGTGCTGCTTCTTACGAGAGGAGTATATCGGAAGTGCTCGGTCAGTAACGCGGTCTGGGTCTGATTTGAGGCTGCCATTGTTAGTAACGTAGAGCGATGGTAGAGCTTGTGACAGTCGCCGGCGCATTTGAGGTGGATTTGGATGCGGGAGAGGGACCCTTGGACGCGCTCGTGTCAACACTCAATACTCCGCAAACAAACGCACGGGCCTCAGTGACGAAATTTGGCCTTGGAAAGTCTAGATAGAGCGCTTTCACATGCGAATACAACCATCTTGTCTTGTTTCATCAAAAGAAAGTATATCGGCAACAATGGCACCACGCAAGCCCCGCCCCAGTCGTCCCGAACGCAGCACGGCTCCCACAGCAGCAGCACCTGTCGCTCGCCCGGTGCAGCCACTCCTACCGCAACAGCAGCATGAAGAGTTCCACACAGACCCCTCAGACATCTCAACCACCGAAGACGAAACTCAGCACCCCGCAACAGCAGAGCAGTGAAAAGCATGCCTAACCAGAACCCTGCAGCTCAAGCAGCTCTTAGCCGATGTCTGCACCGAAGTCGAGCGCACGGAGCCAGGGGTACTGCACTTCCAGCTCCATGAGGAAGAAGA
>Ga0115854_10252_pt2 | contig 12399 bp, 12 predicted proteins | sample InSIn2SAF170_FD_83868 | JGI IMG/M metagenome (GOLD analysis project Ga0115854, IMG submission 83868)
TTCTCTGAACAACAGGCAGAATTGAGAATCAAAAGTGTTAGCATAAGTTATCATAGTAGAAGTAGGGGTGGGCTTCACTTCAATTGGCATTCTGTTGTACATATGATTGAATATGATATTAAAATCAGTTGGATCGCACCCACCCTGTACGAATACCACTGCACCCGATAAGCGGTGTGGGGAAACCACCCGCCTGCTATACCTCCATTCTCCCACCCGTTATCCATCGTGCATCTTCCTCGTGAAATGGTCGTCGGATCATCCACACCCTGATCTGACGACTCTCATCTATCTCGATTATTAAACCTCCCAATAACCCTCATTTTGTGATCTCCACCATTGATCTATATGATCCAACAGTTCACGATGCTTCACTCCCGTTTGCTCCCGATAAGCCACTCCAAGCTAATCTTGGCCATCCATCTAAGTGATCTGATGGCTAGCATTCTTTCTCAACTCCTAGTTCATTTTCCATGCATTTTTTAGTGTTTTCATGAAGGAGAAAGCAATGAAGCCCACAGCTACCTGTACCCTGCGAATTAAAGATTCAACTACTTGCAATTAAATATAGAATGGCCGAAGGACAAATAGTGCAGGGCTCGAGAAGATAACCGCATTAATCAGTCATGGAGATTTGTACATATCACACTCTACCTGTTCAGGAAGGATTGCAGAGCACCAAAAAGATCAAATTCATCCATTAAAGCAGTCAAATTGTAGCAAAGGCCCATTCCAAAGAATTAATATGGTTGTTGATCATTATTATCCTCCTTGTATAGTGTAGCAAAGCAATTTTTTAAAGAAACTCTATATATATCCACAAGACAGAATGTAATAGGTTGATGAATGTTATTATGATGTAAGATTCAACTTTTGGAGACTGTAACTACTGTGACACCTGCAGCGTCTGGTCTTCATTTTTAGCTAATACAAGCTTCTTTTGCTATTAATTTCTCACTTTCCACTTCTTCTTTGTTCCAGGTTGTGCCTGTTATGCATTTATTTATGTGTTGTTGATATTTAGCATTAGAAGGGCTATCATCCCACCTCTGTGTTAGAATTTAGCATGTATCATTGAATTTGTATGCAGGTTTCTGTTTGTTTAATGCCAGAGAGTTGTCATCCTGTATATTTGCAGACCTCTTTACTGGTATCAGTCGGCCATCACATGGTCTTGTGCATCTGCTGGTGTGGCCAGTATTCTCCATGTCCACTTGTTTCTTAAACTATGAGTAATTTGTGGTATAAATCCTTGTAGTATGGGGGTGTTCACCCATGTCAGGGGTTAAGCATAGTAGAAGTGGTTATCTGGCTTGAATATGCAACATTTATTTCATTCATCCACCATTTTCCAAGTTTTTATGTTGAGTTTGTAATGTTCCCAAGCATCTCTGATATACAACCTAGGAGAGTTTCTTGGGGTGATAACATTAATTGGTGCCGTTGCTGGGGAGAGGAGAATTGAAGCTCAGCTTCCCTGGGAGAATGACAAAGCTTCAAGCTTTGATGATAGACAAGGTTTGAACACAGTAATTCAGTTGTAATCATTTATCTGGCGACTCCATTGGAGGAAGACCGTCCTTTGGTGACTCCACATTATAGTTTTGGGGTAGTTGGTGAGGCATGCTCGTAGAAATCCTTAGAAACCATCAGTTGAACCAGTGCTTGATCCTGAGAAGATCAATTAGCAGAAGAAAATATCACAGTAAGGAGCATCAGGATCAGGTAAGCCTTGGAATTTTTATGTATCTCTGCTAGCGTAGAAACACCTTCAGAGATTCATACAACTCCTTAGTCATTCATTTCCCTTTCGGACCTCAGTTGAAAGAAACATACCATGTTGTCGATCATATTCCTCTGTTTCTGTCATTCTTTTCATTGATTCATTCCACTCAATCCACCAGTATCCCTTTCCTATACCTCAGTCATGGTAGGCCAGCAAGCCCTCACCAAGATAGAAAGCATAGTTGTTGCTAGGTATGGACCCTTAGTCTTGCCTACCCCTTTGAATGCCATGCCTATAGGAGATTATCAAGAATTTATGCCTAAGTTTACTGGTGTAGAAGAAGGAACAGCTGAAGAGCATTTAGAATCCTTTTACAACTATGCTGATAACCTGGATATCAATGAAAAGGATGTCTAGATGAGGGTTTTTTGTTCAAAGCCTAGACGGGGAAGCTAGAAAATGGTTCAGAAATTTACCCCCCTAGGTCTATTGCAAACATTGAGGCCTTAGATGATGTATTTTTAAAGCACTGGGGGAATAATAAGGATCTACTCTTTTATCATGATGAATTTTGGAACTTGCAGAGAGAAGATGGTGAGCAGATGTCTGAATTTAATATCATATTCAATCATATGTACAACAGAATGCCAATTGAAGTGAAGCCCACCCCTACTTCTACTATGATAACTTATGCTAACACTTTTGATTCTCAATTCTGCCTGTTGTTCAGAGAAAGAAGATGCACTTCTTTGGCTAGTATGCAAATTGCAGCCTTTGAAGTAGAATTGAACATCATTGTTGTAGAGAGACTCGAAGGTGATGCCAAGAGGAGATGTCAGGGAGGTGAATCTTCATCATCCTATGAGCCTGAAATAGATGAATTGGCTAGGATGATAGAGTTTTTAACCTCTAAAGTTTCCAAACTAAAATCTAAGTTTTCTAAAGAATCAGGTGTTCCTTGTGACTTTTCTCTTCCAAAGCCAAATCCACATAGAGAAACACAGGAGCATTTATAGATTCTGCAAAGAAATAAAGTTACAAATGAAGATAAAGGGGTCAACACCCTTTTGCAGGGTATAATCATGAAAGAAGTGCAGCATGAGGAGGAGGTCCATGGTTTGGAAGATTCTCCTTTCCTAACCAGGGCTGCTTATGAGAAAGAAATATCCAAAGGTACTGCTCAACAATTTGTTGTAGCTGCAGAACAACAAGTTGACCAGCAATTGCAGCCAGCAGCAGATCCCTTCACACTTAAAGAATTTGAGTCTGATGCTAGCTCATCCTCGCATGGCTATGCAGATCTGCCAATTTTCCAGCCTACTTTTGTCCCCAATCCAGTGATTAAAAAGGGAGAGGAAAGCTCTCCATCATCTTTTGTTTCTTTGTCTGCTCAAAAGAGAATCCCTCATGGTTGCCACTTGAACACTGAGGCAGAACAAAATTTAATGCTCCAGGCTGAAACTGATCATCTCAGTCTTGATAATCTAAAAACTGCGCAGCTGGCCTCCACAAAGAATGAAAAGGCAGCTTGCTTGATGACAGAGTAAGAGGGTGTACAGTTGTGGAAATCCTCCTTGGATGAAGATTGTTCAAAGAAAAATTCATGAGCAGATAATGTTTCTGTGTCCCCTACATATGAACATATTGGTGCATCATTCATATTAGTTGTGCATACCACACATGACACAGAAATGTGCACAACAACCATGATTATTTAGTAGGTGTACACAAGCTCCCATGAAAACATCCAAGGAGGAAAATGCACAGAAGGGAGATGAAGGTTGATCCATTTCTACCTATTAAGCTCAAATATCCTAAACTCTTTGAGGTAGGGGATCAATTAAATCTTGTTTTGCAGCTCTATAATGAAAGGGCTGAGAGTAGGAGAAACAATTTTGGTGGCCCATCAGTTGGCCAATTTTTGAATAATTATGTGTCTAAGGTCCTCTGGCCTTAATGTTTGTAATCATGTTCTTTTACAGGTTTATTTTGTAGGCTTAGTTGACTCCATGCCCAATGGATACTAGGCACTATTTTTAAGCTGGTTTTGCATGAAGGCATTGGTCTACAGGTTCTTGAGACCTCACAGGGAGGATCTCATCCCTAGAAGGAGCCAATGTTAGCTCTGCTACAATTTCCAGTATTTAAGGGTCAACTTCAGGGCTGATGATTGGTTTGTGCCAAGAAGGGTGCTTGCAGCGATTGGTTTCCTTTGCCCCTCGTTCTCCTTTAAAATTTTGTTTAATCTTGTGTTTTCTCTAAGCCTCGATTTATTTTTTCCCCCACGTCCTTTGTTTTTCTTTACAAACTCTGTATAGCTCCTTTACTTTAAGCCTCGAGCACTAAGCTTTGAGTCACCATATGACCCGAGCATATAACTCTACACTCTCTTTTATAACCCCCCTTCCCCCACTTTGATCCCCACCGTTGATCGCATTACGATCCGACGATCTCCACTGTTTCTAACTGTTTTTTAAACCTCTCGCACATTCCCTGTCATCTGGCCATCCGCTGATTAATCTAACGGTGATCGCTCACCTTGATTGCACGACTTGCACGCGCGTTAAGCCGCGGGGGCAGCAGTTTTCGCGCGCCATGCGTCGCAAATCTATTCGATCACACCCACCCTGTATGAATACTGCTGCACCCAATAAGAGGTATGAGGAAACCGCCCGCCTGCTATACCGCCATTCTCCCACACATTATCCATCGCGCATCTTCCTTGTGTGATGGTCGTCAGATCATCTACACCCTGATCTGACGGCTCTCGTCTATCTTGATTATTAAACCTCCCGACAACCCTCATCATGTGATCTCCACCATTGATCTATATGATCCAACAGTCCATGATGCTCCTCTTCCGTTTGCTCATGATAAGCCACTCCAAGCCGATTTCGGTCGTCCGTCTAAGCGATCTGATAGCTAGCATTCTTTCTCACCTCCTAGTTCTTTGTCCGTGAATTTTTCAATGTTTTCATGAAGGAGAAAGCAATGAAGCCCACAGCTACCTGTACCCATGGATTAAAGATTCAACTACCTGCAATTAAAGACAGAATGGCCGAAGGACAAACAATGCAGGGCTTGAGAAGATAACTGCATTAATCAGTCATGGAGCTTTGTACATATCACACTCTACCTATTCAGGAAGGACTGTAGAGCACTAGAGAGATCAAATTCATCCATTAAAGTAGTCAAACTATAGTAGAGGCCCATTCCAAAGAATTAATATGGTTGTTGATCATTATTATCCTCCTTGTATAGTACAGCAGAGCAATTTTGTAAAGAAACTCTATATATATCCACAAGACAGAATGTAATAGGTTGATGAATGTTATTCTGATGTAAGATTCAACTTCTGTAGATGGTAACTATTGTGACACCTGCAACATTTGGTCTTCATTTGCAGCTAATACAAGCTTCTTTTGTTGTTAATTGCTCACTTTCCACTTCTTCTTTGTTCTAGGTTGTGCCTGTTATGCATTTATTCATGTGTTGTTGATGTTTAGCATTAGAGGAGCTGTCATCCCACCTCTGTGTTAGAATTTAGCATGTATCATTGAATTTGTATGCAGGTTTCTGTTTGTTTAATGCCAGAGAGCTGTCATCTTGTCTGTGTTTTAAGAAATATATTTGCAGACCTCTTTACTGGTTGCAGCTGGCCATCACATGGTCTTGTACATCTACTAGTGTGGTCAATATTCTTCATGTCCAATTATTTCTTAAACTATGAGTAATTGGTGGTCTAAAGCCTTGTAGTCTGGGGTTGTTCACCCATGTCTAGGGTTAAGCATAGTAGAAGTTGTTATCTAGCTTGAATATGCAACATGTCTTTCATTCATCCACCATTTTCCAACATTTTATGTTGAGTTTGTAATTTTCCCAAGCATCTTTGATATACAACCTACAAGAGTTTTTTGGGGTGATAACAGGTTTAAGAAACCCTCGATCGAACCTTTCCAAACACACCTACCCACCAATTAAACACCAACTATACTGATGACATTGATGTAAAATAAAATGGACCCAGGATCTTGATTGAGCAACAGATTAATCAAGATCCTAATGCCACCCTGTCAAAAAAAAAAAAATTGTTCATTCATACAAAAATAATGGAAAACATTCATGCATGGAAAAATAACATAACATGGAAATTACACAAAAATTCACAACAAACATGGGAAATTGGAGATTTCATTTTGGAAAAGGAGAGAAAGTGCCAAGCATAGAGGGTTGTCACATATATTCTCGAACAACTATAAACATTAGTTTGATTGATGCATGATATCCTTGTAGGAGTTAAAAGAGAGAACAAGTATTGTTGAAAATAGCAACAAGAAATGCTAAAAATATAAGTGCTAAAAATAGCATTGCTATAAATAGAAATTCGTGTACCAGTGTTGGACCTAGCAACAAGGAATGAAAAATGGAAATGAAAAAAATAGCATTGTTATAAATAGCATTTCGGGATGGATTCTAATTTTAGTCAGTCCCTGGACTAAAATTGAGAAATAAAATTCGAATTTGATCTTATCAGTTGTTTGTAAAATGATTAATTAATTCACCATGAGTTAATTAGTGGTGGAAAATAAAACATGAAGTCTATGTGAGGACATGCAACAGTTTCTCCATTGATTGAGGAATTTATCCATCAGTTAAAGAGATAAGGATTAGTTGTAATATTGAGTTGTAATTAGTTGGCTTAATTAAATGATTTAAGTCAGTTAGATTAGTTCCAACAGTTTGTGGAATTAATTGTGAGTTCAGTTAGTTAATGCTTGCATGTATGTAATTGTTGCTCTCCAGATAACTGAATATTCTCTCATAAATAACTCATGCATGTCAGTTCAGTCAGAGACCCAGTTGAGATCAGAGGAAAGGACAATGTACTAATAGTTGCAGAAATTTTCCTATAAAGGAAACTCATCCATGCAGAAGGAATATCTCCTTCAAATTTGTGTAGTTATTTCAGAGGTTAGAGCAGCTTGAGGACCTAGGAGAAAATGCGCAAGGAAATAGGAGCTTGGAGGGCAGAGTAGAAGGTTTGTGAGAAGCCTTTGGCTGTCTATGAGCAGTAGAGGGATTGTACTGAGAGATGGATAGCTTATGAACTAAGGCTTTGTGTAATCTGGATTATTTTCCACATGTATGATATTACAGAGATTGGAGTTTTAGGCTAAGACTTTCCCCAGAGTATTCTTCTGTGTTTCATGTGTGATTGATTCTTCTTCTCTGTTATACGTGTTCTATTTGATCTTGCTCAAAATAGATTAAGCTTCCGCAAGTTTGATTGTATAAGTAAATTAAGTATTTTTCTTCAGTACATTGCATAATCAGTTTATCTACAGTGGGAAATTCTACATGGTATCGGAGAAAAGGTGATGAAAGGAGAGAACAATATACAAGAAGGGAGAAGTTCGAAGTTTGTGGTTCCTAAATATAGAAATCAAGTTCTTATCACATGTATATTTCACCAATGGCATTCAATGGTTTAAGACTCGAATATGCTCTTGATGGTAGTTTGAATTATATAGCCTCGAAAGATTGCATGGAAGAAGTATTAGAGGATAATGGTCTAGAGGACTTCATTGATCAAGAATTTCCCAAGCCGGCAGTGGTTAATGCTATACAATTGGCAGAATGGAAGAAATCTGTGGCTAGAGAAAGGAGAATCCTTCTGGAGGGAGTTCGAGACCACATAGTCTCGAGTCTCCATGGGAAGGAGACACCATTTTCCATGTGGAAAGCATTGAAATATCTATATCAGAACAACAGCAATCAGAGGAAGATGGCGCTAAAAGAAAAGCTTCAGAAAACCAAGTGCGAAAAGGGCGATATGATCTCTACATATTTGAACAAGCTCATAACCTGCAGGGATGATCTTGGAAGTGTAGGGATCACAACAACTGATGATGACATGGTGAGTCTTGCACTCCTTGGTCTTCCTAAGATCTGGCACAGCTACCAAGACTTGGTTAATGGAAGAGAAAAATTTCCAGATTGGGAATGACTTTGGCTTGATCTAATCCAAGAGGAGATAAGAATAAGAACCAGAGATGGTTCTTCATCCAAGGAGGATGAAGAAAACTACACCTTAGCGAGTAAGGCAAAGAAGGGGAAGGAGAAGGATTCTCATTCCAAATCAAGTTCTTCCCATGGTGGGAAGAAGTTTGACAAATCGAAAGTGCAATGCTTTCATTTTCATGAGGTGGGCCATTTAGCTACAAATTGTCCACTAAAGAAACCCAAGATGGGATCCAAGGAAGGATCTGAAGGTGAGGCATTAGCCTCACAGTTCGAGTTGGATTTCACTCTCTTAACATGCATGGTTTCATCAATGGTGGGATATGGTTTGTTTCTTGACAGTGGAGCTTCTTTCCACATGACCGGTGACAGGAGTTTGTTCAATACCTTGGAGGAGAAAGATCTCTAGACACTCATAGCGATGGGTAATGATGAAAAGTATAGTGTCTCAGGTGTAGGCACAGTTGTTTCTCAGAGGGAGCATGGAGCTTGCATTACCTTGACCGATGTCAAGTATGTACCAAGACTGAAGAGAAATTTGTTGCCGATCGCAATGTTGGAAGACAAAGGCTATTATGTAGTCTTCAGTAAGGGAAAGGTCTTCCTTTGACACATCACCACTAGATAAGTGAACCAGATCGGTTCACGGGTCAAGAACCTGTATGCTCTTGAGGTTCAAAATGCATACAAAGGCTTGAGGAGCAAGGCAACTGATGGAGACATGGTGGTTGAGAGGGAGAGTAAATTACCTCTCAACATGCAGCACCAGAAGAAGTCTCAGACAATTGTGGAGGAGCAACGATTGGTGAAGTAGCTTTAGGAGGTTATGGAGTAGCCACAACTAGAGAAGTGGAGAGGAGATCAAGTAGAGACATATACTCATGCGTAGACCTCTAATAGGGAGGAATTTCGAGCCAAGTGGGTAGAGGGATCACATGCATCCATACCTCCAAGTAGGAGTTGGGGCGATGTGGATTGATAGTCCCAAGAAGGCTAGAATAGGGGTAGGATCATTGAGGTACCCAACCTCTTTGATTAGAGCTTGCTACGGGAACCCCAACGAGGAGTAACAAGACTGGCTGAGTGAGTAGAGGCATATGCGGATGGAGTTGCAGAGAGAGCTACAGTGCAGGAATCCAAGACAGTGTAGAGCTAGTAGGTTGCAACAATGCAAGAGGCATAGGAGTGTTGCACCAATGCAGGATGGCACAGAGAGGTGTGTAATGGTGCGAGATGCATTGAGTGTTGTAGTAGCTCAGAAGTAAAAAAGGGATCATTTTTCAGCTATAGATGGAGCTTCAGCATCAGAGGATGTTTCTAGCCCAACAGGAAGGTCAGTTGGGAGTTTTTTTTGTTTCTAGAGTTGTTGGAGTAACAACACTTGGAAGAAGTGTTGCATGCAGAACTTTCCAAAGGTTCAGGATCAGGTTCAAGTTGAATGCCTTTCTTGTTGAGAGGGAGTGTTGAAAATAGCAACAAGAAATGCTAAAAATAGCATTGATATAAATAGCAGTTCGGGTACCCGCGCTGGACATAGCAACAAGGAATGAAAAATGGAAGTGCTAAAAATAGAATTACTATAAATAGCATTTCGAGGTGGATTCCAATTTTAGTCAGTCCTTGGACTAAAATTGAGAAGTAAAGTTCTAATTTTATCTTAGCAGTTGTTTGTAAAATGATTAATTAATTCACCATGAGTTAATTAGTTGTGGAAAATCAAACATGAAGTCTATGTGAGGACATGCAACAATTTCTCCATTGATTGAGGAATTTATCCATCAGTTAAAGAGATAAGGATGAGTTGTAATATTGAGTTGTAACTAGTTGGCCCAGTTAACTGAGTTAAGTCTAGTTATATTAGTTCCAATAGTTTGTAGAATTAATTGTGAGTTCAGTTAGTTGATGCCTGCATGCATGCAACTGCTGCTCTCTAGATAACTGAATATTATCTCATAAATAACTCATGCATGTTAGTTCAGTCAGAGACCCAGTTGAGATCAAAGCAAGGGACAATGTACTATTAGTTGGTGGAATTTTCCTATAAAGGAAACTCATCCATGTAGAAGGAATATCTCCTTCAGATTTATACAGTTATTTCATAGGTCAGAGTAGCTTGAGGACCCAAGAGAAACTGCACAAGGAAATAGGAGGCTTGAAGGGCAGAGGAGAACGTTTATGAGAAGCCTTTGGTTGTCTATGAGTAGTAGAGGGATTGTACTGAGAGCTGGATAGCTTTTGAGCTAAGGCTTTGTATAATCCAGACTATTTTCCACTTGTATGATATTACAGAGATTAGGGTTTTAGCCTGAGGCTTTCCCCAGAGTATTCTTCTGTGTTTCATGTGTGATTGAATCTTCTTCTCTATTATATGTGTTCTATTTGATCTTGCTCAAAATCGAATAAGCTTCCACAAGTTTGATTGTAGAAGTAGATTAAGTATTTTGATTTAATACATTGCATAATTAGTTTATCTATAGTGGGAATTTCTACAAGTATCAATATCTAGAATGATCAAGAGTATCCCTCCTTCCAGTCTGCATGTTGAGAAGACATTCTTTATTAACAATATAACAACATTAAATATTCATGAGACACATCATCATATATAACATAATGGTTCCTTGAATCCTAAATGATGATTCCTACATTTGAAAACCTCACAAGTTTCGTTTTTCAATCCTCATGAAGGTTATGAGAATTTTCTAAAGCGAGAAAGGTTTTTAAAGACATACAAAGTACAGTGTAGACTCATGCTTCCAAGAAAAGGATTCTATTATTTCATATCACTACAATCATGCTCACGGAAGGCTCACGTGTTTAATCAATATTAAATTCATATGTTATAAATGAAAAGTAAGTAAATTAGCATGTAGATATTGATGATATATTAAATTTGTGTGCAATGTTATTCTTCTTAGACTATGGTAATCTAATGTCAATTTTCATCCAGTTGTTTCTTAACAACTAATAATGAGCTATATCGCTAAGTATGCTTCAAAAGTAAAAAGTACATTATAAAACTTTGTATAGATTTGATGAAAATAATTGAAAACATAAAATACATTGGATATCATTCTTTGCACGTGCATAAAAAAGGTTCCTTGTAGAAACATCATAGGGGTTTCACTGACAAAGTAATACCATACCATGTGCGTTCATATTAGGGCATAAAAAATGATGAAAACATGAAATAATATATTGACCATATAATAAAGGGGTAAAATTTAATTTATATTTTTTATAATAATATGTATATTATAAGCTATTTTTTATACCATACTTTGGCCATGCAGATGGAAAAAAAAAGAGGCAGAGTACCATGGAGGAAAAAAACAAGTGGAGTATCGACACCATAATGAAATTTTCCTCTTCTTCAGATAATCGATGATGGTTTAAGTTTATGTTATCTTCAACTTTCTGATTTATCCATTGATGCACTAGTTGATCCTAGTGATCAAGTCAATGATCTAGTAGTAGAACCAACAATAACATAACTAGTTGTTAAACATGTATTAGGAGTAGATTAAGATGTAGTTCTAGATATAGACCCAGAAGCAGTAGAAAACCTATTAGTGTGACTGTCATTATTATCTAAATAGGGAGAACATAGTTATATCTGCTAGTAGCAACCATCAACAAATTTAGAAGATATAGCTCCAGAAGCATAGAGATTAACATAGCCAGAAATGGATCTAACAACATCCTATATAGTATCCAAACCATATGCACAAGTAGCAATAGATAGGTCTAATGTAGCTAGGTCAACCCCTATACTTGTTTTATATCCTACAATAGTAGATCCAAATACAGTACTAGAGACAACAACATGGACTATTGTTTCATATCCTCTAGGAGCATATGTAGTATAGGAAACGGTAGAGACAGTAGTAAAGGAAGCTATAAACATCTTTCCAAATCAATCTTGGGAGGCACAACAAAATTTTACTCTATTCTATTAGGAAAACAAGTTACTTCCTAAGAGAATTAGTAAGGGTTTCGATTACCTTAGTTCTGTCCTACAACAGGGTTGTGAAAGGAAGCAATCAAGATAAGAGATAAAGCAAGTCATCCTGAGGATGTTTGGTAAGTGCTTTGTGGAAATTTTAAATTGTTTGTTTGCAGCCTTTAGAAAATTTAGCCATATTATCATGTGCAATTCCTTTCTTATTCAAATCTCAAGCAATCATTTTGAAATATGAATAAACTTCCCTCCCTCTTTCAACATCCTTTTCACAATATTTACTGCAATCTCCATACCTCCCCATTCCCAATTTTCCCAAGCAAATATCCTCCCAGGTTATTCACCCCCCCATAAGAATCTGCAGCAAATATTTTGAATCCTGGACAAAATGGCACGAGGGATCTAGGCCAAGGACATCTAGTAAACCAAGGTCGCTTGCAGGAAACTTTTGATGAGAGTCAAATGACCAACACGAGGTAGAAATCTAAGGTACCAAATGCTTAACCTTTTCTCCAGTTTTGTAATGAGCCAAGTCCAATCTGTTATCTTGTACCCAATTGGCTTTAACTTGTAACCTGATCCTGAACCTTTGGAAAGTTCTGCATGCAACACTTCTTCCAAGTGTTGTTACTCCAACAACTCTAGAAACAAAAAAAACTCCCAACTGACCTTCCTGTTGGGCTAGAAACAT
>Ga0115854_10263_pt1 | contig 12381 bp, 12 predicted proteins | sample InSIn2SAF170_FD_83868 | JGI IMG/M metagenome (GOLD analysis project Ga0115854, IMG submission 83868)
GAGGTCCATTAGATATGAGAGAAGCTGCATTTAAAGCTGAAGCAAAAGGAAAAAGAAGAACTCAATGAATCAGGACATATTTTAGAAGAAGAAGAAGAAGAAAACTTTGTCAAGAACCTTCAACGGGGTTCCAGAAGATCCAGAGGTAAACTACTTGTCAAATGTTTTGCCTGTGGTAGAGTCGGTCATTATGATGCCAAATGTCCTCATAAAAATAAATATGATAAAGGGAAGGAATCTGCAAAATGGAATATAAAACAAAGTGTAGGTAAAAAGAGCTACTATACTCATGAAGATAGCGATGGTTTATCAAATAGTGATGAAGATGAAAATAGTAATGACTATAGACTTTTGATGGCTTATGAAGATGATGATTTTTTGGATGCTTTATATGAAGATGATCTTTATGAAGAAATCTCTAAACTCAAAATCCGTTTAGAAGAAAAGAATATGGTTATAGATACCTTGACATACCAACTTGCAGAAAGAGAAAAACACAATGAAAAATTAGAATGTGAAATTGTGGGTCTAAGAAAGGATCTTGAGAAAACAAAAGCTCTCAATCTTAGATTTTCTAAAGGATTAGAAACCTTAAATGAGATTATCACAGTGCAACATTCTCCTCTGATAAAGACATGTCTTGGATATACTGAAGAAGCATCTCAATCACAAAAGTAGTCAACATCCACCAAAAGCTATCTTGATGCAACAAAGAGCAGTGAATAGTTTGACAATCTTCAGCGAAGGCATAAAGAAAATCACCAGGTAAATCAGGCTCAATTTACTTCAAGGATGAATAGAAGCCACAACCAACCTCAAGTAAATCATACTCAATTTGCCTCAAAGATGAATATCAATAGAAACTACAGTCACCAAGTTAGTAGATTTGATAATCATAGGAACTTCTTTAATGGTCAATATTTCTCATGTCATAACTTTGGACATAAAGTTTCTCAATGTGTTGCTTACAAAACCATCATGATTAGAGAAGAAAATCAAAGGAATGTGACAGGGATCAAGAAAATTTCCTATAATAAATTTTCTCTTCTTGAAAATGAAATAGAATGTTCAAAATGTAATAACTTTGGCCATGAAGAATCTGAATGTAGGAGTGAATTTTGACAAATATCTCAAAAGGATAAAAATCCATTAAATCCCAAAATATGGAGAAAGAACCACAAACAGAAATATGTGGTATAGCCTTGTATGTAGAAGGACAAGAAAAATAGTGGTACATCAATAGTGGATGCTCAAAACACATGACAGGTGACAAAGAAAAACTTCACTCATATAATGCCTTAGAAAAGGAAAAGAGTGTCTCATTTGGAAATGACACTCCTGCTGTCATAAAAGGTAAAGGCTTTGTTTTCTTGAAAGAAAAAATTAAAGCTGGGAATGTTATGTATGTTGATGGTTAAAGCATAACCTGTTGAGAGTGAATCAAATGTGTCATCAAATGGATGTGTTGTTCGTGAGCTTGATATAGGAGAAACAGTGATCAAAGGTACAAGAACTCCAAATAACCTATACATACTCAAGGGAGGACAACAACAGTGCTATCTAAGCAAAAATAATGAAAATTGGCTATGGCATAGAAGATTGGGACATCTAAGCTTCTCTCAAATAAGAAAAGCATGTAGATTCTAGGCTTTTTGTGATCTTCTAGATATCAACATTCCTGAAAATACTATATGCAAATCATGCCAATTCAGTAAGCAAACCAGATCTCACTTCATCGAAAAGGAAGGGTCAGCTAGTAAGCCTCTTGAACTTGTTCATACTGATTTATGTGGACCATCAAGGAAAAAGTCACCTCGTGGAGAAGAATACTTTATATTTTCTTCATTGATGATTTCTCCAGAATGTGTTGGATAGGTCTTCTAAAGCATAAAGATGAAGCATTTGAAAAGTTCAAAGCCTTCAAAGCTTTGGTTGAAAATGAATCAGATCACAAAATCAAATGCTTCAAATCTGATTGAGGAGGGGAATTTACCTTGGATGAATCCTTTGACTTCTGTGAACAACATGGAATAAAAAGGCAGTTCTCCACTGCAAGGACTCCTCAGCAAAATGGAGTGGTAGAAAGGATGAATAGAACTATTCAACAAATGGCTCGTGCTATGCTAGAGAATATACAACTCCTACAACCTTCTGGGGTGAAGCTACATTCATCACCGTCACTATTCTCAACCAAGCAAATGTTCGGGTAAATAGCATTGAAACTCCACGTGAACTTTGGTATGGTAAGACTCCTATTATAAAATACTTGAAAGTTTTTGGAAGAAAATGTTACAACAAAAGGACTGATGAAAAAATTGGTAAGTTTGAACCCAGAGCAGATGAAGGTATTCTTCTTGGCTACTCTTCCCGAAGTAAAGGATATAAATGTTATAATAAAAGATTTGGGAAAATTATTGTAAGTATTGATGTTGTAGTTGATGAAGCATGCAAAAATCCAAAACAGATAAAAAACCGAAGATTATGACAATGAATAAGATGAGGATCATTTTCCCACATCAAATCACACTGATTCTGAAGAAGAAATCAACGAAGCACCAGAAGAAGAGATAATGATAGAAGAAAATACTCCATCCAGGTATGTTCATAAAAATCATCCAGAAACTCAAATCTCAGGAGAAAAAGTGGCAGGTGTGCAAACAAGAAGAATTATTGCCGAAACCTCAAGCTATCTAGTATTACTATCTTCCACTGAACCTAAAAATGTAAATGAAACATGCAAAGATGAATGTTGGTTCAAGGCCATGAATGAAGAACTTCAGCAAATTGAAAAGAATAATACTTGGTAATTAGTTCCTAGACCTCATGATAAAAATATCATAGGAACCAAATGGATATTCAAAAATAAGCTAAACGAGAATGGAGAAGTTATTAGAAACGAGGCCAGACTTGTTTGCAAAGGATATGCTCAACAAAAAGGTATAGATTTTGAAGAAACTTTTGCACCTATTACTAGACTTGAATCATAAGAATGTTTCTTGCTCTTTCTAGTTTTCAGAAATTCAAAGTATACCAATGGATGTAAAATCTGCCTTTCTTAATGGAGACTTAGAAGAAGAAGTCTATATTGAACAACCAGAAGGATTCATTCTTAGAAATGATGCAAAACTTGTATGCAAACTTAGAAAGGCTCTCTATGGTATAAAACAGGCTCCAAGGGCATGGTATTACTGTCTTGAAAAATATCTCCATCAACAAGGTTTTTCAAAGGGGTCAACCGATAGCAATCTATATACAAAGATGGACACTGATAAATTGCTAATAATTGTTGTGTATGTTGATGATATCATTTTTGGTAGCAATGAAGAATCCATGAGTTAGAATTTTGCCTTAGTGATGCAGCAAGAATTTGAAATGTCCTTGCTTGGTGAGCTTACCTATTTTCTTGGTATACAAGTTCAACAAAATAAAGATGGTATTTTTCTCTTACAAACCAAATATCTCAAACAGATCCTGAAAAAGTATGGCATGGAAGATTCTAAACCAGTATGTACCCCAATGGTAACAGGATGTAGTCTTAGCTCAAATGATGAATCAACAATAGTACATCAACCAACTTACAGATCCATGATTGGCAGTCTGCTTTATCTAATAGGTACCCAACTAGACATCATGCATGCAGTGGGAATAGTTGGAAGATTCCAAGCAAATCCTAAGGAAACACACCTTTAGGTAGTCAAAAGGATTTTCAAATATCTCCAAGGAACACAAAACTTTGGTTTATGGTATCCTAGAGATACCAATCTTGCACTTCATGCATATACAGATGCAGATTGAGTAGGAAGTGTTGATGACAGAAAAAGCATTAGTGGTGGTGCATTCTATATGGGTTCTAGGCTAGTGTCTTGCTTCAGCAAGAAACAAAGTTCAATTGCATTATCTATAGCTAAAGAAGAATACATGGCTATTGAATCTTGCTATAGACAACTACTTTGGATGATGCAAATGTTGCAAGACATTCAGATCACATGTGCTCCACCTATCTCCATTCTATGTGATAATACAAGTGCCATCAGTATTTCAAAGAATCTAGTCATGCACTTCAAGACCAAGCACATACCCATCAAATATCATTTTCTACGTGAACAAGTGTTTGAACAAAAAGTCAAACTGGAATATGTTCCCTCCAAAGAACAAGTTGCCGATATATTCACTAAATCACTGCCTAGAGAGACATTTGAATATCTCAGACAAAAGCTGGGAGTAGTTGCTACATCATCCTACTGTTAAATCCTATTTTCTTCAAAGAAAGGTGGTTATACACGAGTTTCATAAAGAATAGTCGCTTACATACACGGGTTTCTGTGGGCACAATCGCGTATATGTTGGTTTGAAGGAAAGCACTAGGCTAGACTCAGGAAAAAGGGATTTGCCATGGTTCTGTCAATTATCTACTCTATTTGATGATCGTTTCACTCTGCTGATAACATGTGGAAATATATCGATTCTCATAAAGTTGTTGATAAGTTGATGCACATCTGATTGATTACGATGCTTTGATATCTCTTACTAACATATGTAATGATCATATATGACAATGAACAGGTGGAATAGGTTTAGGGGGAGAACATGGTTGATGATAGTTTGGGAACTAATGATGGACATATATAGGTTGTTGGTCTGGATGCTGATTGACAGATGCTGCTGATGGTGCAGATCATATGATAGTTGTTGATGACTGTCATGGTCTTGTTTAAGATATTTGGTCTCTGTTATATATGTCATGTACATCTTTTAATATAAAGGTCATGAAAATACCTAATCTGTAACCCCACTATGCATGGGATGGATGATGTAATGTTTGTGTTTTGACATGTATAAAAAATTGTATATCCCCACTTGGTTGGGTGGATGAGTCAAATTTGGTATATCCCCACTCAGTTGGGAGATGGATGTATGTATGAGTCATTGGTGATAGGAAGGTCATTTGTGATGTATGTATAGAGTCATTTTCTTCTTTTAGAACATCTTTTTGTAGACTTTACCTATGCTCAGGGGGAGCATGGAATCAATCATGGGAGCTCAATTAGCACACTTCAGCATATCAGAGATTTCAGAATGCACTCAAGGGGAGCATCACCCTTTGCCCTTGATGTCAAAGAGGGAGAGTGACTTGGTGTGGTTGTTGTTGCCATCAAGTCCAAAGGGGGAGATTGTTGGCATTATGATGTATGTGTTGTACTTGATGGAAACCCACTTGTAGAAGAACAACTCACTTGTATATGGTAGCTAGATGAATCTACATAAGAGATATCAGATGTGATAGAATGCATGATAATATTGTTTACAGATGTGATGAAACGTAACGCAGCTTCAAGAAATCAGTTTAGAAGGAAACTCACTCAGATGAAAGATCACAGTACAAGCATGACAACAACAAAGAATTGTAGATCAGACTACACAGGATGAAGAAAGAGAGGTATACATAGGTTCACCTTAACCAAGTTGCATATACACATGGGTTAACAGAACAAAAGGAGCATATAACATACACATGCATTTTCACAGAAGGAAAAGCACGTATACCTTGGAAAACTAAGTTTTGGTCCAAAGTATTTGGTCCATGGTATTTTGATCCATGTTATTGGTCCATGGTATTTGGTTCGAGGTATTGACCCTAGGTATTTGATCCAAGGTATTGAGAAAGGCCTAAAACTATAAAAGGAGGAGAATATCATTAGGTCAATACACACAAGCATTGAATATCTAATGAAGTGTGAGATCTAGTATGCAGAATTAATGGGTTATGGTGCATTATTGGATTTGAACCAAGGAGGAACCTTAGTGGTTAGTGAAGGATAAGATCTAATGATGGATCGAGATCTTAAGGCGTAAAATGAACTTAAGGTGTAAAATGAACTATCATTATGTGTTTTTCTCATCAATATTCTAGATCTGAATACTAACGCATATATTATTCTGTAAATGATATGATCTGGGTATAACTGAAGTCTGGTATAGGTGTAGAATTATGAATTAATATTTGCAGATGTATACGCTGGTTGGCTTTGAGGAACGCGATTATACATGCAAGTTCGACACATGAAAGTAGCGTATACCTTGTAAAATATGTTTTAGTTGCTACTGTTTGTTGTTGCAGAGTTCTGGGTTCTGGTCTAGGTTCTGGTTACTGCATTATGGTGACAATGTTCTGAATGATTAGATTGATGGGTTGTCAAAGTGATTGATTGATTCGGTTGTGGTTGGTTCAAAAGGTGATTGGTTGATGCAAATATATTTGATATGATGTTGTCGATGGATCCAGTCTAAAAAATTTATGAAACGTGGTCCCTGGAAGAAAGATGAGAAGGTCGTATCCTTCTGTAGGTCAGTGCCTATGTACTAGTAAACACATCAGATAGTACAAGAGCTAGGGGGTTGTAGCTCCCTTCTAGTAGAAGATGGAGAATGAGAGAAGGTTGTAGCCTTCTGTTATCACTTAAGAATTCTAATGACAAAATTTCTCATTCTAGCTTGATGATAAAAGGTCACTGTTAGTCTAAGTCTGGTTTCATTTTTTCCTTAGAGTCTGCATCTTAGGAGGTCTTGAGTCAAACATGCATTCTCATCTATCACTGGTCACCCTCATTCATCACCGATCTCATAGCCATGCTTTAGTTTGGTTTAAAAATCATTATGTACCACAAAGCCTTTTTAGGTGATTGCGTAGCGCATGTAACCATTCTGAAGTGTTTTCGCAGCGCAAAAGTCCATTAGTTGATTTCACAGTGCAAAAGTCCATTAGGTGATTTCGCAGCGCAATAGTCCTTTAGGTGTTTTCGCAACGCGATACGTTATTAGGTGATTTCATAGCGCATAATTCAAAATTTACACTAACCGCGCTGCAAAATCGGAGATTCGTGCATTTTGCAGCAAATCTTTCCCAACTGTCAAATCTATCAAGTTAATATATGGCTGTGTCATTCTTTTTCAGTTCATGCACTCCAAATGTCACGTACAACCGCTTATCTCCATTATCATAACCACTAGGTACAGTGATACACACAGAATACAAGTTCCAAGGAAGGCCAGATATGCACAGTTTTAATGATGATTGTAAGCCTTGCAAGAGAAACAAATCTGCAAGATTTCAATTTCAAAAAAAACATTGCCATCAAGCGAGGCAGAGTTTGGATTTTGAGCGGCGCTAGCATTTCAGCTTCCATTACACTGAATCTTCATGGAAGGGTCGGCAGAAAGGAAAGACCACAGATCAGGCAAATGTCTGAGAAACGAGCCTGAAGGTTTGGATATAACCTTGAAGAACAGAGAGGTCGAACAGGCATTTAAACAAGCTGGATGTTGGAATTTTTTCAAGAAGCTCCAGGGAGGACATACACAAGTGACTAAGAAATTTGCACTTAATTTCACATGACTAAACTCAAAGGTGGGTATGTTGGAATTGCAGGTCTCACCAAACATGATATCCACAGTTACATAGATTCCAAGAGGGCAAGAAAATTGGTTCAAGAATTTCAAATTTGACATGAACCCATGCAAAGAAATCGTAAAGCAAGAGTTCATTAATTCAGATTTAAGCAAGTCTGTTCCTAGAAGTTATGTCAAAGAATCTTATGCCCATTTGCTCACCTATATACAGAAGTACCTGATATGTGAAGGAATATATAACAAAGTGTATTCATACCATTTTAAACTTCTGTTGCATTTCACAGGAAAGACATCTATTGATCTACCTTTTTATTTATTCCGCAGTTTAAGTAAAATGTGTGATAAGGTGTAACTAAGAAAAGAAGCCTGTGAGACTTCACTATTCCACCATGGCTTGGTTAAGTTAATGGTTCTGCATGAACTTCAGAGGGTAGGCAGAGACTGGGACACATTCATATTCATGTCCGGTTTCAAGAGCAAGACTGGTCTCAGCCCTCAGGCGGCAAAAGAATCTTCAACAACAATTAGTCCTCAAGCAGAAAAAAGAGCCAAGAGGGTTTTAAAGTTAAAAGCAAGGAAATAAGTTGGAGAGTCTACAAAGCCACTGACTATTCAAGATACACTCCAACAGTCAGTTAAAGAAAAAAATCAAGTCAAAGAAACTGCACATGAATCAAGCATAGGTGGAGGAGTTCAAAGAAGAAGAACTAGGAGCCAAGTGGCAAAGGAAAAGAGTAAGTCAGTGGCTATTGAAGAAAGTCCTGTTTCGAAGGGAGATTTAAATGACTTATTGCAAGCCATTGACATTGAAGAGTCCCCACTAGGTCAAGTTGATTTGATCGAGTCAGGTAAAGAGAAGGCTAAGAAAGTTAAAGCCTTGAAGAAACTCAAATTTGATGAGCAAGTTGAACAATCTGTTTTCAAGCCCAGGAGACCCATCACGAGGAAGTTCAAACAAGTACAGCAGATACCACTAAGGGCATATGAAACAGGGGAGGAGACAAGGCCTCATGAAAGAAGGGATAAAGGCAAAACAGTTGCCACTCAGGAAGAAGGTAATGTGGAAGAGTTGAAGAAGGAATTGGAATTGGCAAACCTTGAAATTGCTAGATTGAAGAAAGCTGCTAGGAAATTTGCAGTTAAGGAGGCTTATTTCAACCAAATGCAAGATCGGTGGGAATACCAAACATTTCAAATTCCCGAGGTGGTTGATTGTAATGTTCAATTCCTTTTCTGGACCGTTCCTGCTATAAAGGAAGCTCAATTTATCAGAAAAGTCAATACAAACCTCAGGTCTGGGATCAAAGTCATGAAGAAACAAATTGAAGACTTAAAGATACAGTTAAGCCAGCTAAGAGAATCTCCATAAAGAAATCTCACTTAAGGGTATGTTTCAAAGTTTTGATGGTTTTTCTTGGTATAATCTTTACAAACATTCCCCATTCAATTTTGGAAGGTCTTGAAGCAAATTAAAAAAAATTTTTTAACAGCAAAGTGGTCAAATAGCAAAGTTTTCGGTTGAAACGGTGATTTTTGAAACAATAAGTAGTTTCGTAGCGCGCTACGAAACTGCTGAAGGTGATGACTAAAGCGCGCTACGAAACTGCTGAAGCTAAATAATCCAATATCAATCAACCAATTTTGAAACATAAGCAGGAAATTTAAAAGGGGAATATGGATAAGGCATCATCTGAAGCTATCAACATTCAACCAAGTCAAGACAGGTGGAGAAAGTATGGATTCAAATCCAACTTTAGATTTTTTGTCATAAAGTGAGCACACTTACCATAGTTCAAGATATGTCAAAACGGCTTGAAAGAGTTTTTGTCTTTAAACATAAAGAGGTGGACAGCACATCAAAGACGTGGCCATCTGATTGCAGTTTGGATAAACAAAGATAAAGACATGCTTCTTTGGATTCGAAAATCTTGAGGCAAACTAAAGACTGATGAGCAAGGGTAGTTTCCTATGTTTCAGGGCAATGGAGAAGATGTGACATTGAAGACCAGCATGGAGTTTTGAATATTCATCACAGCCAAACTAAAAAGGGACCAGATGTCAAAGAATGAGAATGTTTGTAATCAAGGCTATTATTAGCATAACATGGTGTTAGAATCCTACTTGATTTAGACTTCTAGAAAGTCTAGTTGAAGTTGGTTACATTAAATAGGCAGTTAAAGGTTGAATAGGTGTCATTAGAAGGAAATCTCAAGTTCTCCTCATGCTTGAGAAGGGAATCTCAGTCAAGTAGAAGACATCTATATATAGGAGAAATAGAAATGTAATAAGGGTTGGAAGTTTATGTAAAAAAGTGTTGTTGTCAAGCTCATGTAAAAACTCTGTTTCTTTTGGTAATACAATAAATGGCTTCTGCTGCTCAAGAATCATAGTGACTTTAATGTATGAAATCCTCTTGTTGTCTTTCATGTTGCTTACAGTATTATGAGTACTTGATTACTTAGAAATCACATGCAGTGTTCTAATTTCCTTCATATGCTCATATACTGTCCCTTTTGTGTCTGTTATTCTTTATCTATATTGAAGTCTGAATGCCTTGATTTCATTGCAAAGCTAATTCACTGTTAATGCTAAATGAAATATGACTCCATGAGCCCAATGGATGCTTGTTAATTTAGATTTTACCAGCCTCATTCCTAGTTGTTTCATAGAGAGTTAGCCATCTCAATTATAATCACAAACCTTAAATCTTTTGAGAGAGCCCTCTCAGGCTAAGGAGGCTAAGCCTTAGCTAAAAGATTGGTCTGAAACAGTTACTTGAAGTCTTCCTGGTCTGCAGCCTTCCAGGGCCTGATTTTGAGATAACATTTTGGTGCATCTGCCGGGAGCCTGAAGATTATTTATTCCCGAAAACAAGAGACTGAACTTCTAAAGGTAGCAGGAGCTGAGAAGATTTTTTCGAGGCTGCATTCTACCTTGGTGACTCCATACAATTTCAAAGTTTAAAAGGTGGCTTCGAGAGGGAGATATACATGGAGCAATCCTGACCCAGATCCACCCACTCCTATAGACAATCCAAACACCATTTCAAGGAGAAGACAAAGATTTACTGAAACACCAGGTACTCCATATTTTTCAAAATCTTTGCTCTCTGAATTTTCAAGAATTCCTGAGGATAAAATTGTTGATGATAAAATTCATGAGGTGTTGTTAAGGTCTGAAAACGAAGAAGAACTTATTGGAATTATTTTAGATTTACAAAAAAGAGGCATTGATACTTCATCCTTAGTGTCACAAAAAGATAAGGAGGAATTTTGGGAGGTTGTTACCTCAGAATTATTATTAGTAGAAGAAGATTTAAACAAACTCAAAGAGCTTGATCCTTTTGAAGTCTTACTCAAATCTAAAACCGATCTACCCCTTCCAAATTGGAGTACATTTGTCAGTGGTTTGCAAAGTCCCAATAGTCCTTTTCGTACTAGCACTTTATCCTCTGCCTCTGCTAGTCCTGGTAGCTCTCAGTCACTAGGAAATCCACCTCTTATTAGTTTTGGTTTCACTGTCCCTATAGTACCTATCATCACTTCTCCTCCATTCATTATGGCCATACCTACTAGGTATGCTCCACTAGCCCTTCTTGCTGTTTTACATGACCTCCCCAGCAAATATGCTGCTAGAATTCCAACATGGGGTGGAGATGAAGACATTACATCAGAAGAACATGTAGACAGATTCAATGATTTTGTTGACAGAGAGGAAGTTGATGATGAGGATGTGAAGGTAAGATTGTTTGCACAAACTTTCATTGGAGAGGTTAGAAAATGGTTTAAGGCTCTTACAACTGGAAGCATTCATATTGGGCAGAATTTGAAGATAGTTTTCTAAGGAAATGGGGAAACATAACCAACCCAGTTCAAGTTCTTACTGAATACAACAATCTTAGAAGAGCTCCTAATGAAACTGTTCAAAACTTCTCCAAGAGGTTTAATAAAATATACAATTCCATCCCAGCTCATTTGAAACCTCCTAGGCCTTGGCATAACTGAGATATATCGAAGTATTTGATTCTGATTTCTCCTTGTTACTCAGATAAAGGGAGTCTGCTACTCTTGCTGATATGCAAAATGATGCAATTAAAGTGGAAGTAAACATGATTGCTATTAAGAAATTGAAGATGGCAAAAGCCAAACTAAAAGAAGAGGAAAAACCTTCTACATCAGCTCCAGAAGATAAGTTTGAAACAATGATGAAGACCATGGAAAAACTGATGGATCGGTTGGCTCTTGGGAATACCTCTTCTCCCCCAGCATAGCAGGAACCTCAATTTAGGAATCCTCAGTTTAGAAGACCTCAAAATCAGCAAAGGCCAAGAGAGAACAGAAATCAACAGCCAAATCCTCCAGTAAGAAGTTACTAGCTATACTTTCATCATTGTGCATATTGAGAGTTTCATATTGAATTCTGAGAGTTTACAGTTTAGCATGTTTTACTTGAGAGTCTCCTTCGTAGCTTAGAACGATTTTGTCCCATATTTCTTTGGCTGATTTGATCTGCATAACTTTGACAAACTCTGATTGTGACAAACTTCCCAATAATGTATTGATACCCCTGGCGTTGGTTTCATATTGCTTTTTACCTGTCGTATTTGTAAGAATCGCTGATGGAAATGTATATCCTCCTTCCACGATTTCCTAGACATCTATTCCAAGTGATTGAAGATAGGTTTTGGTTCTTATCTTCCAATAAACAAATTTGTTCCCATCAAATATTGGCGGTCTGATGGATCTCGCGCTTTCTTGATTACTCATGATGATGGATCTTCCTTCAAGCGATCAAGCTTCTCCCGAAGGACCTGCTCTGACACCAATTATTGGAAATAATACTGAGAGGGGGGTGAATCAGTATTATCAGATCAATAATTTAATTTTCAAAACTGATTTGTATACACTACTTCAGCTCAATGAACTAGCATGTATACGCAATTGTACTTAATGCAACCATCGTATACGCAAAGAT
>Ga0115854_10264_pt1 | contig 12378 bp, 12 predicted proteins | sample InSIn2SAF170_FD_83868 | JGI IMG/M metagenome (GOLD analysis project Ga0115854, IMG submission 83868)
GAAGATCCATCCCAGCAGCTGGCATGGAGTAGACATGGTGAGCAGTGTTGTTGATCGCATGCAAGGGATTCAGTAGCATGCATGTCATCGTGCGCACGCATGCAATCCAACCCATTTAGCACACTCACCAAGGCGAAGACAAGAAGCAAGTCCAACTGGAGATGAACATGTACTTCAGCAAGTTGATGTGCATGACCACCAACGCACACTTGAATATCAGCATGGACACTATGCATCAGTGTGTTGCCAGTTCCGTCACACCCAAGAAGGTCATGCGCATGTTAGCAGACGAGTCAGATGAAGGAGTTGAAATAATGCACCGGTTGCAATGGAGGCAAGAGTCCACTACAGCAATATGTCACCATGAGGTGCATGCACACCATCACAGATGACCAAGCTTAGCATCATCTCACCACCTTCATCATCACAAGCATGCAAAGAGTTGGTCTCATCACAACGGACCATGTGTCAGTGATGTCTTGTATGGCTTGCATGTAACAGTCATAGGGTGTATGAAGAGTCATGAGGGTAGATGAACTTTCACAAAGAGGAATGTCAAGCGTCACCCCACCCTTTGCTATAAATAGTCCCTCATAACTCATTGTAGAGGATTTTGGTCAACCAAGCTTCCAATAAGACTATCTTGGAGAAAGCTTGGATAGTATTGTAACGCGCCTGGGCTTCTCCACTACATGTAGCTAGTACATCTCTTTGGAGGAGTAGGCGGATGTGGCTGTAACGTTTCATTGTTGGGGCTAGCAAGTTTACATGGATGTATTGTATGATTGGAACTTACACTTATTTATATAATAAGAGCCAACAGGTTTTCATGCATATGTTGTTATTGTAGTTGGACTGTTCCGGTTGCTTTAGTGATGTATGTTGTTTAACTTACGTAGTTGTGTATGAACTTTTTTGTATGAAATTATATGAATCTTGTTGTAGATGTGTTGTTGTTTTAACCGTCACTTTGGATTGTTAGCTAACCTTCTTTCCAGCGTGTGATGCATCTTCGCTCGTGTGTTCCCTTCCCAGCTGAGTACTGTTACAGGTCACTAAGGGGTGCACTCATCTCACCCCCCATGTGTTAGAACCTCTCATACACCTTCCCCTACTCATTACAATGGTCACACCCTTGCTACTGATAAAGTTATCTTACTGGCCTCTATGCGACATCGCGGTCAAGCATTACCACATGACCCACTGCTGCGGATCCTACACCAAACGTTTTAAGGTCTAAATGGGACTTCTTACTGGGGAGATCCCCTTACATGTTGGTGGATCCAGCACCATCAATGGGATCCCTTGATGAACAGATACCAGACACTGATCTATTTCGAATTGAAATAGTTCCATATTTCTTGGAGGATATTGCAACCTTTCTAGCTACAGGTAAATGTCCAGAGGAATATACAACAACACAATGAAGGCATATGGTCATCCAAGTTGTAGATTATCAAATGATTGAAGAACAACTATAAAAATTAGGCCTTGATCAGGTGTTGTGTAGATGTGTCCTCAACCTTGAGAGAAAGGATTATTATGGGAGTTTCATTCAAGTGTTTTGGGTGGCCATGTTGGTGGAAAGGCCACCACAAGAAAGGTATTGCAAGTAGGGCTATCATGGCTGGAAGTTCTCAGAGACGCAAAGGAATATGCCAAAGGCTATAATGTTTTCCAAAGGGTTGGGAGACCATTGCACTGGGATGAATTTCCATTGTAACTAGTATGTGCATTTTATATTTTTGAGAAATGGATGGTAAACTTTATAGGACCTATCAATCTACTGGCACGACACTCCCACGCTAGATATATCATCACCGCAATGGATTACCTTACCAGATGGGTAGATATCACACCAGCTAAAGATTCCATGGCATATAATGCCGCTAGATTTATATTTGAGAACATCATATCCAGATTTGGGTGCCCCCAGTGTCTCACTAGTAATCAGGGGACTCACTTCATAAATGAAACAATTGCCTCATTACTTCAGAATTTCATGATATAGCACCATAGGAGTGACCCGTATCATCCTCAATCAAATGGCATAGTGGAAGCCTTCAATAATATCTTGGAAAATGGTTTGAACAATAAATTCTTAGCCAATAGGGATGATTGGCATGAGAGAGTGTCATTGAATCTATGGGCATATTGCACAATTGTTAAGTGTTTACACAAGCATACACCTTTCTAGTTCGTATATGGACGAGAGGTTGTGGTACCAATTGAATTCACTATTCCTAGCATTTTCATATCTCAGGCCACTTATATGATAGAGGAAGAGTTAATTTGAAAGAGGCTAGATGAACTTTCAGAACTAGATGAGGCTAGCTTCATGGCAGATTTCCATCAAATGGTCAAAAAGAAAAGGAAAGAGGCATGGCATGACAAGCACATTAATATGAAATCCTTCATGGTAGGAGGACATGTTCTACTTTATGATAACAAATTCTTGAAGTTTCCATGGAAGCTACAGATGCATTGATTTGGGCCCTTTATTGTTGCGGATGTAAAGGAGTTAGGAGTTGTTAAGATAGTGGAACTACACAATGTATTTCTACCAAGGTGGGTGAATGGTGCACACCTAAAACCCTTCCAGGGATCAAACAATGTTACTCAAAATTGATTGCATCTCTAAGTGGAGACCATAGGTAGGAGTAGGTAAGATTCAGTTAGTTTGGTTAGTCATTAGATGCATCAGTTCCTCTGGTTAGTCAGTTCTTTACATTCTAACTAATCCAAAATAGATCTTATGTCAGGTCCTTGCGAGTTGTAGATGTTTTATCACCCCACTGGAACTACTTATGGTCGAGGAGAGTCACACATGTTAGGTATAATTTCCATAATAATTAGGCAATAATTTCCAGTGTCAGCCCAAATTTCCATTAAATATTTCCTAGTATATCCATAATCAATTCCTAAGCATCTTCCATCACGATAGCATAATTACCCATCAACTTCACCTTTCCTTTTTTAGTTTTTCACCATCCGAGTCAAGTCCAACTCAACCCATGGTAGTATTAACACACTTGAGAACACATAGGGAAAGTTGTTGTAGTAATTAGTTAGGATATATCGTTAGAAATTCCATGTGAATATTTTCTACTTAATTTTCATGGAAGTGTTGACTTGTTCAAAGTTTGTTGTAGTGGCTACAACAACCTCCAAAATTTTTCCTTAGCTTCGTTTTGGAGCCTCCCTAACAACCATCCTCAGCAACATGTCTTGCACTTTCAAGCACATCAACTTCGGCTGTTTCATAGAGTCTTGTCAGCCTGTGCATGCAAGTTTGTTCCACCTCCTTCACAGGATGATTTCCGGACTTAATGTCAGTTGCTGGTTGAGTAGCTCCCTCTAGGAATTGTGTAATTTTGGATGGGAACCATCCTTCCCTCCAAAAATTTCACAAACCCAGTTGGGCTCCAAAATTGTACAATTGTTCTTAATAATCTTCCTCTCAAAAATGTGCAATTCATCCCTAAATAGCTGCTTAACCTAGAAATTGTGCAATTTTAGGAAAATTCACTTTCTCCTCCTAGGAAGTGTGCAATCCCTCTAGGACAGTGAGCCTAGCAGCTAGAAGAAATTGTGCAAATCCAACTAGGTAGCCTATTGGGCTTAGAAATTGTGTAATACTGTCAGTCAGGCTTCCTTGAGAAAATTGCGCATTCTGACCCAGGACTGCTGCTCAACCCAGAAATTGCGTAATCCTGGGAGACAATCACCTATTCCTCCCAGAAATTGTGTAGTCCATCTGAGATAGCCATCTTTGCTCAGCCCAAAAACTATGCAGATTTTCATCCTAGGCTCATAGACTGATGCATGTGCCTTCAAGTTGACCGATTCCCACTAAGACCTAGCAAAACTGATTTTCATGCATGGACTTCTTCTCCCAAGGTAGTATGCAAAGGCATCCCTTGATTTAAGGATCTATTTTTAGCAACTGGAGGTTACATGCAAGGATCATTTCAGAAACCTCCCGCCAAGTGTCACTTTTCCTAGATTTGTGGCATGTGCATCACAACCTCTATTTTATAAAGAATCATCAACCAGACGTTGCAGGGATCATTCCTCACATTGAACTTGCAGCTCTGACATCCCACATTGCATCTAGGAGTCGTCAGCACTTTCAGCTCAGTTGTTTCGAGGTAAGCTCACTTTTCATGTCTCGTGCTGCATTTCTTTTGCTTTTTGTGTTTCGCTTCATGTGAGTGTTGTATTCTTGATTTCAATGAGTTCTTGCTTTCATTTTGATGTATGTTAGCTTGTAGAAGCATTGTTTTAGTTTTTGTTCACATCTCACTACTGTCGCATGCATGACATTGCTTTTGCACAAATGGTCGTCATTGTGGCGATTCACTTCACGCACATGCATTCTTTCCTATTTTTTGAATCATGCACTTGTATTTTGCATGTATTATCATTCACTCTTTTTTTCACTCATCTTACCATGAATTTAGACTTCTCATGTTTTCAGTCACCCATCGAGTGGACTAGGCTGCCTTGGCCCAGACTGTGCCTGGCTAGCACTACACATTTTTGGAAGCAAAGGCTATGCCTTCCCTCCATAAATTTCACAAGTCTGGCCCAGCACTGACCTCCAGGATTGCATTGTGCAATTCTTTGGGGCAGTGTCCTACTGGCCCTAGAAACTGTGCAATGCAGTTTGCTGGTTGCATGTCACTGCTGACTGAAATTGTGCATTACACAGTTTCAATCCTCAGCAGGCCAGGATGGATTGTGCATTGCACAGTTCCAGAACTCATTCAGCCTCCCAACTAACCAGACTATGCCTTGGGTAGTTTTGGTAGTTAGTCTCCCGACCTCCCAATGAAAATTGTGCAACCTTCACGATCAATCACACAGGTATGTTGCAAGTTAGTCCTCAAGTTTGTTTTGGTTTTTGACTAACAGATTGCTTGCCATGAGTGTTGTTATGTTTCCAAGCATCATAGATGTCCCTCTGTCCCTCAACAACACAAGTACAATTGCCTTTAGGAGAGCAGAGTCAAAGGACACAGTTGAGAGCACAATGGGGGTTGCAGCCAAGAAAGTGTTTATGAGCTTGCCTTCCTATGAAAACATCAAGTTGTTCATAGACAAGGACATCAAGATGATATGGCAGCAACATCACAATGAATGGAACTATCAACAACAGCAGAAGGTAGCATATCCACATGTGATGAATGGAGGAGGAACGTTGTTGACAGCACAGAGGCAAAGCAAAGCTATAAGTTCAAAGTAGATCCACTCATGACAAAATCAGCTTTGGAGATTGAGGCCATGAGGTGACACCACGACAAGACGATCATGCGAGGGAAAAGAAAGGAATAGAGAAGGATTTGCATGTGTTGAAGCATCAACTCAAGGAAGAACAGGAGCTACACAGATGAGCAAATGAGTTGCAATAGGAACAGGTATAGTAGGGGGTACAACATGCATGGACGAATGAAACTGCGCCAACACAAGTTACAAATCCATCCTAGCAGTTGGCACGGAGCAGACAAGGTGATCAGTGTTTTTTATCATATGTAATGGAATTCAGTAGCATGCATGTCATTGTGCGCACCCATGTGATCCCACCCATTTGGCACACTCACCGAGGTGAATACAAAAGCAAGTCCAACTAGAGTTGAACATGTACTTCGACAAGTTGATGTGCATGGTCACCAGCACACGCTTGGAGATCAACACAGACATTATGCATCAGTATGTTTTTGGTCCAATTACACTCAAGATAATGATGTGAATTTTATCAAACGAGTTGGACAGAGAAGCCATATTAGTGTACATGGATGCAACAAAGGTAAGAGTTCTCTTTCAATAGGATGTCACCATTGAGCGGACGGACACCATCATGAACAACCAAGCTTGGCATCAGTTCACCACCATCGACCATCATAAGGATGTCAAAGAGTTGGTCTCACCACAATGGTCTGAGTGTTAGTGATGTCTTCCATGGCTTACTCAAGCCATTTTTTCTCACATGGGTACATGTGCAGATTATATGTAACGTATTATCAAGTGGAAGTTCAATTGTCGATAGTTGAATGTAATAGTCATACAATAGCTGAAGTGTCATGAGGATAATTTTTTGGAGTGTATTCATGGGACCAGGGTTGAGCACGTGTGGGAGGGGAAACCTTATATGGGTATCCATTTATTGTGTTGTATAATTCCAATTGTATGGAAGGGTTTCACCACATAATTTCATTATTCGGGCAGGGCTCACAAATGGGAATGTCAAGGGTCACCCCACCCTTTGCTATAAATAGAACCTTATAACTCATTGTAAAGGCTTTTGGTCAACCAAGCTTCCAATAGGAGGACCTTAGAGAAAGCTTGGACAGTATTGTAACAAGCCTTGGCTTCTCCACTGTGCAGAGCTAGTATATCTCTTTGGAGGAGCAGGCGACAGTGACTATAATGTTCCACTGTCAGAACTGGTAGTTGGTCATGGATGTATTCCATGAATGGAACTTACAGTTATTAATATAACAAAGCCATCACATTTCATGCATATGTCATATTGTATTCCAACTACCTTGTTTACTCTAAATGATATATGTATATGTTTTCTTATGCATGCATGTGTAGCTATTTTATGTATATGTATGTATGAATCTTAGTAAAATGTGTTGTTGGTTTAAGAATCACTTTGGCTTGATAGGTAACTTTCCTTCCATGTTGTGGTGCATATTTTCTGATGTGTTACCTTCTTAATTCCGTACTATCACAGGTTTCCAAGGGGTGGACTCATCTCACTCTCAGTGTGTTAGAACCACTCATGCAACTTCCTTAACTTGTTGCAAAAGTCACACCCTTGCTACCAATAGGGACATCTTACTTGCCTCTGTTTGAAACCGTGGTCAAGGAAATAGCATACAACCCACTGCTAGGACTCCTACACCAAATGGTTTGAGGTATAGTTGGGACTTCTTACCAAGGAGATCCCCTAACATGTTGGTAGGTCCAGCGCCGTCAACATTTTTGGCACTAGAAGGAGGGCTAGATGACAAGCTAAGTCCTCATCATCTTTTTTTATTCTTCTCACATCTATCATGGAGTTTGTTATAGTTCACCCTCCAAAATGTCTGTCCAATGTACATATCTTTCACATCAAGAGGGAGTTGTAGAATCACTTGTCATGAATCACGTAGATGGTGAAGGAAAAGTGGCCTAGCCTGAGCACTTACATGACTTCCATGCACTCATGGAGGGAATGGAATATTTTAATGAAACAGAGGTATGTTCGTTGTCTGCACACACACTTCGCGACCACCCATTGCAATGGTGTGGCACACTACCTCATAACTTCGTGCACTCATTCAAATAGTTCATTGATCTAATCGAATCTATTTTCCACCATTTTGATCCTGAAGTACTTGATAAAAAATTGTTAAAACAATGGAAGGCCCCGCACGAATCACCTATGGATTTTTCAGAGCACTTTCCTTTATTCATGTTTGAAGCCCCAAAAATACAAAATGAAATTTCAGTATTTCATGGACAGATTTGAATATTACCTTATCCAATTTGTCAATCCCAAGAAGAAGTTTCAGCTAAAACCCCACTCAACGTACTTTGGTGATGGAGTTGTGCAATCACATATGGACACGGTTGCTGTCACAACTGACTATCCATCATCGTCTCATCAAACAGCTCCATCACTGTAGATTTATGTGGGACAACATGCACACACTTTTGTTGAACCATCATGCCCTCCTAACATCACTCCTTTTAATTTTCATGCAGACTTGGTTGTGATTCCCATATGTTGTCACATGTATTTTGTACCTCAACCTCCATCTTTGTACTCGGATGATCCTCTGGATGATAATGTCTTCTGTTCTTCCATTTCGGACTCTACACTTGTTGTGAATGAGGATCAAGCCATCGACGGAGTTGGTGTTGCACAACCAACATGTGCTATCATTCACGAAGAGTATGGCTGGGAGCTTCAACATCCATCAGCAGAAGAGGACCACCCCTATCTATTCATACCTCCTCCATTCTTTCCTGACCTCCTTGGTGATCCTGCCATCCCAGATTTTTCATGTGTATCTCCATCCACGAATGCACCCATTGTTGATCATTAGCAGGACACACCAGATGTTAGTCCATGATCTGACAATAGAGAGGACCAATCATTATTTGAACATACACTTGATTTTTCATCTATCTTTTCCATAAATGTAGAGGATGAACATTATTTCTTCTCATCTACCCCTCTATGCGATTCATCAAATCATGAGGATGCCGACCAACATCCTGAGTTTTCTGATCTTGGTTGTCGTGATCTCTTTACCTCATCATTCGATCACGATGTTGATTCACTCATTTTTATTCCATCTAAGCCACTAGTCTATGATGAACCATCTATCAACAAAGTCGAAACCCCCTAGACTGTCAAGGCACTTCAGCCTGAGCTGATGTCAGGCCCTTGCTTTCCTGAGGTTGGTTTCACTTATGATCAAGAAATTGTTCAAACATGCAAGGCTCCTCATCACTCACCTATATGCATTGAAGATCAATATAACACTCATATTTAACTTTGTCGACTCCAACTACACGATCCCATCACTCATGCATTGGAGGAATCTTACACATTGGAGGAATCTTACACAGCAAGCACACTTGTGCAACATAAGTGGTCTACCTTTCTCATGTTTGCTTGCATGTCACAGTCAAGAGAATGCATACACTCAACATCTATATGCAGTGTAGCACAACATGATGGCAAGTCAACAGAGTGCATGTAATGCCCTTTCACTCATTTTTTTCTATGGACGCTTGTAAGCTTGGAGTGTGTCTATATACATTGTTACATCTTTCACATCTCCTGGTTTGCACAGTTGTGTTGTTCGCGAACCATGCCTTCACCGAAATGGGTCAACCAATGCACTGGTGGCTTCATTGGAAGTATCACTTCACGTGAGATGACCCATACACTGTTAGCTTAGGGGTAGGAGTACTGTTTGCTTGCATGCATGTTTTCTTCTTTCTTTGTGTGTTTGTTTCTTTGCTTCTTTGTTTTATTACTCACTTTTCTTTTGCATTTGCTTATGCTTCTTGCTTTCCTTTTTGGTTTGTTTTCTTGTTATTTTCTGTAGGTTAGTTTTGCATGGACCATGTCCGACTTTTGAAACAAGCTAGGTAAAGTACAAGAGGACTTGTACAGCTATCAAAATTTGGTTACATGTTGTCTGCTGTCTTATGTAAGAACTTGTTGTCTTCAGTCCATGATAGATCAATGGAAAATATGTATTGTTCGAAGTGAACCTTTGTGAAAACACAATGCTTGCACACTAACTAATATCACCTACTCTAGTTGGTTGTTTTCGGGTTAATTCTTGTTAGCTCAATCAAGTAGAGTAAGGTGAGGGGGAAAAACTTAACAAGCACATCAGAGATATATGTAAACTACTTATCTGAAGGAACAACCTCTTCTACTCTCAATAAGTTAGGATCCCTCTTCCACCTCTAAAATGAATAAGTGCTATGCATACTTATGAAAATGAAAAATGAAAAAGTGAAAAATTTTGAAAAAATGAAAAATGAATAAGGCAAAAGAAGATAAAGGCTTCCTACAGAAAGAGGTGATGCAAGTAACTCTGCTTGGGTACTGACCAAGCTCGTTGGTAGTAGAGAGATGCTTGTGTTCCTGTGTGACTTTGTCGAGGTACTGTTCAGGCCTGCTGGAAGCGGAGCAACACCAAAGATGAAACTAAAACTTTGACGACTATACTCCTTGTGCACTAATATACCCCTCATCCCCAATCAAAACAACTATGTTAACTTGGCTTGGAATGTGTGTCGATTGACCAAGATCTTGGCAGATGCTACATCTTACAATCAAGTAAGTGTGGAAAACAAGAAGAATGGAGAACTGAACAATACTTTCGGAGGTGTTAGACTTCCTTTTCACGAACAAGGTCCATTCACAGAGCTGTAGTTCTACCAGTTTGTCGCCAAGTGTTGTGGCGGCTACAACAACCCTCAAAAATTTTATCTTAGCTTCATTTTGGAGCCTCCCTACCGATCATCCTCAGCAGCATGTCTTACACTGTCAAGCACATCAACTTTAGTTGTTTCATAGTGTTTCCAAGAAAACTAGTGTCCATTCAGAGCTGCTAGTCCCACTAAGATGGGTAGCTATCTTAGAAACAAACAATTCAAAGTAACTTGTGTTTTCCTTTATGAGAGATAGATGAGAGAGAAGCAGAGAGTACCAACCTCAGTGTTTCACTTGGCTCCTTGCTTATTTCCTCTCTCCTTTGATAGATCTTCGCCATTCCTTTCTCACTTGTCCCGCTTCAAAGAACACCTGTAGAGTCAAAGTAGCAAAATACCATCAAAGCATAGAGATCTATAGCCATAAACAATGTAGAATCAGATGTACATTAACCATACAAATTCATACACAAATACAAGATTCAGAAATATACAAGTATATGGAGGAAAACTCAAATATCTTTATTGATAGAAGTAGTAGAAGAGAGGATTACAAGCCAGCTATTTGATCCAGCATCATCCTCCCAACATGAAAGCCCTCTTCACCTCATGAAAGGAAAGATTACCAAATAGTACAATGTCTCAAAGAGAAACCAACAACACTTCCTTACAAATTACAAAATTCCAGCCTTTAGATCTCTAGGATGAGGGATCCACATATAGATATTTGCAAGGGAGTGAGTCAACTTCTGGGATTTTGATTAGTGTCATTTCACTGATAGTTCTTGGTTCCACTTGGAGATTTCATGATCTCTTACTCATCTCTAGGTGAATTCAGAGAGGTAACTGTCATATGAGCAGTTTCTAGAAGATTCTCTGAGTTTCCACCTAGAAAATTGCCTTTGCCATTTGTTTTCTCTCACTCATCACACCGTACAGAAGGGATTTTTAGTATGCATCGCACCCTTTGTGTGTAGTAGGTGAGATGCATCACACCATCAGCATGGAGCAGCCTATATGGTCCAGTTTTGACTAGTTCTAAGCAGTTTTTCAGGGAGAACTTCTGGGAAATGATGTAATCAGTTGACCTTGATCCTTTAGGGTATGAAACAACACTTTTAGGGGTTTGAGAGCCCTTGGTTTATCAACATATTTGATTGGGGTTGCAGTGCCCAAATATGTCTATAACAGTTGCCGCCTAAAGCATGAGGTCATAAATCTTCTGATGTTGGGTAAAATTCTTTATCATGAGGATCCGAGATTTTTCGAACTAGAAGGTGACCTGTAATAAGATATAATACAATACATTATCTTCATAATATTTTCATGATCTAGCTAAGGCAGGCATTCCCATGCTCAGCTTTATAAATTCATTTTCATGTACATAGGATAGACAACCGTCTGTGTGGCAGACTGATGATTCTAGTAGAGCTATCATCCCTTAGCTTGGATGATTATCTATGTAGCTATGGAATACATTTGATGTTTTTATTTTCCTGAATATATCGCAGTTTGGATGGATGAAACTAGATCCGAGGTCTTCAAACTCGTTCAATCTTCGCCTGATGTACAAGTCGATCCATGTGAAAAGTGTTCTGGTGTCGAACATGGAAAGACATCACCTGATTACTAGCCAATGACGTAAGTTGTTAACAAGCACGAGAGGAATCACCGATAATGATAATGACCCTCAAGGTACTGTAGTACAATTCACATGGTGTGAATACATGAGTCAATGTTGAATGCCACGTAAAACCTTTCGGTCGAAGGCCATTGATGTAAACCTATCGCCGGAAGTGAGAAACTTGCCATTGAGGCATGCAAGCTTCAACGTACTGAAAGGGTTGTTCCTAAGTCAACTTCTTGGATAATAAGCTGATGTCGACAAGAAGTGACCCATCGTAAGGGGACCTTAATGAATCCCACATCTACGACACGGAATGGAGCAAATGATTTTGTGGAGGTGAAAACAATATGATGATACAAGGTTAAGGGTGGTGGTCATGAAAAATGGAGAGTGAAGGTATTGTAGCGGATGAGGTGTTAGCTAGGTTGGTGAATTCTTTGAGCGACTTCTCTTAAACATACTGGTGACATTGAAATGGATTGGTAGCGTTAACCCCAAGGTGGATGGTACGACGGACCAATGGTGATATGACCGGTGAATGAAATAACCCAACCCAACTCAATCATGGTGATGGAGTGAAAGTGTCATGTTCAAGAGCGACCTGCTACCAATGAAGCTATTCAAGTTTTCTTCCCTTTTTCCCTAGTCATTGCTGACCAGTACCTCTTTATTTTTGTCAAGCTTGAGGAGGATAACATATGCTTGTTCTATAATTTTCCCTTCGGGAAAACCTGTCGCTATGTTTTAACGAGCCTAGCGACAGTGAAACTTGTTCTTGTCTGCATGGACAAGTT
>Ga0115854_10265_pt1 | contig 12376 bp, 16 predicted proteins | sample InSIn2SAF170_FD_83868 | JGI IMG/M metagenome (GOLD analysis project Ga0115854, IMG submission 83868)
TCGCTCAGACTATATAAATCAGCTGCATGCCTTGTTGAATGCCGCATATACTTGACTTACCGAAGGAAGCAGCGCACAACGTGCTTGAGTAAACGAACGGTCTGCTGCTCTACAAGCTGGTTTACCATATTACTAAGGACAGTGCCCACGGCGTAGAAGCGCTCGTATGTCTGGCAGATGTATGCGAGGCCAATGTCGTCCAGCAGTATCTTTTGCACGATAAAAATCGCCACGGTCTTGCTAAGCTCTGATCCTGTCTCCATAATGCGTAGGCAAAGCGGTATGATCTCGGTAGTTAAGAGGAAGTTGATGACTTCGGACGAGTCGTTCTTAACGAGAGCACCAATGACGCCGAGCGATGTAAGACGGAGATACTCAAACGGTCGCGATTTGGATGTAGTGTTGAGAAACGGATAGAGAAAGAGTGGGATATGCGCTGTAGCTGTGTCAGCTCCAATTCTGCACACACAAGGCATGCGACTTACCACTCAAGAACAAGCCACGAGTTTCTGTATGGGATGCGACGCACTGAAGAAGCGCAAGGGCATTGCAGACGCGGTTGGAAGCAGCGGCGGTCAATTGTGACGGGTTCAGTAGTGGGTAGACGGAGATGATCTCCTGGAGGAGAGAAGCCATAACACCTGCTGGGTATTAGCGCCAGTACTCATGCTGATAGGAGGCCACATGCCAAACGAATGCCATAGAATCAAAGCCAGCTCTGGTACCTGTTCCCGCTTCTTGCTCAACTCGAGTAAAGCGGCCTCGCGAGTGGTGGGCTTCATAAGCTGTGCTATCCACTCCAAGACGCGTCTATTCTCTTCCGTCATGCCAATTTCAGATGCTTGCGCGTCCTGGGCAGGGCCACGAGGCACGCCCATGTTGTTCCCTGGAAGACTTGTGCCATTGTTGCCCGCTATGCGATTGTAGTGTTGCTGTTGGGCTGCGGCTGCGGCCGCGGCGGCTGCCTGAGCTTGAGCCTGTGCCTGCGCTTGCGCTTGAAGTTGTTGGCCGTGCTGAGCTACATGGTGATGAGGCTGCTGGTGGTGGCCTTGCGACCACTCGCCGGGGTATTGCTGCTGGTGCGTGAAGATATGTTGCATTTGTTACTAATGGTGCTGGAGTTGCGGGTATCAAGGATTATGGTTGTTGACAGCAAGACTGTGCGAAGTACTTGTAGGTAAAGGAACCGGCGATTGAGAGAGCGCTAGCGTGTCTCGTGGTCAGAAAGTGGAGAGTGTGGGCGGGTTGTCGGATTGTGGGTGAGTGCGTTCGGCAGCACTCGAGAGATGAGGTCGCGATACGACACCCCACTGGCTCGAGCGCGTCTTGGCGCCGGCGGGAGGTCGAGCGTTCGACGGAGATCCTTCGCGCAATCTAGATCAAGTGAACGTCGGGCAACTGGTGAGAGGAGCCAACCTGTGATATGTGTGCTTTCACCGTTTGGGACTGTCCGGCCAGCATACACGGCGCTCAACTCAAACAAAAGGTTCTGGGGTCTCAAACATTATCACTTCGTATCTGTGAGACAGGTTTCAGATCGTACCGCTTCAATAATGAGATCTTAGATTTGTTCGTCCTGTCCGCAGTCCAACGCTGTAGACACTACGGAACGTTTGACAAATGAGATTCGTTGATAATGTTGTGTGTACCCCCAAGCTCTTCACCTTACAACGATTCCACACCAGCTACAATTACACGCCGAGAAGGTGCGGCCTCCTCTGGATGGCCCTCCGCATCACTCGACCTCAAAGCACTATGTAACCCCGAACGCCCTAGATCAGACATCATGTCGATCACAGATTCAGCTCAGACAGGATAGTCTGAGCCATGTTTTTATACTGCCATGTTCCACCATCCACCTTTTTGAATTGGATTCCATGCAGTGTCAAGAGTGGTACCTTGACGATCAGAATCTCGAATACAAGGACCATGCTTGAGCCCATGTCGTTCTGTACATGTGTGGATGTTTCTCCAGCTGGTATCGGCCTTCGTGGGCGCCGCTCATCTCGCTCGTCGCTCGCATCCGACTCATCGGTGTTCGTGTAGCTCCGATCTGCCCCAGAGGGTCGCGATCGCGACTTTGGTGTAGTAGCCACACGATTCTGATCCCTAAATTCATCCCGATCTTTGTCACCACCCATAAAGCCGCCAAAGCTTATTCTTCTCCGGTGGCCGCCGCCAGGTGGAGATGCAGGAGATTCCATAGCTTTGTTCATGTCGATGCTTGGAGCATGTCGACACCGGAAGCCACCCTTGATTTCGGTCCATTCAACTCCAAGTTGATCTAGCACGCGAATTAAATCGTCTTGGATATAGGACAGCGGTCTAGTACTCGTCGTTGAGACACTGAAAAGGCCTTTCAGGAAGACAGGTTTGACAGCATCTGGACTTCTGCTTGCCTCTGCTTGCGCCTCTGCAAGCTCCGCATCTGTCTCCTCAGGAACGTTGGCCTCTTTAGCTTGCCCCCTTTTCGCTCTTCGTGCTTGGATACTTTCGCGGCGCGCATGGCCCAATGACTTTGCACGAGACGTTTGCATGCGTGGACTTGCGGAAAGGTCATCAGATGCAGCATCGTTCGTTGAGTGTACTCGGTGTCCACTGATATCTGACCTGTCCGAACCGCTCGTAGGTGGAGGATGTCCCGGATCTTCAGATGACCGTCCTCTTCGACTCAAACGTCTTCTAAGGTCTGCTGAATTGACGCTTGTTGAACGACCGAGAGCTTTTAGCTTCCGAGTAGCACTGCTGCCCGGGCCGGGTGGAGATAGCAACTCCGGTTGATTCGCAGCGCTTGCTGTTTGGAGATGCGACGAGGACCCAGTATCTCTTTCTCGTGGTCTCCGGATGCTGAAGCTCTTCCTGGGTACAGTACTTGGGCGACTGGCTAGCTCCGGTGGTCCAGATATGGCGACAGCAGGGGTAGGGGGCGCCTCCGTGCGGTCTCTGTCGCTACTTCGGTACTTCCTGGTGCTGAATCGCCTCAAAAGGCCTACTGCTCCGCCTTCTTTCCTCGGCTGTTCTACGGGTGGTGTAAGAACGGCAGGAGATACGCCGCCAGGGGGGTTATTCAGATCGACCCTCTTCAATCCATCGGTAATCTCGTCCTCACCATGAGTTCTTGCTCTGGGTCGTGACCTTCCACCTGTAGGCTTTTCGCCCGCCATTTCGTAGGTGGCAGTGTTGGTGTACGCCGCCGGCGGCGCTGGCAGATCCGGCATTTTCAAGGGTTGTTCGCCGGGACTTTGAGGCATCGCAACTGCACCTGGGTTTACTTCAAGCCTCTCGCGATCTCTTTTTTCCCTTACAAGGAAATAGACGGAGATAAGCGGGCTGTACGCATTGACAGGATCCAATCCTCTCTGAATATCCTCCGAAGAGGATGTGGTCAACTGCTCCCGACTCGAGATCGAGTTCCTTCTCTTGTAGAAATCGAACATGCCCCTCTTCTTCTCGGTGTCTGGCGTCTGAGCAGTTGTTCTTCGTGCCGCTACACGAACCGCGCGTTGGTATTCTTCGGATTGGATGACATTAGTCAACTGGGCGGTGATATATTCGGAAGTGCCAAAGTCGAATCCTGTCATTTTGTCCACGATCTCCTGGTCCAACGGTAGTTGCAAAGGTTCACGGTGAGGCAGATAGTTTTCCGGAGGGCTGTTGAAGCCTTTGACCAGCCATGGATGGCTCATAATCTCAGTGAGGGTCAAACGCTGGGAGGGCTCGGTCTGAAGCATCCGATGAATGAGGTTTCGGCATTCTGGTAGAAGTTAGCATGCGAGACAATAGCGACAGGGCGAAAACGTACCAGCAGACAGCCACGGAGGGTAGTCCACATGTCCTTTCTTGATCTTTGCATGAAGCTGAGGCATACTCTGATCGTCGAACGGTACTTTACCGCATACTAGGACGTAGAGGACAATGCCAAAACTCCATACGTCCACCTCTGGACCAGTATACTGCTTCGCCTGCAATAGTTCAGGCGCTGCGAAGTACAAACTCCCACAGAAGGTTTTCAGCTGGCTCCGGGGCGAGAACAGGTTACTCAGGCCGAAGTCGATAATCTTTATGTCGCCAGTCTTGCTGATCAAGATGTTCTCGATCTTCAAGTCTCGATGCACAATGCTGTTCCGGTGGCAGTAGTCCAGAGCACTAGCAATTTGGCGTGCGAATTTGCGAGCCTGCTTCTCCTTCAGACGACCGTGGGAGATGATGTAGTCCAGCATCTGTCCTCCATTCACAAACTCGAACAGCATGTACCAGTGGTAGTTGGTGCGGACCACATCCCTCATACCGCAGACATAGGGGTGGTTGAGGAGACTGACAATGGCAGCTTCTCTGGCGGTACGGACTTCCTTGGAGTGGTCGGCTCGCTCGCGGTCGGCGGCGCTCTGGTGCTGGTCTTGAGACTGTCGAGGTACGATCTTGACAGCCACCTAGGGAACATTAGCCATGTAAATTCTGCAGGCATTAAACTGCACTATAGTAAGCGCACGTACCTGCTCTCCAGTCTCCGAATGCTTCGCCAGCTTCACCTTGCCCATACTTCCCGCGCCAATCGTCTTTCCTAGCGCCCATGTACCCGTACTCGGCGCTGTTATGGTCGTCCTCCGCTTGGTGTTAGGCTGGACCTGGCCCGACCGGGCGTCGGTAGCTACGCCGTTGATGGGCATTGCGGAGGTGGTTGACGCGTCAGAAGCATACCGTGAATGTGTCCTTCTATGAGCTTCGTTGCGGGCTGGCTCTTCGCTGCGTCGCGAGGGCTGGGGCTGTTCCTGAGCAACGTTGCTCTGTTCGTAATCTCGGCGGGCGACGTGGTTGAGAGCGCCTTGCTGATGGCGGCTGTGGGGCTGTCCACTCGGGCGCGAAGTGGTGCTCTGTGAGCGATGAGGCCGGTCGATGGACCTGCGCGATGTGGACGAGGTGCGCACTACGGCCGGCGACGTGGGAGCAGCGGCCGACATGGTGAGGCTGCTCTACGTACGCGACGCAAGGAGCAGAAGCGGGCGTGCGAGGGAATTGACGCACTGGGCGTCGAGTGAGACTGCAACCGCCAATTCAAGCGTCTCTATATATTGCGAAAAGAGATGGGTCGTATCTGGGATTTGTGGTAGCAGTGTTGCGAACAGGTTAGGGGCCAGTGAACTGTGATGCCCTCCAAACTTGGCACGACGGGAGACGTGTTGGGCGGTCAGCAGCAGATTATGCAGGTCCACTGTGCAGACGCCAACAAGGTGGTACAGCAGGTAGAGTCAAGGTCGGGAGGAAGCATGGGTCCTTGGAGCAGTATCATCAAGAGTAGAGTCGTCTATGCGAGGTGTCCGTTGGTCTTCACACATACAGTACATATACAGACGATAGCTGGGTCAGCGCCATAGGCTAGCTTGTCCACCAACGCCGCACGGCCTTCGCTTTGGGCCGCATACGGTGGGGTAGACACAACTAAAGTACGGGTGGTAACTGACTGTGACCACCATGCCTTTCCTCGATCCAGCTTAATAGACGATTCGGCCCAAGCAGCTGTTACGGGCAATGCGAGACAGGCTCTCCTTTTGCTTAGCATCACATGTGTGCAAGGCAATATCGAGGGTCCCAACCTTAGCCGCGATACCAGCCACCGCAGATACCTAGCCCATAGGCCCGCTGGAGCTTAACCATGCCGCTCGACTGCGATGTATGTCATAGGTCCCACTTCGTCAGGCCTCCCATCGCAAACAACATCGGACGCATCCGCGGTGGTATCGTCCTAGCCATAGTGAACATAGAGATTGAGCAATTCATCATCCACTGGAGACATCTGCCATTAAACAACGAGCTTGTCTCACTCAACGTTGCACAGATTTCTTCTGGAGATTACTGCATGCAGTTACTGCCAGCGGAGTGAAAACCGCGCTACGGGTGCTTAGCTTTCCAGATGTCGCTTCGCTAAATCTTGCGCCTCACCCTTGATCAATCACCAATCCGACTTTGAGAGACCGCGTCCATCTGGGCACGTCCAGAAACAAGGACATAATGGCATACAAAAGGCCTCGCGCCGTCTCGCCAACCAACTCTCAGAAACGGTCTCGTGGCGGCGGACCGGCTACTTACATCTCCCTGGGAACACAGCTGCCGGACGAGGATGGAGATGATGGCGCCTTTGTGCCAGTATGGAAGCAAACGGTGACCGACGAGCGAGGACGCAGGCGATTGCACGGTGCTTTCACGGGAGGCTTCAGTGCAGGGTAAGCTTCTCAGCCACTCTTGACCGAGCGCAAGACTTCTTGACTATGCTAAGATATTTCAATACAGTTGGATCTAAAGAAGGATGGACCCCCAAGACCTTCGTCTCCTCCCGCGCGAATCGCAACAAAGACCAACCAAATGGCCCAACACAACGAGCCGAAGACTTCATGGACGAAGAGGACCTAGCTGCTGCTGCAGAGTCCCGTCAGCTAGAGACCGCCCAAGCTTTCGCTGGCATTGGAGAGGCGGATCAAGCCATTAACGATGGGATGTTCGGACTCTTCCTGAGCCAAGAGGAGACAATGGGCGTGAAGATTGCACAGAAGATGGGATGGCGTCAAAATCAGGGCATCGGCCGCAAAGTGCGTCGAGATGCTCGCCTGGATGATGGTGATGCTGATGCCAAAGACTCTTCGGCACACTTGTTCGCCCCACAAGACGCTCGAACGATGGAACTTCCACGGGAAGAGGTGCGCCGCAAGGGACTCGGTTATGCGTCGGAAGCTCGCCTAGACGCTGTCGAGGAGAAAGAGACCAAACGTCCGAGTCTTGACCTTCATTATCTCGAACACTCGAGCAAGTCCTCGGTGGTCAGAAAACCTGCACCCAAGAAATCGTCCTTTGGTGTCGGCGTGCTTAACGATACCGGCTCTGACGATGAGGATCCCTACGAGCTAGGTCCCAAGATCACATTCAACAAGACAATAGGCAAAGATAAGAAGGGAAAGAAACCCAGTAAATTTGCCAAAACAGGAACAGGGGATAAGCACGTTTTTGTGTCGAAGAAAGGATCAACCCAGGCACTACTCCGCCACACTAGCCTCTCAAGTGATGGAAGACCTCCTTTGAGAGGTTTCGTCTTGGCCGCGAATCTGGGAGACTTAACAAGTCGACCAAAGTATCCACCGCCGAGAATACCACCCGGATGGAAGCCCGCCAAAAGTGCAGCTGCATCAACAGATCAAGCTACGTATCAATCTGCAGCAGATGCTGCAAAAGCATCAACACTCGACGTGAAAGGACGCTCAGCTTTACTCGGAGAGACAGCTCTGCCCGGCAAGTCGATATTCGATTTTATCCCCAAGGTTGCCCGTGATCGGCTAGCAGCACTGTCTGGCAAAGTCGACCTTCCGCAAGGTCTAGGCCAAGCGGCTCCAGAAGGGCACTTGCCTGTCAGCAAGGCGCCACCCAAAGACCTCTGGAGCCTTGTACCTTCGCTCGACAAGAGTCTTGCGGCTGGTGCTCTTGCTAAGGGTGCGACTGGTTGGATGCCGTACGCTGAGGATCCGGGGAAGCGTGGCAGGTATGTAGGATTTTTGGAGGTCCGAGCGGGCCTGAAAGACGAACTGCCCGAACGACCTGAAGGTGTATCTATCACCGATTGGGTCAAGGAGCTTCAGGAGTTCGCGCATGCTGCACAGGTATTCAAGCCGACGACAGGGATCATGGCATCACGCTTTACATCGTCATCCTCGTTAGTTCAAGGTGCCAGCGGCAACGGCACTCCAGATGAGAACCTCCTTCGGCGACCCATAGCAAAACCTGAAGACCCTGCGGAGCAGGCCGCCAAGCTGGGCATGTACGGTGCAATGACGCGAAGCAGCTTTCCATTCCACCCATCACGACTCTTGTGCAAACGCTTCAACGTCAAACCGCCTCCCGACATGCCTCCTGAGTTCGATACAGGTGGAAGCAATTTCAAGGCCCAGACAGAGGAAGCAGTATCAAAATCTGCAATGGAAAAGATGCTGCACGAGGTACTGACGAATGGCCCTGATCTCCAGCGCCCAGCTTGGATGGGAGAAGTAGCTCAGAGCTATGAACCTGCTACTGTCTCTCATCCTGATGAGCACGCGACAGTGGATGTGGAGAAGAATGACGCTCTTCAGGACGAGCGTGCATCGGAGGACGTTTTCAAGGCTATCTTTGGTGACGATAGTGATGATGACTGAGCTGCAACTTTTGCTCCATCGGACGTCGCTCGATGAATTATTATGATTGTTATTATCATTATCATTATCAGAAGATGCCTTAGCGTCGGAATCATCCATAGTAGTGTTAAGAAGCAACAATGAATTCCCCGATTTCTTCGCTTGTGTTCGCTGTCACATGCGCGTAGAATATCCATGGATGTCTCCATCGGATGTGTCAGCATCGTTAGCAAACACCACCTCATGCCAAGCCACACACTCATAGACTAAATGTAACCAGCAACCCCTCTACGCAATGCAGCCGTCCTCTCCTACTCGGCTGGCTATCGCATCTACATCAAACAAATCTCGACCCTCTCCTCACATGCTATGGAATGACCGGTATCGGATTGCTACATATGTGTCGTTGAACCCGGAGGAGGGGAAATAAGACAGCACGTGCTTCCACGCGACTTCAACAGCGCCCGCCGTCATCCTTTACACATTACGCAGGGCGATCCGACCCACCAGTTCTACTAAGCTGCGTGCCCACGTAACGCTGGAGCCCCTAAGGCATTGCCACCGGCCACGCTTCCGCCTGCGATGCTCTCATTCGAGGCGCCATGGAAGGTATGATCTGCTGTGATGCCAGAGGAGCCAATCACAACGCTGTCCGCAGCGCGTGCCCATTCAATCCATTCTGCGACACAAAAGAGCCCACGCGACACACTCAACAGTGATCATGCAGTCCAAAAGACGTTGCTACAGTCCCTCTTACCCCCCATTTTGTCTCCATCATCCTACAGAACCTGGACCAAGGCTGAAGTCGTCCTATGAGTGCCTTTACGCCCATAATGCCTCGCCCCAGTCTGCCACCCACACCTCAACCTTCCACCGACATTACAGGCAAGAGCAGCGCAAATGCCCCTCAATTGGAAACTGGCTTTACCCTCCCACCTGCGGCTCTCGATAGCAGAGGAAGTGTAGCCAGCTCATCTGAGCCATCTGAACATGCCTCGGACTCCTCGTACCCACCTCCCTCTCCGTCGTCTCCGGTCGCCATCACGAAGCCTAGTCATGTGCGCAAGCGTTCGACTACCAGTGCTCAACAGGGTATCATCACCAAAGACGATTACTCTCTCCCACCCCCGCCCACACGATCACGTAAGATCATTCAGATGAAGCCCAAGGGCACTCAAGAGCCGCCCAAGGCGCAGGCTCAAGTGCAGGCGGCAAAGGCCACAACGAGCACCACCAATGGGACCAAGAGGAAGCAAACAAGCAACACCACCGCGGCTGGACGCAAAATTGCTAGGAAGACAGCGCATAGCTTGATTGAGAGACGAAGAAGATCAAAGATGAATGAGGAGTTTGGTGTGCTTAAGGACATGATCCCAGCTTGCAGAGGGCAGGAGATGCATAAGCTTTCTATCTTGCAGGTACACACAATGATTCTTCTGGATTCATCCTAAGTATACTAACGGGCCCAAGGCTTCCATCGAGTACATGCGGTACTTGGAGCAGTGTGTATCCGACCTGAAGACGGCTCACTCACGACGCGACTCGCCGTCCTCTGCTGCATCTGACCTTCCCCCACCTCCAGTCAGATATCCTTTTGTCGAAGATGAAAAGGATAACTCAGATCAGGATGAAGAGATGGAGGATGCTGTGTCGCCTACATACGTCGAGCCCGCTGCTCCCAGATCCAGAAACCAGTTCGCGAATGCATCACCCACTATACATCCGTCTGATCGAAGCGTGCACAGCCACTCCACAACAACGTCCCCAGCAATCATCCCCCAGGATCGCAGCTATTACTCGGCAAAAGCATCCTCCGCGTTGCAGCCATCAGATCCACATCGCTACTCGCTCGCCTCATCCTCTGTACGTTCGGCAGTAACTTCGCCGTCAATCCATCCTTCACCTGCCTTAAGCGCTCATACACCTTCCGCGGTCCACTTCTATAACCCTTCTCATACCGGTCCTCCTAGCACAGGACCCCTTGCTGCTCCTGGGTCGTCTCACGGATTGGCCCACTTCGCGTTGACATCGCCCGCTCTTGGCCCTCAACCCGACCGTGAGGATCAAGAGGCTACTGAGGCCCTTTTGATGCTAAACACTGATCGTAGAAGCTGGAGCGGCGCTCGCGGAATGAGCGTCCAGGATTTGCTTAGCGGGTAGATTGATTTATTGGTACACGAATGAACGATTCATGGCGTTTAAGGTGAGCAACAAAAGTGCAGTCAATGCCATTATGGGTACTGGGAGGGAATTTGTTTCGATGTTTTGGCGTGGGTGGATATCTGCTGCGCTTCAAGGAGCCATACGTTGTCATGTGCTTTTGAGTACTTGCTGTGCAAGATTTTATGCGTCGTCTGTATAGGGTCAGTGTTGGCAGTTAGATTAAAATTTCGAACATCCACCATGTTGAAGTCATGAGCGTTGGAGTGGTGCTTCTGAATACTACAAAACATGTTCGTTGTCCCACATTTACTACTATGTCCCGAGTGGAGAGCCGATACCGAGAATAATTGTCCCGAAATACCGATCTGCGATGGGAAAACTCTATAAGAACTGCTCCCACCTCTTTCTACGTACAAATATGTGCACACAATATACTGCGATGTTCGACGTGGTGTGCGTTGACTATGCGTTCCTACATGGCTAGCCGCCACCATCAGCATGCATGTGGAACATGGCCATCCACAGCGCGTGGGTCCTGGTGGGAACCTTTCTACGCAACTCAAATCCAACGTCGGGTTGATCAAAACTGCTTCTTCACTACTAGGTACAACTCTACAGTGGTGTAGAGGTATATGCTACGATCATGTTGGTAGAAGTGGTACGGTGAGTATGTCGCAGTAGGCACATTCTCTCCTTTCTTTTCCTCTGTCGCTCGTCCCTGGCCTTATCTTGGCACGGCTTTTAACTTCCTTTTAAGCTCTTAAGAGATGAAACTTAAGGCCTGTCCTCCTTGGGCTCATCTTGCGAGCGGACATAACGCATTAAGGCCGGTACAGTCCTGCGCCAACTCAGCCAAGCTCACCAGATTCCACACGATCGGAAACATTCCTTCGTACAAGGCTGGCAACACAAGAAAAATGTACGGGTAGGGCTGCGCCAAGTTTGCGCACAGCAATAATAACGCCGAATCGTCCAATGTCACTGCATCAGCGAGCCGCCGAGACGCCGAGACGACGAAACCATCATCGTCGCAAGCATCCATCAATTTAGATCATTCACTCTTTCTTGTACGATAATTTGCGACAAAAGTTTCCGAAAGTACTTTTCTTCGTACAAACCGTAACGAGTCCAGGCCTTGCGGTAGCGAATGGCCCCGCGTCGGCATTCGCGCCTTCGTTAGCACCGTCACCGAGCATCCACAATACAGGATGGGTCTAGTCACCTCGGAGATAATGTCATTCCTCCACATCCAGGAGTGCAGAAGAATCCTTCCGTCCTGAACTCGCGCGTAGAAGCATCAGAGTTCAAACTGTTGGTATATTATATTCGCTTGACTTCCGTCAACGGTCTGAATGCGCCCTCAGTCCACGCCAAAGCACAGTACAAATCCGTTACGTCAGTTGCACCTGAATCGCAGCACCCGACAATAACGCCACAACATTGAGGAGAAAAAGGCCCCACAGCCTGACAACCCGACGCCGCGGCCTAGATATTGAAATCAATAGCGAAAGCTACAGACACTATCCAACATGTCTGTCACAGTTAAAGATCACCATTCGAGGACTAGCTCGGAAACCCAGGTGCCGGACTTAGAAAAGGGCGAAGCGAGACAAGAAGAACAGGAGGAGGAGATTCTTCAAGAGAAGGTATGCTATCAAGATTCGCCATGGAAGGCATTAGCTTCGGACCTGAAAAGATAGCTGACGCTGTTGCAGCATGTTCAAGACACTCCAGACGAGATTGGCGCAGATCTGGAGAAACACCTTTCAAGGAAAAGCACCAAGAACAAGGACCAGCTTCCGCAAGAAAAGTACCCCCTATCAGATCTTGACAACAATCTAGTCGGATGGGATCATCAAAATGATCCAGCCAATCCTCGAAACTTTCCGGACTCCAGGAAATGGCTAATTTTGGGTCTTGTCGCTGCCATCACGTTCCTCAGCCCTCTCGCATCGTCAATCTTCGCTCCCGGTATCCCCTTTGTGAATGCTCGGTGACGGTGCTAACGAAGGCGCGAATGCCGACGCGGGGCCATTCGCTACCGCAAGGCCTGGACTCGTTAC
>Ga0115854_10183_pt2 | contig 12329 bp, 13 predicted proteins | sample InSIn2SAF170_FD_83868 | JGI IMG/M metagenome (GOLD analysis project Ga0115854, IMG submission 83868)
ACCAGGGGGTTAGAGGGGGGGTGGAGCCCCCCCCTTCGTTGCGCCGACTGCACAACAGGGGGGTCACAGGGGGGGTGGTAGCCCCCCCTATCCGGGGGGTTTGAGGGGGGCGGGTAGCCCCCTTCTACGGGGTCCGGGGCAACGCCCCGGCAAATTTTTTTTTTGGACCCTATATTGGGTTGGGCAAACCTACCTATGGTTTTTCGGTCCATGGTTTTGGATGCGATGGTTTTCGGTCCATGGTATTGGATGCTTCGGCATGTATAAATATGTATTGTAACATTGAAAGGAACATAATGAAAAATCAAGCTGGTAGTCCCAATTTTGGGATCCAGGGGAAAATCTTTGTGCATATGTGTTTTATGTGTTCTGCTCTCGCATTGTTTATTTTCTTTGTTTAAGAATTCGCATGCAGGTAATTTCTGTACAGGGTTAAAACCTACAATATTTCCTAAGTCTAAACTTAGGGAATATGACTAATTAATCAAAATTAATTAAGTTATGGTGTGAATGTTCTAGAAACTCACGCATATTGACTTGAGGTTAATCCTAGCCATCGATTAAGATCCAATATTAATCGTTGAAGTCTCAATAGAGGATTATAAGAAGAAGTTGATGGGGCTTGGAGAAATCACTCGTGCAGTTCGATTTCATGAGCAGATCAATTTCCTAAGTAGTAACATTAAGTTGCGAGAGAGAGAGCTAGAGAAATAGAAGCAGTGAGAGAGGGACAAGGATAGTGAAACCGAAGGAATATTTCTTGATCCAGTGAGTGCATTTGTAGAGAGGAAGAGAAGCCACAGTGAGGCTGACACAGAATAGCACAGTAGCCTCTAGAGGAAAATTTGATTTGTTGGGGAGAAGAAAAATTTCAATGCTAGAAGCTAGGCAAAGGTTCCAGAGGCTAGGAGAGATGTTTTACCCATACAACAACTGGTCAAACGACTTGAGAAGAAGTCGTTCCAAGCTGAGGGCAAAAACAATTGCAATAGGGTGACGAAATGATTATGTAGAGGTAGTTTGGACGACTCAATTTGAGTTGAGGCCAGTGTTAGGATTTTCCTGTGGAGTGAGGAATTTATCCTCACTAGATTTTCTTACTAGTATTTCTTTATAGGATTGCCAGTTTCAGTATCCAGTTGTACTTAGATTATTTCATGTTGTATAATAATAAAACCCTCAGCTACTGCAATGGTTTTCCCGAGTTGGGTTTTCCCAGGAACATTGGTCCAAAAATAATTGTGTCATTTTATGTGTGTGTACTAGTATTCCTTCAAGTGTTTATTTATTCCATAGTTTTATTTGTGTAGATTTCAATGTGATTGATTCGGTATTTTTTATAGCACACAGTAAATAAATTGTTAAAAATTAATTTAACAATTACGAGAATTATTCCCAGTTTCTACAATAGGAATCAGGTTTCCGATTTTTCACACTTTTGGCATTCCAAACACCTAACTATATAAACAACCACTTCCATTTTCATGCCTGGCCAAAAATATTGATTATTGATAACTAAAATTGTCTTTTGGTACCCTGGATGTTCAACACGGGGTACATTGTGCATTTCACTTAACACTCTATTTTTCAGCCCCTACAAATTTGGCACATAAATTCTATCCTTGTACATGAGGATTCTATCTTCTTTCAATTCAAAATTTATGTACTTTGGATTTAAGTTACCTTACTGTAGCTCTTTTATTTTCATGTATCATTGATCTAAATTTTCAACCTCTAAAGATGTTTATTTTTAAATCAAATTTACATACACTTATGCTCTTAGAATACACTTCATGCACCCTCTTGGTCATTCCATTAGCTATCTTATTTTCCTTACCCTTGATATTTGCTTAATTTTGAAGTCATATTCATCTAGAAATTCTAGCCATCTAATTTGTTTAGCATTCAAAATTGACTTTCCCAATAATTTTTTTAGACCACCGTAGTCCATTCACAATTCAATCCTATTTCTCATGAGGTGATGCCTCCACATTCTTAAGGCGTGAATGATGGATTCCAACTCCTAACCATGAGTGTAATAATTCCACTCATGCTCTTTCAACTTCTTTGGCTCATAACATATCACATGCCCATTTTACATGAGGACTCTTCCAAGCCCTTTCTGGCATGCATCAATGCACAAAATAAAATATTTATTTGGATTAGCTATATTAAGAAATAATAAATTGGGTAATAAAAATTTCAATTTCTAAAAATCCTTTTCACATTCATGATATCACTCCAATTCCACACCCTTCTTTCACAAAAAAGTGAATAAGTGTGCTATTCTTGAGAATCCCTCCATAAATATTTTGTAGTGGCTTGATAATCCCATGAAGGATTTTACCTCCATGATATTCCTTGGTGTTGGTCACTCATTAATTGATTTTTTCTTCTCTAGTTCCAATGCCACACCTTCATTGTGAAGATATGACCTAAATAATGAATCTACCTATGGTAAAATGAGAATTTGCTCAGTTTGGTGTAAAACTAATGTTCCCTCAACACTTGTAACACCATCATCAAGTGTTGCTTATGTTCTTCTTCAAATTTTGAGTAAAAAAGTTCATCCAAAATTACGGTGACAAACGTTTCCAAATAATTATGGAAAATTCCATTCATAAGGCACATAAAGACACTTGGTGCATTGGATATCCAAAATGGCACCACCAAAAACTCATAATTTCCATATCAAGTTCTAAATATTGTCTTACTAATGTCCTCTCTATTCATGCTTACATGATGATATCCTTACCTAAATTCAATCTTAAAAAAGACCATAGATTCTCATATTTGATCAATCAAGTCATCTATCCTTGGAAAATTATTCATTTACACCTTATACATCTACTAAAGTATATACACAACCACAATGTATTGCATTTTTTTTTTGACAATGAGCTCTATACCCCTTATCCAAAATCTCTCCTAGTGACATTTGAAATTCTTTAAGCTTGATTTTTCTCATCCTATATGGTATCTTAGACATGGGGAAAATTCTTGGTACCAAATCTATGAAAAAATCAATGTCCCTATTTGGTGGTCAACCCGGGATTTCAACAACCACATCCTCATATTCTCTTATCGCTAGATAGTCTTCAATGCTTGGTACATTTTCCTTGTCTACCTCTTCGATGTGGGATGTGTTAGGGCTCCAAGAAACTCTCCTAGTTTGTAGATCGGAGATTCCTAGTAACATATAGTCTTCAATATGGTTCTAGGAACTTATTGGGATGGGTGATCATTTGGTCCAAGCCAGATAACCACTTCTACTCTGTTTTCACTCCAGACATGCATGAACACCCTCAGACTACAAGGATTTAGACCACCAATGCTCAACCGTTTAGGAATTAGGTGAATAGATGAAGAATACTAATCACACCAGCAGATGCATACAGAATGTATGATGGCCAACTGCAACTAGTAAAGAAACCTGCGAATCTAATATATCAATGTAGAGATAAGATGACAATTATCTTGCATTAGACATAGAAGAAACCTTGGTGACCTACTCACTAATACATTCAATTTACTAATACAGAGATAAGATGACAGTTATCTAGCATTAGGCATAGAAGATATCATGAATAAACATTTCAGGTACAAGTTTAGAACAGATGAGAAATGGGCATTGAGAAATTAACAGCGAAAGAAGCTTGCATTGTTGAAAATGAAGATAAGATGCTGCAAGTTACAGAATATCTACAGTCTCCAGAAGTTGAACCTTACATCAAATGTTAATGCTCATTATAACTTTCTGGTGGCTATTTATAATTTTTCATTATAATGCCCCCCTGGCCTTTTAGGGTGGGGGGTCTTTGATTGACCAACAACTGCATTTAACTACCCGATAGCGTCTCTCAATGAGGTTTCTTTCTTCATGGTGAAAACCTGATCAGTTCAGGTGATGTGGTATGCTTTAGGTGGTTAGAATGATTATGGAAGTGGAGTCCCATGACTGTTTAATTCGGTTGCTGAGTTATGTTTTGTCCTTTTCTCCATTCAGCCATGCTTTCTGTTTAATTCGGTTGTTGAGATCAGACTATTATGAGGCTAGAAAAGCTGGTTGTCTTCTTCCTCAGGTAACAGACTGGACATAGGGTCAGAGTGCATGGGGGATGAACGGCTAGGATGATCATGAATGGTGGTCGTCGGATCCGGGAGAATGTGTGGTGAAGATCAATTTACAAAGGCTATCGGTCATGGTGAGAGCAGGACCTATCCGGGCCATTGGATCTTTAAAGGGTAGATCAGATGGTTATCAAGTGGTGAAGAGGTGCGGGTGATAGCGTGTGGGAGCGGTTTGTCTTGAGTGGTCATGGTTTTCATCATGCGGGCCTCGGGTGGTAAGTGGTAATTGTTAGAAGCTGAGTGATTCCATTTAATGAATGAGATGTAGCGGCAGAGGAGAGAGAGAAACCGCCCATAATATGAGCAAGGACCGTCAGATCTGGTGAAGGTGATCTGACAACGGGGAGTGATCGGGCATATTTGCTTTTATTGGGCACAATATGGGCTGATGGATTGGCGGGAGAAGATCGTTGGTGGAAATGTAGTGCGATGAGTTATGAGCGCGTAAAGGCATATGGCTGGGTTTTATGGGCACTTTGAGATTTTCCGCTTGGGGCTAAGGCAAAATAGTGGGGGGCTTTGTTGGGTTAGAAGGTTAATTTGGGAAATGGGAAGGGTGAAATGTGATCGGTGTAAGAGGAGAAGGGGAAATTTACCCAGGTGGGTCCCCTTCGACAGCAACAGAGTAGACTGAGCCTCCTTTTGATCCTCCAAAAGTCATCATTGAACCTTAGGGCTAACATTGGCTCCTTTGGGGGATGAAATCCTCCTTGTGAGGTTTCAAGAACTATAGACCATGGCCTTTTAAATGAGAAACAAGATTAGAGATATTACCTAGTATTCCATTGGGCATGGAGTCTATCTAAGCCTACACTAAAACTTGGAAAAATAACATATTTACAATACTGAGGCTTGAAAGCCTTAAAGAAAATAAATTTTCAAAAACCGCCCATTGACTGGGCCATCAAAAATTGTTTCTCCTTCCAAACTCTGTAGCATGAAAGTGTTGTTCCCTTGGACCTGAGAGATGATAAAAGGTCCTATCCACATCCATAGAGCATCGAATTTACCATGATTTCCCTTCTTTTCTTTCAATGCATCCCATTTGAGAACCCAGTCACCAACCTGAAAATTGTCCATCTTTTATTTTCTATCAAAAGCTTCCTTGATTTTCCTTTGATGTACTACAGACCTTTCAATCAATTGATCTATGATCTGATGAACTTCAGCCAAGTTGCTTATCCTCCTTGCTAGGTCATCTTCCTCGTTCTGCTCTTCTTGCAAGAACTTGGCCATAGGGAGAGTCAATTGGATTGGGAAAACAACCTCAGTGCCATATACTAGCTTGAATGGGGAATTCCCTGTGGACTTTTTGGTGGTAACTCTGTCAGCCCATAATGCAAACTTTAGCTTGGAATCCCAGCTCTGCTTGTTGTCTTCCAGTAGCTTTTTGATTATCCTTACTAGACTTTTATTAGATTATTCTGCTAGGCCATTACCCTGAGGATAATATGAGGTGGAATGCACTAATTTAATGCCTATCAATTCACACGTGTCCACCAACTCTTTTGCCCTGAAAGCTGCTGCATTGTCTGTAACCAATTTGTTTGGGCAACCAAACCTAGTGAAAATGTTTTCTATCAAGAATTTCATGACAACCTGGTGATCAACTTTCTTAGTGGGGATGGCATCAATCCATTTGGTAAAATAATTAGTGGCTACTAAGATCCATCTATGCTGGCCACTGGAATGTGGATTAATCTCCCCTTTGAAATCCAAACCCCACTGCTGGAAAGGGCCATTAGTGTGTATTGGCTTCATGGGCAAAGATTTTAGCTGCTATCTTCCTGCAAACCTCCAGCACTCATCACAAGATCTCACAAATGAAAACACATTAGAGAATAGGGTGGGCCAATAATACCTTGCTCTCAGAATCTTGTGGGCTGTGGTTTTCCAATAATGATGTCCTCCACAGATGCTAGAATGGAACTGGTGTGTAAATTCCATAGATTGCTCTTGGTCTAAACACCTTAAGAGGACTCCAACTGGATCTCTCCAATAAGTAGGTTCTCATTGATGCAAAACTTAGCTTCTTTGAGCTTAATGGTCCTGGCTTGGCTTGAATTAAGGCCTGGAGGAACTTCTAGCCTCAATAGGAAGTGAGCTATACTGGAATACCAATCACAAGAAGCCAAATTCTCAGCTAATGACAAGTTTTGCCTTCATTCTTCTATTTCCTCTTCTGTTTTTTCAAACTATAAATTTTTACCCATGCAATTTATGTCCAACAATCTGTAATTTTCTTCAGCCATCAACTGAGCTAGGTCCTGGCCTGTGACAGCTTGGTGGACTTCAATTCTATGTTGAACTCAATGAGCTTTGCAATCCACTTAGCCCTTCTTCCATCAACATTTGGTTGTGTTAAGACATCTTTTACTAAGGTAGAAGGTACATATGCAATCACCTTGGAGTGCAGAATGTAGATTCGGAATGCCTTCAAAGACTTAATAAAAGCATAAGCCTGTTTTTCGATAATGTCATATCTTAAGTCAGAAACTCTTAAAGTTTTACTAAAAAAGGCCACTGGGTACTCTGTACCTTCATCATATTTCTACAACAAGACTGCTGCAAGGGTGTCACAGGAAGCAAAGGAGAAGATATGGAACTCTTTGTTATGGTCTCGGCTAATTAGAGTGGGAGCTTCCATAATAGCTCTTTTGATGTCTTGAAAGGATTTTCTTGCTGCATCGGTTCACTTAATCTCTGATCCCCTTTTCAGCATGGAGGTGATATGTTTCACTAGTTCTACAAAATTGGGAATAAACCTCCTTACAAAATTGATCTTACCTAAAAAGGATTGAATGTCCTTTTCTGACCTTAGAACATACAATGTTTGTATTGCTTTGACTCTCACTGGGTTGATCTTGATACCTACAGCAGAAACGATATGCCCTAAGAGCTTGCCTTCTTCTAGAGCAAACTGTGACTTCTTGGGATTTACTGAAATCCCAAACCTTTTGCACTTTAGAAACACTTTCTTTAGATGCTGCAAATGAACCTGATGACTACTGGAGTAAACTGTTATATCATCTAGGTAAACTGGGACAAACTTGTCCTTCTCACCTACAAAAGCTATACCCATGGCCCTTTGAAAGGTGGCCCCAGCATTCATCAGTCCAAAGGGCATCTTGGAGTACATAAAAGTCCCCCACGGGGTGGTGAAGGCTGTCTTTTCTTGGTCATCAGGATGTACAGTAACTTGGTTATACGGTGAAAACCCATTCAAGAAAGACATGACTCTAGCCCTTGAAACCCTTTGCAGCAAATGTTCCATTTTGGGCAGGGGATAGTTGTCTTTCTTAGAGCATTTGTTCATGTTTCTGAAGTCGACACAAAGCCTAATTTCTCCACTTTTCTTCCTCACTACTACCAGGTTGGCTACCCACTTTGAGTACCTCAGGGGAACTATGATCTTGGCAGCCAAATTTTTTTTAATTTCCTTTTCAATCAAAGTGAGTAGTAGAGGGCTTATGGGTCTCAGCTTCTATTTGAAAGGAATGATGTCTTTCTCTAGTGGGATTTTATGCTAGAGGATGTTCTTGTTGTAAGTCTTAAGGTCATTGTATTCCCAGGAAAAGCCATTAACAAATTGCTTCATTAGGATGCAATATTTAGAACTTTGGGGAGTAGACAAGTGGGTGGATAGATTTATATACGTTGGATGATATGGACTCCCTATATTACATCTATGGACTGCAGACTCATTCTCTTTCTGGGCAGGCTTATAAGGTACATCATTGTGGTCAAACAACTTCTCTAGAGGCACCAACCCTTTAGGTATATGGTTACTAGGCAATTGTACAATGTTGTCTTGACCAATTTTTCTCCTTAGCTGAGACTGATGACCCTCCTCTTTGGCTTCATTCTCTTGATCAATTTTCATTTCAGAGAATTCATCAATGACTTGCAGAAACCTATTGACTTCATCATCATCCTCAAAAACCTTCCAATATCTAACATTGTCGGGCAAGGATGGTCTATATTTCACTTGGATTTCATATGCCACTTTAGGGGGCATGGGAGGGATAAACATGCTAGTAGACATAGCAAGGGAATCAGCAAGCTGACTTTTTACTCTAGGAATATATGAGATACAAAAACTACTGAAAGAATATTTGAGCCTCCATACCTCATCTCTGTATGCTTTCAGCCTTGGGTGCTTTCCTTGGAAGGTTTTGTTCACTTGTTGAATGATAAGATCGATATCTCTAAACACCTTTATGTCTTTGATTCCCATTTCTTTAGCAGCATTTAAGACCAATATCAAAGCCTCATACTCTGTTATATTGTTGGTGACTGGAAAAGTCAGCTTGAAAGATAGATGTATGCATTCCTGTGTTGGGGATATTAGCACTACACCTGCTCCTACAGCTTCCCTAGAGCAAGCTCCATCAAAGAACATATCCCAAATCTGTGGCCCTTCTTCCTCCATGATCTCGCATACTGGTTTCTTAAGCTGCACTGAGGCCAACTGAGATTCTTCAATTTGGAGAATGCACACTCCAAAATCAGTGTCCACAGCATATATGGGATGATTAGTGGGATTCCTTTCATCACTGGTGATATATGCCAGTAGGGCTTCCCTGTACAATCTTCTGCTTTCTCCCCCAAAAACCGGGACAGTGGCATAGGACAGGTCATTTTGTAATGTCCCACCCAACCTCTTAATCCACCCTATGGAAAGAAGCATGTCAAACTTAGGAGGGACATCTGCTACCACAATATCTGTTATCATGATGTTCATGGGCAGCTGAGACAAGGTGATGGCCAAGTCTTTGATTAATCCCAAACATTTCACCTTTCTTGAGTCAAAGGAGAAAAAGTCATGATAGGGTCTAATGATGTCAAGGCCTAATTCATCCATGACAGCCTTTGGAATTATATTATGGTTGGCACCCGTGTCCAACAGACAGTTGTGAAGGATTTTATCATGAATATTCAAGGAGACATAAAATGATGGGGAATTGTCATCAGCAGGTTCAGTCATTAGGCTAAGCACAACTGTAGGTTTGTCATCTTGCAAATTGACACAGTCATTTGATGCTTGTGTGGCTTTGAGGCCAATGGCATCAAGGATGGGTTTCTTAAAGGCTTCATTCTTTACTAGTTCTATCAGAGGTATAGATATTTTCAACTTTGGGACTTCTGATTCAAAACTAAAAGGGGAAGGGGACTTGTCAAGACTTCTTACCTCTTGAGCTACTGCTTTGAGGATTATGAGATTAGCTACTGGTTGCTTCTACTTTCTAATCTATTGCATTGTGGGGACAACAGATCTTTGGATAGGGCTTTCTTTGACATTACTCATCTTTGACCTCAAGTTATATCTCTACTGATCTTCAGTTTTCAGAACAGCTTCTCTATCCCACCCCTGGCTGGTCTGGTACTTGATTAATGACTCTTCATAGGTAGCTAATGTAAAAGAGGAAGCACTCCCTTTCTCTTCCATGTAGTGGATTTCATCCTCTTCATCAAACTACTCTCTTATATGGATTTGGGCTTCTAGGAGAAAATGTATTAGGAACCCTTCCTTTCCCTGAATCTTGCTTAACCTTTAGCTTGGAGATTTCAAATTCCAATGACTCTATCATCTTGGTCATTTTATCTATCTTGGGGTCTGAGGATGAAGAAGATTCACCCCTCTATCTCCTTCTGTCAATATGTCCCTTGAGTTTTTCTGCAGCCATGATGTTAGACTCTACCTCCAAAGCTACATCCTGCATCTCAGCCAAAGAAGCACATCTCCTTTCTCTCAATAGCAAGCAGAAGTCAGAATCAAAGGCATTGGCATAAGTGAGCTTGGCAAAGGTGGGGGTAGGTTTCACTTCAGCTAGTATCTTGTTGTACATGCAGTTGAAACTTTTATTGAAATCAGACAATGACACCCCATTCTCCCTTTTTAGGTTTCAAAACTCGATATGATAATAGAGAAAATATTTCTTATCCCCCCAATGCTTTAGAAACACATCATCTAAGGCCTCATTGTCTATTATATACCTAGGAGTTAATTCTCTGAACCATTTTTTAGCCTCTCCATCTAGGCTTTGGACGAATACTCTCATCCATACATCATCTTCACTAATATCTAGGTTATCAGCATAGCTATAAAATGACTGAAGATGCTCCTCTGTTGTGACTCCTTTTGTCCCAGTGAACTTAGGCATGTATTTATGGTATTCTCCAGTAGGCATTTCATTCAAAGGAGTGGGCAAGACTAGAGGTCCATACCTAGCAGTGATGATTCTTTCCATTTTGGTGGGTGCTTGTGGACTTGCCATGGTTGTGGTGGATTGAAGAGTACTGGCAGTCTAGATGATAGAAAGCTGAGGGGTGACTGACAGGACTAAAGGAATATGATGGGCAGGAGGTGAGGTTTCCTTTGGGCTTAAAGAAAAACGAGAACCTAAAGAATAAGGAGCTTTATGAATCTCTGAAAATTTTTCTTCACTGCTAGTGCTAGAGGCTAAATTCTTGACATGTATTTGTTCTATTCTGAGCCTTTCTTGTAGATATGCATAAGATTGTTTAGGTTTATCTAATTCTGATGCCCCCTTTTCTGATGTCTTTCTTTCCTTGATAATCTTCTTAGGGTCAAGTACTAGGTCAGCTGGTGATTTCTGAGGGTTTCTCCAAGTGTTCCTCACAAATTGAGCCAGAACTGTGATGTGGAGTCACCAAGAGGTTTGGCCTCTAGTAGAGTTTCCAAATAGAGGATTACAAACAAAAATGTGTCCAGACTTTATCTATCATCAAAGCTGGATTTGTGTTGTTCTCCTAGGGAAGCTGAGCTTCAATCTCCTCTCCCTGGCAGCGGTGCCAATTATGTTAGGGCTCCAAGAAACTCTCTTAGGTTGTAGCTTGGATATGCCTGGTAACATATAGTCTTCAATATTGTTCTAGGAACTTATTGGGATGGGTGATGGTTTGGTTCAAGCCAGATAACTACTTCTACTATGTTTTCACTCCAGACATGCATGAATACCCTCAGGCTATAAGGCTTTAGACCACCAATGCTCAACAGTTTAGGAATTAGGTGAATAGATGAAGAATACTAACCACAACAACAGATGCATACAGAATGTATGATGGCCAGCTGCAACGAGTAATGAAACCTGCGAATCTAATCTATCAATGCAGAGATAAGATGACAGTTATCTTGCATTAGATACAGAAGAAACCTGGGTGACCTACTCACTCATACATTCAATTTACTAATACAAAGATAAGATGATAGTTATCTAGCATTAGGCATAGAAGATATCATGAATAAACATTTCAGGTACAAGTTTATAACAAAGGAGAAATGGGCATTGAACAATTAACAGCAGAAGAAGCTTGCATTGCTGAAAATGAAGATGAGACACTGCAAGTTACAGAATATCTACAGTCTCCAGAAGTTGAACCTTACATCAAATGCCAATGCTCATTACAAATTTCTAGTGGCTATTTATAATTTTTCATTACAATAGCCCCCTGGCCTTTTAGGGATAGGGAGGCTTTAATTGACCAACAATTGCATTTAACTACTTGATAGCGTCTCTGAATGAGGTTACTTTCTTCATGGTGAAAACTTGATCAGTTTAGGTGTTGTATTGTCCTTTAGGTGGTTAGACTGATTATGGCAATGAAGTCCCATGATTTTTTAATTTGGTTGTTGAGTCATGTTGTGTCCTTTTCTCCATTTGGCCATGCTTTTTGTTTAATTCAGTTGTTGGGGTCAGACTGTTACTAGGCTAGTAGAGCTGGTTATCTTCTTCCTCAGGTAGCAGACTGGATGTGGGGCAGGAATGTAGGTTTTAACCCCATACAAAAGTTACCTGCATACGAATTCTAAAACACAGAAAATGAACAATGCAAGAGAATAACACATAAAACACATATACACAGAGATTTTCCCCTGGATCCCAAAACCGGGCCTACCAACTTGATTTTTCATTATGTTCCTTTCAATGTTACAATATATATTTATACATGCCGAAGCATCCAATACCATGGACCGAAAACCATCACGTCCAAAAACATGTGTGAAAATCATGCACAAAACCATAGGTGGGTCCGCCCAACCTACCATAGGGTCCAAAACCAAAATTTTCCAGGGCGCTACCCCAGACTCCATAAAGTGCGGTTACGAATATGCCTAAAACCCCATGTGACCGCCCCCCCGCTACACAATCGGCGTAACGAAGGGGGTGCTCTCC